>PPYF01370952.1_pt1 | contig 10910 bp, 8 predicted proteins | sample 1559871 | NCBI WGS metagenome assembly PPYF01 (sample SAMN08240021, study PRJNA423297) | Human gut metagenome, whole genome shotgun sequencing project.
CTACCTGTTAAGCGATCAGAAAACGCGTCTGGTTGATGAAAAAAAGCTGGCGGCCCGCCATGCGGCAAAGCTACTGAAAGCGCATCAGATGGCCTTTTTCGACTGCGGCACCACCACGCCGTGGATCATTGATGCCATCGATAACGACCTGCCGTTTACCGCCGTCTGCTATTCGCTCAATACTTTCCTGGCACTACAGGACAAACCCCACTGTCGTCCGATCCTCTGCGGCGGCGAGTTTCACGCCAGCAACGCCATCTTTAAGCCCATTAGCGAGCAGGATACGCTGTCGCATCTGTGTCCGGACATCGCGTTTTATTCCGCGGCGGGCATTGATATTGAGATGGGGGCAACCTGCTTTAATCTGGAGGAGCTGCCGGTGAAACATTGGGCAATGCGCCAGGCGCGCTATCACGTGCTGGTCGCAGATCACAGTAAGTTTGGAAAGGTACGTCCGGCGCGGATGGGGGATTTAACGCGCTTTGACGTGATTGCCAGCGACACCTGCCCGGACGACGAAATGGTGGCACTGGCAAAACAGCAGCAAATTTCGCTGCTGTATTAAGGCGTTATCAGGAGAACCAGCCGCCGAACCACTCGTGGAACTTCATCAGCACGAAGTCCATCATGCGGCTAAAGAACCCGCCCTCTTCAACGGCTTCCATGACGATAAGCGGACGCTGCTCGATGGTTTTATCATTGAGTTTGAAGTCGATGGTGCCCACCACCTGCCCTTTGGTCAACGGCGCCGTCAACTGCGGCTGCGTTAAGGTGTAGCTGGCTTTCAGATTCTTCAACTGGCCGCGAGGGATCGTCACCGAACCGGCTTCCCCGGCGCCCAGCTTCACTTCACTGGTGTCCCCGTACCAAACGCGCTGGCTGATAAAGGTGGCATCCGGTTTAATTGGGGTCACGGTCTCATAGAAACGGAAGCCCCAGGTCAGCAGTTTTTCCGACTCGTTAAAACGCACGCGATCGCTTTTGGTACCCAGCACTACCGCAATCAGACGCATATCACCCTGGGTTGCGGATGACACCAGGTTGTAGCCTGCGCCCGCCGTGGTCCCGGTTTTCACGCCGTCAACGTTCAGATTAGAGCTCCACAGCAGACGGTTGCGGTTAGGCTGGCGAATGTTGTTGAAGGTGAACTCTTTCTCTTTATGTACCGCGTACTCTTCCGGCACATCGTGAATCATCGCGCGGGTCAGCAGCGCCATATCGCGCGCGGTACTGAACTGCCCAGGAGCATCCAGACCATGGACGGTTTTGAAGGTGGTGTTGGTGAGGCCGATTTTTTGCGCATAGCCATTCATTAGGCTCACGAATGAATCCTGGCTGCCGGCTACATAGTCAGCAATCGCGATGCTGGCATCATTGCCCGACTGAATAATCACCCCTTTATTGAGGTTCTCAACCGATACCTGCTCGCCCGGCTTCAGGAACATCACCGAAGAGCCGCGCAGCGCCGGGTTACCGGTGGCCCATGCGTCACGGCCGATGGTGACCATGTCCGGCAGTTTAATTTTTCCCGCTTTAAGCGCCTGACCCACCACGTAGCTTGTCATAATTTTGGTCAAACTCGCCGGATCGAGCTTCTCGTCCGCATTGCCCTCGGTCAGCACTTTGCCGCTGGCATAGTCCATCAAAATAAACGCGCGAGCATCAATCGATGGCGCATCAGGGAGCTGATCCGCCGCCTGCACCGCCGGTGCGACTACAAGTAAAAGCGCTGAGCCTGCCAACAGGCTCCGAAAGGCGTTAGTGTTACACATCATAAAAGCCACCCAAGTATCCATTCCCAAAAACACGCCACAACAGCAACCGTACTGCATCAGGCGGTGAGTAATAACGTAGAAACTCTCTTAAAGAAACAGTGAGTTGGTAAAGTTTTTTAAGTTTACGCAAGATCCCCGGGTTGTGCTTAAAACCTGACATTTTTTTTGATCATGATTGCGTAACCGTTAACTTTAGATCACAGTTAATTTCCGCTAAATAAACTGGAGTGGCTATGGTTACGCTGTGGGGTCGCAATAACTCAACGAACGTGAAGAAAGTACGCTGGACGCTGGCTGAACTGGCAGTGCCGTATGAGCAGATTATGGCGGGTCAGGGATTTGGGGTGAACCACGATGCGGCCTATCTGGCGCTTAACCCAAACGGTCTGGTACCGATGCTCAAAGACGGCGATGACGTGCTGTGGGAATCAAACTCTATCGTCCGCTATCTGGCGGCGCAGTACGGTGCCGAGACGTTATGGCAGGCCGTCCCTATCCAGCGGGCGAAAAGTGAGAAATGGATGGATTGGGCCAATGAAACGCTCTCGCCTGTGCACCGTAAAATTCTGTTCGGGCTGGTGAGAACGCCGGTGGAAAAACGCAATATGGCAGAAATTGAAGCGGCCATGGTTGCCTGCGAACCGCTGTTCGAAATTCTGGATAATACTCTGGCGACGCAGACATGGCTCTCCGGCGACCACTTCGGCGTCGGCGATATCGCCGTGGCGCCGTTTGTCTACAATCTGCTGGAAACCGTGAAAACCTGGCAGCCGAGACCGCATCTGGCGCGCTGGTATCAGCAGCTTGCCGACCGCCCCGCCTTCCGCGACGTGGTGATGATTCCGGTCTCCTGATCCCCTCAGGTGCGCTGGCTGCTGCCGCGCACCTGCAGTTTCCCCACCAGCCTAATATGCGCTGCGGTATCATCGCCATCGCATAAATAGCTCACCGCCATCCGCCCCAGTTCGTTATAGGCCAGCTGTACGCTGGTTAACGCAGGCGTTAGCTGATGCGCAATACGCTGGTCATCGTAACCGCACACCAGCACATCGTTGGGAACAGAAATGTTCAGCGTGGCCAGCGCCTGATAGCAGCCGAGCGTCATCCAGTCGCTGGCGCAGAAAATGGCCTGCGGCGGCTGCGATAGGCGCATCAGCTCCAGCGTGGCGTTGAAAGTGGCATTCAACGACCAATCGGTCTGCTTAATGAGCGTTTCATCAATTTCGATCCCGGCCTGCTGGAGCGTTTGTCGATAGCCTTCCAGACGCAGCACGCTGGCGTCCATCCACTCGTCGCCCATGATATGCGCGATACGGGTCACGCCCTGCGCAAGCAGATGACTGACAATCTGGCAGGCGTTAGCGCGATCGTCCGGAAGAAAGGTGGGCAACAGCGGCCTATTGGGGTCGTACTGATTGAGCAGCACCACCGGTTTTTTCAACAAAGATTCAAACGGGGAAAAGTCAAATGCGCGGGTTACCGGGCTTGCCAAAATCACCCCTGCGCAGTTGCGCTGATCCAACTGACGCAGGATCTGTTCAACCATCTGTATATCGTCACCGTAGTCGTAGACGCTGAGCAGCATATCCCGCTGCCAGGCAGTGCTGCTGGCTTCGCTGATGGCATCGATAAACGGGTCATAGTTCGGCATGCCGCACAGTAATAGCGCAATCTCTTCCTGCCCGTCCGGGCGGTGAGGCACGATGATTTTCTGATATCCCAGCGCCGAGGCGGCGGCATACACCCGCTCGCGCGTGGCGTCGCTCAGGCGAATGGCCCGGCTATTATTGAGCACCAATGAAACCGTGGCCTGAGAAACACCGGCTTCCCTGGCGATATCACTCATGGTTATCTTATTTTTTTTCGGCATGTTTACTCCTTGTCGTCGCCGACTATAGCACAGATATCTTTGGCTTTTTTTGTGAACAACTCAGCATATTGATCGTATGGCGATTGCGTCGCGCCTCCTTGGTAATAAATATTAGCTAATAATTATTAGCGACGGAGACAAAGAATGCACACGCAATGGAGCGAATCCCAGGCACAGGCCTGGTATCAGCAGCACGGTTGGGCCTGCGGATTTAATTATCTTCCGCGCAGTGCGGTGAATTGGACCGAAATGTGGCAGGCCGAGACCTTCGACGCGGCCACTATCGATCAGGAGCTGGCTTGGGCACATAACTACGGCTATAACGCCCTGCGCACCAATCTGCCGTTTATCGTCTGGGAGGCTGACCGCGATGGCTTGCTCAAGCGTATCAACACTTTCCTCACACTGGCGGAAAAGCACCAGATTCAGGTGATGCTGACGCTAATGGACGACTGCGCCTTTTCCGGCGATGAGCCGTATCTTGGGCCACAAAAACCGCCGCGCCACGGCGTCCACAACAGTCAGGCCGCAGCCAGCCCCGGCCGTGCAATCGTGATGGACCCCAGCCAATGGCCACGAATAGAAGCCTACGTCCGCGACGTGCTGACGCAGTTTAAAAACGATTCGCGCATCACTATCTGGGATCTCTATAACGAACCGGGCAATCGCGGGATCAACCTTTCTCCGACCGAGTCGACGGAGTATGACGAGGCACTGGAATCCTTTGCGCTGGATCTGATGGTTGCCACCTTTGGCTGGGCGCGCGACGTTGGCCCAAGCCAGCCGCTGACCGTGGGAGCCTGGCATATTGACTATCAGCACTACGGCACGCTTGAGCACCCCATCGATATTGCCGCCCTCAATCTTTCGGACATTATCAGCTACCACAACTATAACAACGCCGCGCGCCAGCTTGGCGTGCTGGAGAGCCTGGCCCAGCGTCATCGCCCGGTATTGTGCACCGAGTGGCTGGCTCGCCATATGGACTGCGGGTTTAGCGAGCAGCTTCCGTTGTTTTGCGCCTTTGATACCGGCTGCTACCAATGGGGGCTGGTACAGGGCAAAACCCAGACCTGGATCCCGTGGACCAGCGTTAATAAAGATCATCCCGCGCCACGCTCACTCTGGTTCCATGATGTTTTGACTCCGGAAGGCAAGCCGTGGTGCGAGCAGGAAATGCAGTTGGTGAAAGGCTTAACCCACTATCGTCATCATCGCCGCTAGTCGTTATTACACGGAGGATTCATCCATGAAAAAGTCGATTTTGTTCCTGCTGGCCTGCTGCAGTTTCAGCGCCATGCCTCTTGCGCATAGCGCCGATCAGGTGGAACTCCGTTTTGCCTGGTGGGGCGGCAAAGCCCGTAACCAGGCAACCTTAAAGGCGCTGGAAGCCTTTGAAGCCAAATACCCCAACATCAAAGTGAAGGCCGAATACACCGGTTGGGACGGCTTTTACTCGCGCCTGACCACGCAGATCAACAGCAATACCGAAGCCGATGTGATGCAGACCAACTGGAACTGGCTGACGCTGTTGTCAAAAACCGGCGATGGTTTTTACGATCTCAATAAACTCAGCCAGCCCATCGGTCTCGATCAGTTCTCCCCTGAGGCGCTGGCCAGCACCACGATCAATGGTAAGGTTAACGCCATTCCGGTTTCCGCCAACGTAATGCTGTTCTATTACAACGCAGCTACGTGGAAAAAAGCAGGTGTGGCGCTACCAAAAACCTGGGATGAACTACTTAACGCTGGGCCCGTGTTTAAAGAGAAGCTCGGCGATAGCGCCTTCCCGCTGATTTTGACCGATCAGGATTCACTGCTGCTGCTTAACTCTTATGTTTATCAAGGCAATCAGAAGCCGATGGTTGATGAGAAAACCCGTAAACTGGGCTGGGATCATGCCGACCTGGTGGAGGCCTTTACCTTCTATCGAAAACTGGTCGATGCCCATACGGTGCCGGACGCCAAAACCATGGCCTCATTTGGCAAAGGCGTGGCGTATGAAATGAAGCCGTGGCTCAACGGCGAATGGGGCGGCGTGTATAACTGGAACGTGCTGTACACTGCCGAATCGCAAAATCTTAAGGATCCCTCGGACCTGGTGATGGGCAACTACCCGATGCGCGAAGGGGCCAAAGACGCCGGACAGTTTCATAAAACTGCGCTGATGTTCTCTATCAGCAAAAACACGCGTCATCCGCAGGAAGCCGCCATGCTGATTAACTTCCTAATGAGTGAGAAAGCAGGCGTCGAGCCGGTTGGGCTGGAGCGAGGCGTGCCGCTAAGTCAATCTGGGGAGAAAATATTGCGCGATGCTGGGGAGTTGCAAGATAGCGATCCGGTGCTTGCCGGCCTGCTGCAATCGGCCGAATTGCCGAATCAATCGAAGGCTCTGCCCTATCTGGAAGATCCGCAGTTTATCGCCCTGTTTGTCGCCGCACTACAAAATATCGATTACGGCAAAGAGACGATTGACCAGGCGGCGACCACCTTCGAAGAGCAGGCCAACCGAATTTTGCGCCGCATCATGCGCTAACGGCGTTTTTTAGAACGACCGCTTCCCGGGCGGTGGCTGAACGCCCCCCAGGGAAGCGCTGACAAAAAACCTCGCTTTTACAGCTCCCGCGTCAGTACCTCACAGCCCCACGGAGCCAGTGCGAGCTCGGTTTCGACCTTCTCACCGGAAAGCGCATTGTGGAAAACCGCTGTCAACGCGAGCGTCTGCTCCGCGTCCGTATAGTTCTGCACAAATACCCATTCCCACTCACCGTCGGTACGACGCGTGGCGACCACACCGGTCGGCAATTCCGCCTCCAGCGCGCGCGGCAGCGCTAGCTCTTTCGCCAGCATCGCGGTGAAAGCCGTATGGAAGGCATCATCATTACGCGAGGCCACATAAAACGCTTTTCCTTTACCAACCCGATGCTGGGTCAGCGCCGGATAGCCGGCATAAAAGTCCTCGCTGTAGCAGGCTAACACCTCAGCCCCTTGCGGATGGATGATTTCACACAGCTCGCGAGCACGCCAACTGCCCTGTAGGCCGCTGTCCGGAAGCGCTTCGACGCCGTTGCTTTGCTCATCGGTGAGGCAATCAATCTCCTCGGCCCACACGCCGAGCAGCGGGCGTAACGGCCCAGGGAAGCCGCCGAGATGGCACAAATCACTCTCGTTGACGATCCCGCTCCAGTAGGTTGCGACAAAGTAGCCGCCATCGCGTACAAACGCTTCCGCCCGTTCGGCAAAACCGTCGCGCACCATATACAGCATCGGCGCAATCGCCAGGTCATAGCCGCTCAAATCGCTGTCGGCGTTAATCACATCGACGGCAATGCCCTGCTCCCAGAATGGACGGTAGTGATCAACCACCGTTTGTTCATAGTGAATGCCGCAGTTGCGCGGGCCCGCCGCATCGTTCACCGCCCAGCGGTTTTCCCAGTCAAAGATAATGGCCACCCGGGCCTGAGTTTTCGTGCCGACGACAGGGCTGAGCGCCGCAAGCATTTCCCCCAGTTGCGAAACTTCACGCCCGGTGCGGGTATTAAGGTGACCGACATGATCGATAACCGAGCCGTGGAATTTCTCAATGCCGCCGCGGCTTTTACGCCACTGGAAATACTGGACCGCATCAGCACCGTGGGCGACGGCCTGTAAGGATGAGAGAATATGCATTCCCGTTTTTTTCAGCTTGCTGGTCGGCTGCCAGCAGGTTTGTCCCGGGGAAGACTCCATCAGCACAAACGGTTTGTCCTTCAGGGTACGCATTAGGTCGTGGTACATCGCCGTTTTACACGCCACCGCGCGCTCATCTTCCTGCTTATGCCACATCGGGTAGCTGTCCCAACTGACAAAATCGACCACGTCTTTGAGCTGCCAGTAGTCATAATCATTGAAATACCACATGAAATTGGTGGTGGCCGGCAGATCCGGACGTTCGGCTTTCAGCGGCGCGACTTCGGTTTGATAGAACGCTTTCACCTGGGAAGTCACAAATCGGCGCCAGTCGAGGTTAAGCCCATGAATTGACGTTTCTCCCTGCGGGGCCGGGGATTCTATTTGTGACCAATCGCTGTAGGTGTGGCTCCAGAATCCGGTCCACCAGGCGTGATTTAACGCATCCAGGGTTTGATAGCGCGCCTGTAGCCAGAGACGGAAATCCTGCTGACAGCGGTCACAGTGGCACTCGCCGCCGTATTCGTTGCTGATATGCCAGCCCAGCACCGCAGGATGATGAGCGTAGCGCTGCGCCAACTTCTGGTTTATCAACGTCACTTTTTGCTGGTAGACCGGTGACGACAGGCAGTGATTATGCCGCCCACCGTGCAGCGCTTTGACGCGCGCTGCGCTGACGCGCAGGGTTTCCGGATATCGCGCCGCTAGCCACGCGGGTTTACCGCCGCTCGGCGTGGCGAGGAAAACGGAGATCCCGCCCGCATGGAGGGTATCCAGCACGTTATCCATCCAGCCAAAGGTAAACTCACCTTCGGCGGGCTCCAGCGCCGACCAGCTAAAAATCCCCACCGACATGATATTACAGCCCGCCTGCTGCATCATGGCGATGTCCTGTTCCAGGATCCCCGGCACGTGTAACCATTGCTCCGGGTTATAGTCCGCGCCGTGCAAAAGCCACGGGGCTGCGGGATTAATTGGCAGATGCTTATCCATGTCGGTTCCCTTATGTCGCATAAAGACAAAAAATGTTATTCGTTCACAATTAGGATTTTCTACGCGTTCCCCCCCGGTTACCGCAACCCATGCCGGCATAAAATGTGATCCATCACGCGTTTTAGGTGATTTATCGCCCAAAACATCCCGCCCCCGCAGTCCTGCCGCTGCTTAGGTGACACGTCCAACAATCGCTCGGGTATACTGTGACAAATCTTTGATGGGGCGAGTATGAAAACCAAAGCAGCAACTCTCGCGGATGTGGCGCGCCACGCCGATGTGTCGTATCAGACGGTCTCCCGCGTGCTCAATAATTCCGCCAACGTATCGGCGAAAACGCGCAAGAAAATTGAACAGGCCATTGCTGAGCTGAAGTACGTTCCTAACCGCGTCGCTCAGCAACTGGTGGGCAAAGAGAGTAAAACGCTGGGTCTGGTGACCACATCGCTGGCGCTGCACGCGCCGTCGCAAATCGCCGCCGCGGTGAAGAAATACGCCGGTGAACAGGGCTATCAGGTGCTGATTGCAATGATTGATGACGCCAGCGATAGCAGCATTCAGGCCGCCATCAATGAACTCAAATCCCAGCGCGTGGAGCGTGTCATCATCAACGCCCCGCTGGAGACGCCGGTAGCGGAAAACCTGGTTGATGAGAACCCGGACGTGCAGTGTTTGTTTCTCGACGTCGATCCCTACAGTTCCGTTTTTAACGTTACCTTTAACCCAGCCGAAGGCGCGCGCGCCAGCGTAAAATACCTCTACGACCTCGGTCATCGTCAGTTCTGTCTGCTTTCCGGCCCAGAGGATTCGGTCCCTGCCCGCCTGCGTTTAAACACCTGGCGCGACACGTTGGCCTCCTACCAGCTCAATCCGTTGGCGGTACATCATGGCCAGTGGGACGCGCAAAGCGGCTATCTGGCTACGTTGCAAATGCTGCGCGAAACCCCGCAGGCGACGGCGTTGCTGATTGCCAATGACCAGATGGCGCTGGGTGCGCTCAGTGCGTTGCATCAGCAAAAACGCAAAATCCCGCAGGACATTTCACTTATTGGTTACGACGATACCCACGAGAGCGCCTTCTTCGAACCGGCATTAACCACCGTCGCTATTGATTTTGATTTGCAAGGAAAAATGGCCGTTCAGCAGTTGCTTCAGTCGGTAGATTCACCGCAGACTTTACGCGCATCGACCATCCTGCCAAGCCGTCTGGTGGTGCGAAATTCGGCGGGGCCGCTGCATAATTCCGAGACCGACCTGTTAAGTATTGCCGATCAACTGCGATCGCTGGCGGATAAACTGACGCCGAAGATTTAGTAAAGTCATACGTTCTCATAAATCAATAAGTGATCGTTATCGCTAATCACAGCTAAATCCCGCATACATTTGTGAAACAAATCACAATTAACCGCCATAGGCATTGCTTGCCTATGGCGTTCAGATGTCAGATTAAAAGAGAAATTGTTAACGTATGACATTTTTACAACGAGACATACCAAAACAATATTCAGTGGGCACAGGCAATTGCTATGTGCCAAGGGGATGGCCTGATATTTGATGAGGATGTGGCGATGCTACTACCCGGCAAACGAAATTATATACTGCTCAGCATATTCGATTTTCTCTACCTGTTCGCCTGGTCAGCAACCATGGCGTTCTTTGTTATCTGGACCACGCAGCATCTGGGGATCAGCGCGACGCAAACCGGGCTGCTCTACGCCACTAACGCCTTTATCGCGCTGCTGATGCAGCCATTCTTTGGCTTTATTTCCGATAAGTTTGGCCTGAAAAAACAGCTCATCTGGATTATCCTCGCGCTCCTGCTCCCCGTTGGCCCGTTCTTTATTTACGTCTACGCCCCGCTGCTGGTTCACAGCTTCTGGCTTGGCGCCATTTTCGGCGGGGTCTACCTCGGCATCATCTTTAACTCCGGCTGCGGCGTTATTGACTCGTACATTGATAAAATTTCCCGTCGCTATAGCTTTGAATATGGCCGGGTGCGCATGTGGGGATCGCTGGGTTGGGCAGCGGCCGCGTGGATTGTCGGTAAATATATCGACACCCTGCCTAACCTCTCCTTCTGGCTTGCCAGCTGTGCGATCATTGTGGCAGCGCTGTGCTTTATGATGACCAAAATCGAGCTGACCGATGCGGAAATCCAAAAGACCAACTCGCTGAAAGTGGTCCATGCGCTGGAGCTGGCGAAAAACGGACAGTTCTGGATGCTGCTGATCTTTACTCTGTTCGTCACGCAGATTTACGACACCTATGACCAGCAGTTTGCCCAGTATTTCTCTATGCAGTTCCCGACCAAAGAGGAAGGCAACCACTGGTATGGGATTTTAGCCTCTATTCAGGTATGCGGTGAGACGCTGTTCCTGTGCCTGATGCCGTGGTTTGTTAACCGTACCGGGGCCAAATGGGCGCTGGTGATTGCCGGGACGATAATGTCCGTGCGTATTGCTGGTTCCGCGATACAACTGGGCCCAGTTTGGATTGCCGCGGTCAAAATGCTGCACGCCATCGAAAAACCGCTGATTCTGGTCTCCGTGTTTAAATTCATCTCTGCCAATTTCGACAACAAGCTACTGTCCACGGTCTACCTG
>PPYF01158274.1_pt1 | contig 10909 bp, 7 predicted proteins | sample 1559871 | NCBI WGS metagenome assembly PPYF01 (sample SAMN08240021, study PRJNA423297) | Human gut metagenome, whole genome shotgun sequencing project.
GTTGCCCGGATAGCTCAGTCGGTAGAGCAGGGGATTGAAAATCCCCGTGTCCTTGGTTCGATTCCGAGTCCGGGCACCAAGTTCATATCAACGGACCTCCACGGAGGTCCGTTTTTCGTTTCAGAACGCCACAATTTAAGCGTTCTGCCTCCAAATCAATTCTACCGAACTCAACCAGATTCCCCCCACATCAACCCCATTGTGTGGGTATAATTGCGGGTATACCCCAGTTCGACAGAATTTGTACCCTCTTTAACGCATTCAGAAGGCTGAACTATGGCACTGACTGACGCAAAAATCCGGGCTGCAAAGCCCACTGACAAGGCTTATAAACTCACTGACGGGGCTGGCATGTTCCTGCTGGTACATCCTAATGGTTCCCGTTACTGGCGTCTCCGTTATCGTATTCTGGGTAAGGAGAAAACCCTGGCACTTGGTGTGTATCCGGAAGTTTCTCTCTCCGAAGCTCGTACAAAACGGGATGAGGCCCGAAAACTGATTTCGGAGGGGGTTGACCCTTGCGAACAGAAAAGAGCTAAAAAAGTAGTCCCTGATTTACAGCTCTCTTTTGAACATATTGCACGACGCTGGCATGCCAGTAATAAACAATGGGCACAATCACACAGCGATAAAGTACTCAAAAGCCTCGAGACTCACGTTTTCCCCTTTATCGGCAACCGGGATATCACAACACTCAGTACCCCGGATCTGCTTATCCCTGTTCGTGCTGCAGAAGTTAAACAAATTTATGAAATCGCCAGTCGTCTGCAGCAAAGAATATCTGCTGTAATGCGTTATGCCGTACAGTCTGGCATCATCAGATATAACCCGGCTCTGGATATGGCTGGTGCATTGACCACGGTAAAACGCCAGCATCGCCCTGCTCTGGATCTTTCACGCCTGCCTGAACTTCTGTCGCGTATTGACGGTTATAAAGGCCAGCCTGTCACCCGACTGGCAGTTATGCTGAATTTACTGGTTTTTATTCGTTCCAGTGAACTCAGATATGCCCGCTGGTCTGAAATTGATATTGACAATGCCATGTGGACTATTCCAGCCGAACGCGAACCTCTGCCAGGCGTAAAATTTTCATACCGGGGCTCCAAGATGCGAACACCACATCTTGTGCCACTCAGCCAACAGGCTGTAGCCATACTGGCAGAACTTCAGACATGGGCAGGTGAAAATGGTCTGATCTTTACGGGAGCACACGACCCACGTAAACCAATCAGTGAAAATACCGTAAATAAGGCCCTCAGAGTGATGGGGTATGACACAACCAAGGAAGTCTGTGGCCATGGATTCCGGGCGATGGCGTGCAGTGCATTGATTGAATCCGGCTTATGGTCAAGAGATGCGGTTGAACGTCAGATGAGTCATCAGGAGCGCAACGGAGTACGTGCCGCGTATATTCATAAAGCAGAACATCTGGAAGAACGTCGGCTTATGCTGCAATGGTGGGCAGATTTTCTGGATGCAAACAGGGAGGAGTGTATCAGTCCGTTTGAATATGCAAAAGTTAACAATCCACTGAAAAGGTGACTGAACGCCATTTACACACATGCTCTTCCTCTTAAGGGGAAGAGCACCCGCCTCAATCAATTTCTTTTTTATGCCGGCGGAACCATCAGCCAGGCTGAGGTTCTCATTCAATAACTCAACGTCTTACCACAGAACAGAATTCACTGTATTATCATGGGCAACGTTAATCCCGGACAATAAAAGGACACCGATGCCAGGCATCACAATTTTTATAGCCTGCAGGTTATGGTCCATCCTTTTTTACAGGTTCAGAATATGACTGGCAAATTACGCTTTGAAGTGAACGATAACCAGGGCTGTTTCATATTTCCGGAAACCTGGTTTGGCTCGTTGCTGGATGAGTTTGAAGAACTGATTGATGCATACGATGCGGATGAAATCAGCGAAACAAGTTACATCAACAAACTCAGGCGCCTTGCCCGACAGGAGAATGACTTTATTGATGTACACGCTCACTTGGCATACGTATTTCTGGAGCAGAATGCCCCGCGTAAGGCGCTGAATGCTGCCCTTAAAGGGCTGGCAGTTGGCAATCGTCTTATCCCTGAAGGTTTCAGTGGCAGAATCATCTGGATACATCCTGACAACCGACCTTTTCTTCGTGCCCTCTATGCGGCAATCCTGGCAAATGCACATTTACGGCGTCATCAGGATGCCATCATGCTCATTGAAAAAATACTGGATTACAATCCCGAAGATAATCATGGTGCACGCTGGCTACTGGGACCGGAACTGTTACGCACTGGCGCTCATGAACAGGCACGCCATATACTGCAGGAACATGCAGATGAATTTTCACCTTACTGGTATGAACTCGGCCTTCTGCATTTTCTTAATGGGGAACTGGTAAAAGCTGCAACTGCATTTCGTCGCGGCTTTGCGGCAAATACTTACATCGCAGAAATACTGTGCGGAAATCTGCATCCATTTCCACTTGCTGTATGGCATAACTTTTCAGGCGGTCCGGATACTGCCGAAGATTATTATGCCACATACCACCCGTTATGGGGGCAATATCCGGAAGCATTGCTGTTTGTAAACTGGCTCTATAATCATTCCTCTGTGCTGCATGAACGGGCAGAAATCATTAAATGCGCCGAAATGCTGATGCAGGAAGATGATTTCGAAATATGCGAAAGTATTTTAAGACAGCAGGAGAAGTTGCGTGAAAGAATTGATGAGACGCTTTCTGAGAAAATTGTACAGAAATGCAGAAATATGAATGGTGAATATGTCTGGCCCTGGATATTGCCGTTTTCAGCGGCAGGCATGAAACATACTGGCATACAGTATCAGTAGATATTGCATTAGTGTATCCTGCACACAAGTAATAATTTATTCACCAATAATAACACTGTTAATGCCCCCTTCCCCTGGTTGTCAGCCAGGGGTTATCTTCTGAATATTTCTTTTGAAAAGGATAACACAGTAAATTATTTTTATGAATTATCCCATGGACTCATTAACACCCTTTCATGATGCTTTATTGTCAAACACGTTATGGCTGACATCAAAAAAAACCGGATTTCCTCTGCCAGCGGGTAATCACCTTCCCGGTGTTTTCGGTTGGTCTGGTTACTCCTGTCTGGTTATTAGCAAGATAATTGCTATAAACAGTGGAAAACTCATCGTACATAATCTGGTGATGAACATTACGCTTATTTTCCCTTGACCGGAAGAATCAGAGGCTGTGGTTTCAGACTGTCTGCCAGTACATTCCTCTCTCCGTTAAAAACCATAACGGGTTCATTATCTTCGTCTGTCAGCAGATTGGGTGATGCTGCCAACTTACTGATTTGCAGCATACTAATTTCAGTAAGATTGCCGCCCTTCTTGTTTAAAAGGCGGCATTACTAGCCCAGTAAAGATTTAACTCGGACTTATACCTTTAAATATCCACCAATAAACAGGGCAACGACGATAATATCGCACAGCAACAGCATAATCAGATAAATCAGCTCTTTTTTGGTAAATATCGGCTGACCATCATTTTTTTCTTTTCTTGACCAGATAAAGACCGGCAGACCACAGGTCAACAGGATAGGAATTAATGCAACATACTCAATCTGGCTGGCGTAAAGAATAAACAGACAGAATAGCGAGCCTAAAACACCGCTGGACAAAGCCAGCCTGCGGCCTTTTTTTGCATACTGATCATATTTTCCGTTTCTGCAAATACTGGTCAGATACAGCGTGGTGGTAATATAGGCCGGAACAACCATCAGCGCACTGATATTATACATGGTGGTCCAAGCATTATTTGAAAAATAAACAAGTAACATGGCCGCCTGCATCACAAAGCTACTAACCCACAGTGACACATTGGCCGCCTGTTTACTGTTCGTTCGGGCAAACGCGCGCGGGAAAGCGCCTTTCTGTCCTGCTACCATCGGTATTTCAGCGCATAGCATGGTCCAGGCAAGCCAGCCGGCCAGAACAGAAATAATCAGCCCCGCGCTCATCAGCCAGTCGCCCCACTGACCGACAACGTGGGCGAGCACGCCTGCGGTAGAGGGGTTACTGACCTGCGCTAGTTCTGCCTGAGGCATTACACCGAACGGCAGAATGGACATTAACATATAAATAATTAGCGCCAGCAGAAAGCCGATCAGTGTGGCTTTCCCTACGTCCTGTTTATTTTTGGCACGTCCGGATAGAACAACCGCTCCCTCGACGCCAATAAAGGCCCAGAGCGTTACGGTCATCGGTGCCAGAATCTGAGACAGCAGCGATACTGGTGCGGCGTCATTTCCGTTGCCACTGAGGATCGCGGGTGATTCTCCCCAAAAGTTTTTAAACAGGTCCGAATAATCGATCAGCACACCCAGCAGTAATACGAATAGGATCAGAGGGACGAGCTTGGCGATGGTTCCCAAGGTGTTAACAAATCCGGCCACTTTCGTCCCGGACAGAACAAGAAAATTATAGCCCCAGATCAGCACTGAGCCGCAGATAATGGAGTTCAGATTATTACCATCCGTAAAAACCCCCGGCATAAACTGATTAAAAGCATCCATTAAAATTACCGCAAAGGCAACGTTGCCAAATGCGGTCATCAGCCAGTAGCCCCAGGCGACGTTAAAGCCAATAAAGGAACCAAAACCTTCCTGGGCATACATATACACTCCAGCCTGAAGGTCCGGGCGCAGATCTGATAGTACGCGAAAGGAGTTTGCGATAAAATAAATACCGATCCCGGCAATAATCCATGCAATGATTACTGGCCCTAGTGCAGAAGAGGCCGCCGTGTTTTGCGGCAGACTGAAAACGCCGCCTCCCAGCATGGAGCTAACGACAATAGCGATGAGGGATATAAGCCCCAGCTTATGTCCTCCGGCGCTATTGTCACTATTTTTTACATCTGAAGATTGCTCTGCCATAACGTTTCCCTCAGCTATTCTATAATATTGCCGTCGGATTGCAGGCGATCCGACGGTATTGTTCTTTCCCCCGCCTACTGGCGGCCCTTTTTAATACCAGAGACCTGGCGTTTAAAGGTTATGTGGCCGGGTAGCGACTGCCCATCGCGTTCTTCTTCCACAATCGCTCTGACCCAGAAGTCCCCGTCTTCATCGACGTTAACGCCCTGGATCTCATGTTCAAAACCTGGGAATTGCTTATCGAATTCCTGCAGGGCGCGCAGATAGCCAATAATGCCCTTGTTACCTTGCGGCATCCGTTCGCCCGGCATCAGTACAGGAATGCCTGGGGGATATGGGACGAGCATGCTGGCGGCAATTCTGCCGCTAAAATCATCCAGCCGGATATGCTCGGTTTTGTAGCGTACGACTTTCTGATAGGCTTCTGCCGGGGTCATAACTGGTTCCGGATCGGTGTTTACCGCGTCGTTGATATGCGACATCAGCTCCAGCTCATCCATTTTTTCATGCATTATCTGACATAGCTCCTTGAGGGTTAGCGTGTCGTAGTGTGGAGAATGCGCTTTCAGCGACGGGATAGCATCTGTGGCCAGATCGTCATTGTCGTAATGCTTTTTAAAGGCCAGCAGGCTTTCAATCAGAGTTCCCCATTTGCCTTTGGTGATGCCGACGGAGAACAGGATCAGCACGGTGTAGTCACCAGTACGGGCAATTTCAATGCGACGGTCATCGAGAAAACGGGTCAGCAAATATCCCGGAATACCGTTTTTCTGGTATTCTCCCTTCGGGCCGATCCCTGGACAAGTCAGGGTCACTTTTACTGGATCGAGCATACTGTTGGTTTCGACCAGATCATCATCGGCAAAACCGTGCCAGCGCTCACCGGAGCGCAGCGACCAGCAGTCGGCGCTGTGGCTCAGCAGCGATACGGGTGCCTCTTCAAAACTGTATCGCTGCCCAGAATCGCTGTCCTGCACTTCGGTTGGCTGAAGCACATCGAAGAACCAGGCGTCACCACCTTCCTGCTCCTGGAGCTGGCGCTTGACGCTGACCACGGCTTTACGGAAGGCAATCGCTTCTTCAATTGACTCCTGCACAAGCGAATAACCGGATTCACCCTCCATCATGCTTACTGCCACATCAATTGATGCAATGATCGGGTAGTAGGGTGAGGTCGTGCCGTGCATCATAAAGGCATCGTTAAAGTCATCGAAATTAAGCGGCGCGCGATCGCTTTTCTTCACATGAATCATTGAGGCCATGGAGAGTGAGGGCAGCATTTTATGGGTGGACTGTACGGCGAATAGGGTTGGACGATTTGGCGTTTCCTCCGCGTCCATTGCATAGCGACTCTGGTATAGCGGATGGAAACGCGCATAGGCATACCATGCTTCATCAAAATGGATGCGCGGTGCGCTTTCACCCAGGTGTCTGACTACATCGTTCACGTTATAACAGAAGCCATCATAGGTGCAGTTGGTTACCACGGCGTAGGACGGGGACTGGCTGACCGCACCAGATGCCAGTCGGCTGTTTGCCACCAGCGCATCAATACTGGCCTTCTTCAGGCGCCCGGTCGGGATAGGCCCAATCAGCCCCCACGCGTTGCGGGTAGGTTTCAGGTAAACCGGCCTTGCCTGAGACAAGGTCAGGCCATGATTAAGTGACTTGTGGCAATTTCGGTCAATAATGGCAATTTCATCTGCGCCAACCGCAGCCTGGGCCACAATACGGTTCGACCCCGATGAGCCGGAAACACCGTAGAAGGTCCAATCAGAGCCAAACAGTCGGGCCGCAATTTCTTCCGATTTTTTAGGCGGTCCGGCGTGGATCAGATAATCCCCCATCTCCGCGGTAGCCACGCCAATATCAGCGCGCATCATGTTTTCGCCAAAGAAGTTAATGAACTCAATGCCAACAGGATGTTTCAGATAGGCCATTCCCCCCATATGCCCCGGGCAGTCCCAGTAATAGTCACCGTCCTCGGTAAAGTCCTTAAGGGTTTTAAAGTAGGGAGGAAGAAGCTTATCCGCATAGCGGTGGACTAAGGAGTACAGTCGATTGGCAGTGAAGGCTGCGGATTCAGAGAACAGATAAACATATTCGCTGACCTCTTTTAAGACGTCGAGTGGGATACGATCGGTAATATTCTGTTCTGAGAAAATTATCAGCGGCGTCGTGGCATTTCTTTTGCGGAATATGCTGATAAAGTGCTGTAGCTCTTCTGCAAAGGTCGGATTGTCTGGCTCCCAGTAAAAACCAATCCCGCTGTATTGGGGGCTTTTTTCGATGATTTTTAATCCATCAGAGATCTGGTGCGTGATATGAATTTTAAAACCGCGTTCCGCGAGTTCGGTTTGAAGCTCTTCCAGTACCTGCTGCGAAGGGTTGTCGCCATCAAGATATTGTGAGGAAATAAATAAAAGATTGTGGTTAAATTTCATTAGGTGTCTCCACTGTTACTGTTCAGATAGTATTTAACTGTGAGGATGTCATGCCCAAGAAACAGACATTATCGTCACCTTAACTTGCTGTGAATTAATCTGGACTAAAAATGTATCGTTTTATAATGCAGTAGAATAAAAACAATGATGTCGAGGACCAGCAGTAAAATAAAAAATGCCAGTTCGCGTAGCGTAAATATTTTATCTGCGCGATCGTCTTTTTTTCTTGCCCAGATAAACAGGGGCACGCCCAGCGTAAGCAGCACCGGAACCATCGCCAGATATTTGATTTCACTGGCGTAGAACATAAACAGGCAGAATACAAAGCCGATAATACTGCTGACCAGCGCGGCGCTGCGGCTGTGATTCGTGGTATAGCTGGCATACTCGCCGCTAATACATAGTTTAAACAGGTATGCCGTGGTCATTAAATACGCAGGTAAAACGGTCAGGGTAGAGATAGCCAGCATTGCAAGCCAGGCATCGTTAGAAAAGTAGACCAGAAGTACGACGATTTGCATAAACGCACTGCTTATATAAAGCGAAACCGAGGCCGAACCCTTCACATTTTTTTTGCTGAACGGTTTCGGGAATGTGCCGTTCTGCGCGGCCACCATAGGCAGTTCGGCGCAGATGATGGTCCACGCCAGCCAGCTGGTAAGCACCGAAATCAGCACCCCCAAGATAATCATAATCTTCCCCCATTCACCGACAACAATCTTCAGAATACCGGCGGTGGATGGGGTTGGAATTGCGCTGAGCTCATGTTGAGTCAGCACGCCAAACGGCAGGATGGAGACCAGCAGACAGATAATCAGTGATACAACGAAGCCAATGAATGTGGCTTTACCCACGTCGCGTTTATTTTTGGCCCGACCGGAAAGAGCGACAGCCCCCTCAACGCCGATGAAGCTCCAGAGTGCCACGCTAAGCGGTGAAGTTACCTGTGAGAAAATAGAGCCTAGGTCCTGACTGGCCTTACTCGCGCTGTGCCCCCAGACGTTATCTGCGAACGTGGTGTACTTCATAAACAGCATGAGAATAATAATAAAGGCCACCAGCGGGATCAGTTTGGCCAGCGTGCCGACGATGTTAATCGACCCGGCAATGCGGGTACCGGAGAGGACTAAAAAGTTGAATCCCCATATCAGCAAAGAGGCACCGATAACGGAAGGAATATTATTCCCTCCCTTGAAATCACCTGGTAAGAAATAATTCAGCGTATCCATCACCATAATGGCAAAGGCGACGTTGCTGAATATAGTCATCAGCCAGTAGCCCCAGGCGACGTTAAATGCCGTAAATCGGCCGAACCCTTCCCGGGCATACATATAAACTCCTGACTGGAGATCAGGTCTAATGTTTGACAGCACGATAAAAGTTCTGGAGATGAAAAACATGCCGATACCACAGACTATCCATGCTATCGCCACCGGGCCCACGGCAGAATTCTCCGCCATATTCTGGGGGAGTCCGTCAACGCCGCTGCCGATCATCGAGCTCACGACAATGGATGTTAGCGCAAGCAAGCCCAACTTTTGTTTATTATTTTTTTCAGTCGAATCGATATGCATAAGCTGGCTCTTATTTTTTTTAAATCATAGAATCTCTTTGTAAGGCTTCATGTTGTGGACACTAATTTCTCTGACGATATAAATTAATTATAAATAAGGTCGTCACGATAAAATTCATTATATTCCTAATTTATTCTATGTATATAAGAATTAACCCTTGCTATATGTAATCAAAGTCCTACGAATGTAGGAAAGGGTGATGCCTCTAATTGCTTGAATCTGATGTATAATACGGGCTTTTGAGGTTATCTCATGGCCAGCGTTAATATTCATTGTCCCCGTTGTCAGTCAGCTCAGGTTTACCGCCATGGTCAGAACCCTAAAGGCCGTGACTGCCACCGTGTGTTTCAGCTCACTTATACTTATCAAGCACGTAAGCCGGGTATGAAAGAGATGATCACTGAAATGGCCTTTAATGGTGCCGGGGTTCGCGATACCGCCAGGACACTGAAAATTGGTATTAACACCATCATCCGGACTTTAAAAAACTCGCACCAACGCAAATAACTTCTTCGCCTGTTGCCCATGCTGATGTGGCGCTTATCTGCGAGCTTGATGAGCAATGGAGCTACGTTGGCAGTAAAGCCCGGCTACACTGGCTCTGGTACGCGTACAACACCAAAACAGGCGGTGTACTGGCCTACACTTTTGGTCCCCGAACCGATCAAACGTGCCGGGAGCTACTGGCACTGCTTACACCCTTCAACATCGGCATACTCACCAGCGATGACTGGGACAGCTATGGCCGGGTGGTGCCGAAGAATAAGCATCTGACCGGCAAAATATTCACCCAACGCATTGAGCGTAATAATCTGACGCTACGCACCCACATTAAGCGGTTGGCTCGTAAACAATCTGCTTCTCACGCTCAGTTGAGATCCACGAAAAAGTGATCGGAGCATTTATCGAAAAACACATATTCTACTAATTGGATGCACTACCGAGATTTGAATCAAAGCGTTGGTATGCAAGGGATGTGTCGAACTCTCTAGTGGGAAAACTGCGGAAGAATTGCGGGGAAGTGGCGGGGAAAAACTTCACTGTTGATGCTGAACAGTCTTTCTGGTTGGCTCTTGTTCGCACTATGTACAGTGTTAGTTTGATTAAACTCGGTGAGTGTGACAAAGACGGTAATTTTTGCAGTTTTAGGTGAAGTCTAATGGGTTAAGTGATTTCGGCTATGCTCCCGACAGATTAACACGCTACATCGGTAACTATGTCAGCGCTTGGCTAACGAAGCTGAAGGTCCGCTGTGAGCGATGAGCAGACCAACTAATCTCAGCCTACTTGTTTTATTTCATCAGTACGCCCTGAAGCATCGACTGCGTATCTTGTAGGACCGCTAACATTGATGCCTATATAATTGAAGACCGAATCTGGTTTGATATAAATCAAAAAAGATAGATTTAACCTGATGAAAAGAAAAGCAATTCGTGTTTTCTGACAAACACTGGGATATCAGCGTTGATTATTAGACGATCGGTCAATATTGTTTATTGACTACTTTATAGCTCAATGACATCAAACCAGAAAGACGAGAAAAAAATGTTTAAATCCTTATTAATCAGTAAGATGTATGGTCGCCACAGTGCCCAAATTGCTGAAATCGCTGAAAGCGAGCTGCCACAGGGGGATGTGGAGGTCAATGTCGACTGTTCATCTATCAACTACAAAGACGCACTGGCTATTACGGGCCGCGGGCCTATCGTCCGGCACTTTCCAATGGTGCCAGGCATTGATTTTGCCGGTACAGTGTCCGCCAGCTCACATCCTGAATATCAGACCGGGGATAAGGTCCTGCTGACCGGCTGGGGTGTAGGAGAAAAACATTGGGGTGGGCTTTCCGAAAAAGCGCGGGTAAAGGGAGACTGGCTGACGCCGCTCCCGGCTTGAAGTGGCACACTGAATTTGGCCACCTGAACAGAGGTGATATGCTCACCTCAGAACAACACAGGTGCTCCAATGAAAA
>PPYF01221099.1_pt1 | contig 10907 bp, 12 predicted proteins | sample 1559871 | NCBI WGS metagenome assembly PPYF01 (sample SAMN08240021, study PRJNA423297) | Human gut metagenome, whole genome shotgun sequencing project.
CACTGGCTGGAGCCGCCCCCATCCAGCATGACGGCGGAGGACCAGCCCAGCCCGGCCAGCTCGTCCCGCAGAGTTTCCGGCGTGGCTGCGTCTCCGGTCCCATCGCCAGAGCAGTAGAGGGCCAGACTTCCACCCCGCAGGCCGATGGCGCTGCGCCCCCGCTTGCCTCCCTGGGCCGAGCCGTAGGAGGGCTTATCCACCGGCTTACCGGAGGAAATAAGGGCGGTTACCGCGATAAAGTTGGCTGCTCCCTCGTACCCGGAGGTCATGTGGATGTCCGGGCCCTTATCCCAGGCGTAGCCCACCGCCCTCCAGGGCGTACCGGAGCGCATTACCCCGCCCACCTTGAGCAGCGGGCAGGCCGAGCCATCTGGGTTCCACATGCCGCCATTCAACACATAGTGGGCACCAGTCTCTGACTTGACCTGGGAAAGTGTCTTGCGGCAGTTGGTGACTCTCAGCTCAATCCGCTCCACGGACGAGAGCGGGACATATGTAATGATCTTACTCATTTGATTCACATCCTTTTATCCAGCGATCCCGCTGTTGATTACTGTTCCGGGGCCAGCAGCCCGGCCAGCTCCTGGTACTCCTCCGGGGTGAGCCGGTCGGCGGCCAGGTAAACATCCATCTTGTCCTGGAGGCCATCGGTTCGGTTCTTCTGGATGAGCAGCTTGCAAAGGTTGTATACGGTTGTCATGGCGTCTCCTTTCTCATGTGGCAGCGGTGAGTTCCAACATACAAAGTCGTTCCTCGTGCTCGGCCAGCATGTCCAGGGTGATGTCCTCTTCCGAGGGCGGCTTGGGCTCCTGCTCGGGCTCTGGGGGCCGCTCGGTGGGGGTGATGCCCACCAGCTTGTTCTCCTCAATCTGGAGGTCACACCAGCCATAGGTCGCCCACACCGTGTCATGGAGGTGGGCGGGCACCTCTATGTAGCCCTCCAGCCAGCAGGCGCTCCGCCCGCTCTGGCTCTGGATCGGGTGCTGGCCGGTTTCCAGCGGTTCAATTTGGATGATGGTCATATTTGATTCACCTCTTATTTCTAAACTATGGCATAGTAGTGATATACAACTCCAGATGCATTAAATTGTACATCTGCTGCACTAGTCGGGCTAAGGTCATAATACCAACTAAAAGTTTTTCCATCCGTCGATTTTTTACCGTAAGTATCTCTTGGATTATAATGGTAGCCCATGCCAAAACCAAAGCCGCTTGTATACTCAGTAGGGATAATACTGCTTGGAATAATATTACAAATATCAGAATCGCTGATACTTGTATACGAATCCGTATGTTGAATACCATAAATACAGAGTAGTTTAAAGGGTTCGGCTAAGGTTATTTGATTAGGGTTGCTTTTGCCTGATTTTCCCGTTCCCACATAGCTCCCCAAAATAACCCTCGCCCCCGCGTGCTCGTCCACGTACTGCTTGTTGGCGGCGTCGTTTGGACTTCCCGGCAATGACAAGTTTTTGATCTGGCCGTTATGGAAAATAAGCGACTTCTGATCATTGGAGTTCTGACCGAAAATGATCGTATCTGCGAGAACTCTAAGTCCCCACGTGGAATCAAATACAACCTGTGCTCCGTTTTCACTCCCAATATATAAGGCACTCCCACTAGAACTATCTACCCCTAATATAAGGTTGCCAGTTACTACGCCGCCAGCCAGCGGCAGGAATGGAGCACTTTGCATACCAGCCAGAGCGGTGTTAAACTCCTCTTCGGTTCCGGTATATCCTTTCTCTTTTGCCGCCTGATAGGCGGACTTTCCAGGTGCACCATCCTTGCCGTCTGCCCCTGGAGCTCCGTCCTTGCCAGGCAGGCCCACCCCGGCAACTTTTTTGCCGTTTACAACGATAGCCATGTGCTACACCTCCACCCATTGCCACATATCCGGGGTATCCGGGGCCCACGTGCAGGGAATCATGTCCCCGCCCTCTGCCACCTTGTAGACCTTGCCGTTGTAGCTGTAGTGCTTACCCACATGACAGTCCATGCCGTACACCCACGGGATGGGGTCGTCCTCTGTGCCCGCGTGCTCCCGGTCAATAGGACGGTAAATGGCAAGCATGCCGTCGTCGTGCGGAGGCATCTCCTCTTGAGGAGTTACCGCCTGCACCACCCTGTAGAGCTGGCCGCCGTCGTTTAGGATACGGCCTGCGGGTAGCTCCTCTCCGGCCTCTAGAACCGTCTCCCACGTGGGGAGCAGGTCGGGCATGTCCAGAGCGTAGGTGTCAGGTATGGCCGTGCTGGTGGCCGCGTAGGCCCTCATAGCGGCGGCGTACTGTGACTGCATGCTCGGCTCTGACGGTTGGGGGACTGGCTCTGGAACCGGCTTGTTGGTCAGGGTCAGCAGCGTACCAGCGTAGGTCTGCCGGGTATAGTTCCCTGCATCATCCTCTGACAAAAGAAACCCATCATCCCGGTACATCTGGATTTTGCCTGTCACCTCTCCGGGGGCTGGCGTGACCGAAAGATATTTGATGGTATCCTCTGTCACAACCCGGCGGGAGACACTGTATTGCTTTTCGCCGATTTTTAAGTACATGTTACCTCCTCAGAAACAGAAGCAGAATGGTACACCTGAAGCCCAGCTTGCCGCCACACCTGTTGCATCGGCTGTTCCAGTGTTTTGGACAAAGCAGAAATAGGGTGTCTCTTTTGCGTATGGAGACCGTTCGTTCCACCACTTTGCTACTCCATTATAATTTTTTACTTTACTGTTCCCTGTTTTGTAGTAGTTGTACTGTGTTCCTTCTCCTCCAAAAGAGTAAGTAGTAACTCCAAAAACCTCAATTTCCGAAGGTAAAAACAAGTCATCCTGTGTGGTTACAATCGTGCTGATTTTATCCCCTGCGCTGGTCAATTTGTTAACTGTTCTTATCCCAGCCTGTACCTCCGACGGGAGCAGAGCTTTCAGCGTAGGCAAGACCCATGCCCTCATCTGGCAGTCTTTCCAGCCTCCAACATTCGTGTTAGCCGGATTCATGGAGTATTCATGCCCATAGCAGTCATGCAATTGGAAGGTCAGCGGCGCTTTGCCCGTCCCGTCTGACAGATCATCGTGGTTCTTCCCGATGATGTCGATACGGTATGCCTTGCCGCCGATGTCCATGTCCTTGTAGCAGGAGCCATCAGATACCCAGGTGTCCGGAACCTCATTGGCGTGGCATGCATCGATGATAGCGGCCCAGTCATTGTTTGCAAACACAGGGTCATATGTTTTGTTGGAGGGTAGCCCTCTTGACATGAAGAACACCATCAGGCCGACACCTCCTTTTTGGTAAATTGGAAGTCGTATGGGAGGATTAAGGCGGGGCGGATACCGTAGGAACTATAGGAATAGCTATTACCATAACCTCCATCAACGGAGATGTACCAATTACCAGTATTATTCGCATTTGATGGAGAACGTGTCCAGTAAAGCTCATTCGTCATGTTGAATTTCGCAATTCTTTTGCTCCTAGCATCAGCGCCATCACCATCAATAAAGTAAGATAGTTTTGCTCCATCTATTGGGAGGTATGAGGACAGGCTGTTATTTAATCCAATTTCATATCCGCTTATTGGAAATACTCGGCATTGCAGACCGTTTTCTCCGCTGTTAACTGTAGCAGAACCATTCCAAACACAATACGGCACTTTCACCGTTTTAATGGCTGCTTGAACTGGCAAATCGTAGTCCTTCATATATCCAGACATAGTGCTCAAAATGCTGGAACCAGGAAGCGCATTTCCTCCACCAGAGTTAAACGGTCCCATCTCACGGATGTCCTTCCGTAGCAACCATGTTCCCTCACACGATGCATCATATAGATTGGACGGTATGCCCTGATGTACTACCAGATAATCAATCGGGACCCCGCTTTCATTTAGATGTACTACCTGTCCTATCTCCAAATCACCAGCAGAGATGCCAACCTCCCCAGTTGGGCCGCCCCTATGCAGGAACACCATCATCCCACCCCCACATTGACCGGGATGTTGACGGTCGGGGCCTCTGCCGCATAAAAGGTCAGTGTCCCAGCTCCCTGCACGGCGTTCTGCGCTGATGGCCCCATCCAAGCGTTCATCGCCTCTGCGTCCGCGTCCAAATCTGTACCACTCAGCGCTACGTCTACAATCACTACCGCTGTGTCTGCCGCCACAATGGAGCAGGAAACCGTCTGGCTGTACCTTCCGTTCCCACCTTGCGTCCACCCGCTGGACAGCAGAGTAATTGTGGTGCTCTTGGCCGGATCTCCTTTGCTGTTCCAAGCGCTTTTTTCTGTATCGCTTACTGTTCTGTGGCTTTCGTCTGTTGGTAGGTCTGCCAGCTTTGTACTGCTGGGTAAAGCCCCAACCATATTAGCCGTGTAATCCCCCTCCTGGGGGACAACTGCACCAGATCGTCCGTTGAAGGTGATCACACCGCTGCTACCTCTGCCCGCCAGCTCGTCGATAGCCCCCTGCACGTTTGTAGCCTCCAGGCCGCTGCCCGTGTTGCTGTAGCCCACCTGTTCGGCGGGGAGGCCGCCGCCCTCTCCGTCTTCTGTCACCTCAATGGTGTAGGGGCCGTCCCCCAAGCTCTCCCCCATCTGCATCGTGCCGCCGCCGGAAACAGTTACGGCATCTGCGGAGTCCTGCTTGTTCTTAGCCAGTTCTTTGATTGCGCCTTGCACATCATCTGAATCAAGGCCACTCGTTCCTTTATCGTATAGAATCTGGCTTGCTCTAAATTGATCTTCCGCTATAATAACCACTTCGGACTGTTCTTGGGGTACAATATTGGCGATAACAGACCCGCCGTAGTCTACAGACGTAGACGAAAAGGAAGCCACACTGTCTGTTACAGTCGAAAGTGGAATTACTTTGGTATCGGTTCCTGCCGATATTTTTGAAAGCACGGTTACCCCGTTCAAGACTGCTTGCGTTATTTCAGCAATCGTGTGGTCAGCCGTTCCGAACGGGGAATCTCCAGCCGGTGGCGTTATATTTACATACATCACAGGCTTGTCTGCCCACTCTGCCCCGCCCTCCGTTTTTTCCAGCAACTGCCCCACGGTTCCGCCCTCCGGCAATCCACTGGGGGCCGCCTGGGGGATTGCGTTGCCCTCTGCGTCAAAGCCTACCACCTGACCAGCAGTTCCAGTCAGTTTGTCTTGCTTTCCGCTGCCGTCGATGGTATACGTGCTCCCGCTCTGGCTCCCATTCAGGCCGCCGGATGCGGCCAGCGTGAGGGCGTTTACTCCGTTGATTGTAGCGTCCTTGCCATCGGCCCCATCCTGACCGGCCGGGCCGGGGTCACCATCCGCGCCCGGCTGCCCCTGCTGGCCCGGCGCGCCGTCCGCTCCAGCGGGGCCAGTCAGCTCGCCGGAGTCGTACTTCTCCTGAAACGTCTGCCCATCTGTGAAGGTCACCAAATCGGCGGTGTAGTCCCCCTTGACGGGTCTCACTGCTCCTGTCCGGTTGTTGAAGGAGGTCACACCGCCACCCGCCGCGTCCTGGGCCCGTGCAGACCAGTATTTGGCGTTGTTGGTGTCCTCCCCTTCCCGCGTTCCGGTTCCGCCCACCGCCCAGCTCTCCGCCTCCGTGGCGGATGCCGCGGCGTTTTCCTACGCCTGACCGATGGACGCGGCGCTGGCGGCAGCCGCTTCCGCGCTCTTCTCCGCTGCGGCAGCCTTTTGCCCGGCCAGCTCCGCGCTGGCCGCAGCCTCTCCGGCGGAATCACTTGCATTTCCAGCCGCCGCCTCTGCGCCGTTCTTGGCGCTGACTGCGGTTTCCTTCGCACTCACCGCCGTCTCCGAAGCCGTGACCGCGGAATCTCTCGCCGCCTCTGCGGCTGTCTTTGCGGATTCCGCCGCCGTCCGTGCAGTCTCCGCCTTGCCCTGGGCCATAACCGCGGCGTCTCTGGAGGCCGCCGCCCCCTCTGCGCTCTCGCCTGCCTGGGCCGCGCTTTCGGAAGCCTGGGATGCACTTCCCGCCGCCGCTGCCGCGCTCGCGCCTGCATCTTCCGCTTTTTGGGACGCCGTGGAGGCGCTGCCCGCTGCGGCCGATGCGCTTTCCTCTGCGGCATCCGCATCTCCGGCCGCCTGGGCCGCGGCCGCCTCTGCCGCCTTGCGCGCGGCTTCTGCCGCTGTGGCCGAATCCGATACCGCCTTTTGAGCAGCTTCCGCTGCCTCCGCGCTTTTCGCCGCATCTTCTGCACTGCCCGCCGCCGCCGCGGCGCTGTCCACGGCCTTCCCTGCTTCCTGCCGCGCCGTGGCGGCGCTCTCCTGGGCAGAAGCCGCCGATTCCTGCGCTTCGCTCTTTGCTGCCTCTGCGGCGTCTCTCGCGCTCTCCGCTCCCGTCTTCGCGGCTGCGGCGTTTTGCGCATTCTGCGCCGCAGCCGCGGCGCTTTTTCCGGCGGCTGCCGCCTGCTCCGCCGCAGAGGCCGCGGCGGTTTCCGCACCCGTCCGGGCCGACTCGGCGGCCTCCTGCGCCGCTTCCGCACCCGCCTGTGCTGTTTCCGCCGCCTCCTTTGCGGCGGTAGCCTGTTCGAGCACCTCTGTGACGACCTCTCCCTGGAGCGCATTGATATCCATGAGTTCGAGCCATTCGTCCGCGTCCTCATATTTCCATTCCAGAGTCTTGGTGTCCTCGTTGTAGCGGAGCTGCACCTTGTCGCCCTTCAACGTCTCCAGCCACTCCGCCTCCGTGCCCTTGAATCCGTGCTTAACGGCGATTCCGTAGGCGGTGATATAGTAGCCGCGCCAGCGCTTTCCCTGTTCGTTACACTCCATAGTAGACCTCCCCGTGGGTGTCCGCCGGGCTGTAGGTCAAGGCGAACCACCGGATAAACTCGCCGAAAAAGGCGTTGAACATCTGCATCGTATTCTGGTACTTTTCATACTCCCCGTTGGCGTAGTCCACACGGGCCTCCAGATAGGCCGGATAGAGCTTGTCGTGGGGCGGCTGTGCCAGGAGTTCCACGTCCTTGTCCTGCTCGTAGGAGTAGGTGATGACCTCCTCGCTGGCAAACAGAAGCACCTCCGTCTGCACCATCCCCTCCACCTCATTGAGCCACCGGGTCTTTTCCTCGTTGGAAAAGGCGTTCGGCTTGACTGCGTCCACCGCCTGTATCACCTGAGCTACGGTCATGCTATCCCTCCTATCTGAAAACCGGGCGGCGGGTTTGCCGCCGCCCGGCCTTTGTGCTGTCAGCCGCTGATAAGCTGAGTGCCGCCGCTTACGCCGCCCACCGCGGCGAAGCGCCAATCGTTGAAGCCCGCGGTGAACCGGGCGCGGCCCTTCCACACGTTGGCGTCGTTTCCGGGGTCAATCTCGCTGCGCACGTTGAGCTGCACGCGGTCAAACCACATCGCGCCTCCGTACTGCCCGTTGTACCGGCTGTCCAGCAGCACCCAGGGGGACGTATCGGCGGTAATGAACTGGTTGAGGTAGGGCCAGATGATCACCGACCACCGGCCGTACTGGTAGTTAAAGCCGTTGTTGGAGGTTGTGGGGTCCTTGTCCGCGCCGATGGCGGCGAACACGTCCTTCTTGAGCTTGTAGTTGTTTGGGATCAGGATGGTGTCGGGGGCCACATCCAGGATCTCGCCGTTGTCGCCACGGAAGTCCTGCATGGCCGTCTCCATAGCGCCGAGGGCGTCGTTGGAGAAGGCGTCCGCAAACTGGTTGGACTGGGTCCCCTTGTTGCGCTCCAGGGCAGAGGGGTGGGCCTTGTCGAACAGGGCCTTGCCGTCCGCGCCCTTGGCGTCAAAGGTGCGGCCGTGGAAGCTGACGGAGGTCTTGCCCGTGATGGCCGCGCCGTACAAGGCCGCGCCGAACTTCTCCCGGGTGCGGTAATACCCGGCGATGAACTGGGCGGGCCGCTTGCGCAGATCCATAATCTTTGCATCCTCCACAATCTCCTGGGACATGGAGAAGGAGTCCTTCCAGGTCATGTGCTCCAGGGTCTTGTCGAAGCCCTCCTGCATGCTGTCCAGGGGATAGGTTCCGTTCTCGCCCACGGGCTGGAAGCCCTCCATGGCAGTCATGGTGCCCATCTTCTCGGCCCACTTGTTGGAGCTCTCCATATTGAACAGCTCCTTGAGCATGCTCTGCTGCTCGAACGCCTCGCCCCGCTTCTCAAGGAACATGCGGATCGGGGCCTGGGACTTGCCAAAAATGCTGTCCTGGAGGCCGGAGCCCTCAGTGAATGTAATTCCTGCCATTGTACTCTCTCCCTTCTGTTAACCGCCGCTCTGCGTGATGTTCACTACGGCGGGGAACCGAACGCGCACTCGGTCGCCTGCGGCGGTGCCGTCCATTCCAACCACCTCGGCCACGCCGTTCGTCTTAGTGGCGGTGACCTGGAGGCCGTCGGTGTGCAGCGTCACCTTGTCGCCCAGCTTGATGGCCGTGGCGGCAGCCTGGAAGGTGGTCTCAAACATCATATCGGGCAGCACCCGCAGCACAGGGATGATGTCGCCCGCGGTGCACGCCTTGTCCATCTCAACCATGCTGATGTAGGTGGGGGTGGTGGTGCCGCTGGCAACCGCCAGATTGCCCCCTGTCTGTGTCAGTGCCATACCCACTTTAGGGGTGATGGCTCCTGCGGGCAGGTACTCGATGCCAGGGATTCTGCCCCCGTCTACCTGCTGAATCAAAAAAGCCATTTTATTGCTCCTTTCGGTTGTTCTTCATGTAGCTTTGATAGTGCTTCTGGATCTCCTCTTTGGTCGCGCCGGGATTCAGCACCCGATACTCCTCAAGGACGCTGTCCGGGACGGGAATCGCCCCGCCGCCGCGGCTCTCGGTGGCTTTCAGGTGCTGCTTGCTCTGCACGGAGTTGATGGCCGCCTTCCGGCTGGCCTCCGCGGCCCGCTGGGTCAGCGTGTCATAGTTCGCCAAACGGTAGGCGTCCAGGATGGAGTAGCCCCGCTTGACCATGTCGTACAGCTTGGGATAGGTGTCCAGCTTCGCCAGATCGCCCAGCTCCTTGACCGTGGGGTCGATGGCCTGAATCTGCCGGAGCTGCTCGTCCACCCGCGCCTTTGCCTCCTGCTCTCTGGCCTGCCTTGCGGCGGCCTCCGCCTCGGCTTTGGCCTGCCGGGCCGCCCGCACCTCCGGAAGCCCCTGTACAAACGCCTGGAACTCCTCCTGGGTGATGCCCGCCTTCTCCATGAGCTTGGCCTTCTGGTCGGCCTCGAATCGCTCCCGGTATGCCTCATACTCCGCTCTGGTGGTGATGGGCTGGCCGGTGTACGGATTTACCAGTCCAGAGGACTTGAAAAACTCGTCCACCTGCTTCTGGGCGTCCTCTTTGGCCCGGGCGATGGCGGCATCCCGCTCCGCCTCCGCCTTGCGGCGGGCGGCGGCAAACTGTGCGTCGCGGTCGGTTTTGGGTTCCTGCTCCGGTGCCTCCGCCTGAGGCTGTTCGGACTCTTCCGTTTCCTCTACGGCAGGGGCGGCGGTCTCCTGCTCTTCTGCGCCTTGTGCGGCGGCTGTAGTGGTGTCATTTTCCGACGGGGCGGCGATCTCCGTCTCTTCTGCGCCTGTAGTGGTCTCCGGTACTTCTACGTCAAATACCGCGCCGTAGTCGATTTCCATGTATGGTCTCCTTTCGCCCTATTACTTGCCCGTTCTCAGGTCGTTGCCCTTCTTAACGGTGCCGTTCCCCTTCTTGCCTGTGGCAGGGTTGGGGGCGGTGACCTTCTGAACACCGCTGTGGCTGACCTTGCCGATGTATCCGTTCGCCATACTGCGCACCTCCTTTCTCCTGGATTTGCCATTTCTTCGCTGTTGGCGTGCGCTTGATTTTATGCCATATAGGTGGCCCTCGCTGCCGGGATCCCCCCGTCCTGCGCGGCCTCGGCCGCATCCTGCTTGGCTCGGGAGACCGTCTCCTGTACCGCCTGCATCTGCATCTGCTGTTGCTGCATCGCCATTTGCTGCTGCATCATGGCCTGCTGCTGTTGGTACTCCTGCTCCAGATAGGTCTTGGTGTCGCCCGCGCCCGGATAGTGCAGCAGCTCCATCTTCGTCCAAAAAAGGATCAGGGTCTTGAGGTTGGTCGGGTCGCCGAACGCCCCGGTCTGGAGGTTCATCCGCGTCTCCTGCCACATGGCCTCCCGGTTGTTGGCAAGGGGGGCGGATGTGTCGCAGGAAAAGAGGAAATCGTCAATCCACCGCCACTCCCCCGTCTCGTCCTGCTCCAGGAAGTCGTAGCGGTTGAACTGCCGGTACTCGGCCCGGCCTTCGATGTCGTGGGAGACCACAGGCCGCGGCTCGTCGGCGTAGGCCAGCTTAAACTTGAACATGGCCTCAAAGAGCGCCGCGTAGGCCGCATTCTTCATGACCCGTTTTGACTCCAGCCGTCCGGCGGCCTGGGCAGCGGAGAACTCTTTCGCCGTCCCGCTGGTGGCGGTGGAATCCTTGCGGCCCTGGAAGGAGTCGGTAATGCCGATGACCTGCCGGGCCTCCTCATAGATCTGCGCCAGATAGGCCATATCCTGCTCGATGTCCCCCTGGAGGTCGTACACATCCAGATACGACTTGTCCGCCGGGCTAGAGAGATAGATCTTCTTCATGTCCTCTTCGTCGTAGCGGATCTTGGCATCGTTGGGGAGGCTGATGTAGCTGCCCGACTTGGTGAGCTTGTCGATGATCTTGGCCTCAATGCGGTTGGTGGTGTTCTGCTGGTCGGCAATCTTGTCCAGGTCGCTGTCCCCCAGAAACCTGCCATACACGCTCACGTTTTTTTGGAGGATGACCGGGTAGATATCCGGCTTATAGAAGGGAATCCGGGTCGGTTTCTGCACCACCGCCACCACGGGCAGGCCCAGCTCGTCCACTGTATCGGTGACAACCTCCACCGGCCGCGCCCCCGGAATCTCGGTGCCGTCGCTGCGGGGTATGGGGACGTAGACCTCCTCGTACTC
>PPYF01130476.1_pt1 | contig 10901 bp, 9 predicted proteins | sample 1559871 | NCBI WGS metagenome assembly PPYF01 (sample SAMN08240021, study PRJNA423297) | Human gut metagenome, whole genome shotgun sequencing project.
AGCGCAAGGAGAAACGGAACTTTCAAATTGCTACTGCCTGACGTCCGACTGCACAATAAGAAGTATTCACGCTTCTATTTTATCACGGATACGAGAAAAAGAAAAGTGATGAATGTAAAAAAGCAGGCTGTTTTCGGCTGGAAAATGTAAAAAAAACAGTTGAAGTACAGGTGTGTACAATTTGAATACAATTTGCGGAAGAGGTTACTTTGAACGTTGCGGAACATGAAGAAAAGGTTACATGGCTGTGTTTAGGACAGACGAGGGTGTAATAGCGCGGCTTAGGGTGCGCGTCTGCGGACGTGCGAAATTCCCCTTTTGACCCCTCTGCGCGATGGAGACGGCTTCTTCTCCATTCTTTTTCCGCGTGTTTAGCCCCTTTGTGCCGCGCCTATTCTTTTTCTGTTCCTTCCCCTATCCAATACCACTGATACACCTGCAAGACCTTTGCGCCTTCCAAGTCCTTCGCATACGGGCAGCGCATCACCCGCTGGCGATTCTGCGCAAACGACAATTCATACGTCCGCACCGTATCCCCCTGAAATCCGCGCGGCGACGGATCAACCGCCACAAACCGCTTCCGCTCCGCATTATACCCCACAATCAGCAGCGCATGGCCCACACCGTTCGTCCGCTTCATATATATATATAGCGGCGAATATCGCTCATCGTTGAGATACTGCGCCATCATTTCATCAAATGTCGCTTCGGTCAATCCACGCCGCGCCAAACCATCCACCAGCGCCGTGATTTCGTCGTACGGCTCATTCAGCGTGCGCCGCTGGGCAAGGACGCTCATATCCACCGGGGTCATATCCACGCCAAGGTAGGACAGCGCCATCGAGTACACCGCACGCGTGCACATGGTGCCGATGTAGTAGGCATAAGGCGCGCCGTAACGGTTTTCCTTCGCAGTCAGGTCAAATTCGCCTTTTTCCTCGCCCGAACGCCAGTAATCAGCGCAGAACATGTCGTCGCGCCGCGTCTGGACAATCAGGCGGACTTGCCCGCTCACAACATTCAAGCGTTCGCCGGTATCAGACTGGATGAGCAGCGCGTTTGCCTCTTCAGCGGACTGCGCCTCGCGGATGGAGGTGGGCAGCGTCTCTTCCGCCCCCGCCGCGCCGATGAGCGCCCAAATCAGCGCCAGTATCAGCAGGCCGCGGATTCCATGTTTCTTCAAGCCGCTCACCCCTTTCCGGCAGATTAGCTTGTTCCATTATATCGCGTTTTTCGATGAATTTCAACATATTTCCGGGAATGTTGCATTTTCGCGCAGCAGGAAGCGGGTGCGCTCCGCTGATGGCAGGCACACCCGCCTCGTCAATTTTTCAAATGGCGATTCGCTTCGGAATCGGATTCGCGCTGACGGCATCCGCATTGCACGGCAGAAATCAGCGTTTCCCCAGCATCTTCTTGAGGAACTGCCCCGTGTACGACTTTTCGCACGCGGCAACTTCCTCCGGCGTGCCTTCGCAGACGATTTCGCCGCCTTTGTCGCCGCCTTCCGGGCCGAGGTCAATCAGGTAGTCCGCCACCTTGATGACATCCAGATTGTGCTCGATCACCAGCACGCTGTTGCCCGTTTCGGTCAGGCGCTGCAAAACGCCGATGAGCTTGTCCACGTCTGCCATGTGCAGCCCGGTCGTCGGCTCGTCCAAGACATAGAGCGTCTTGCCCGTCGCGCGGCGGCTGAGTTCCGTCGCCAGCTTCACGCGCTGCGCTTCGCCGCCGGAAAGGGTCGTCGATGCCTGCCCCAGCTTCATGTATCCCAAGCCGACGTCGTAGAGCGTTTCGAGCTTGCGGCGGATGCTCTCATGATTCTCGAAGAAGGTGATGGCTTCCTCGATGTTCATGTCCAGCACGTCGGAGATATTCTTGCCCTTATAGGTCACTTCCAGCGTCTCGCGGTTGTAGCGCTTGCCCTTGCACACGTCGCACGGCACGAAAATATCCGGCAGGAAGTGCATTTCGATTTTCAGCATCCCGTCGCCGCAGCAGTTTTCGCACCGCCCGCCCTTGACGTTGAAGGAGAAGCGGTTTTCCTTGTAGCCGCGCGCCTTCGCTTCGGGGGAGGCGGCAAAGATCTTGCGAATCTGGTCAAACAGCCCGGTGTACGTCGCCGGATTCGACCGGGGCGTGCGCCCGATGGGGCTTTGGTCAATGCAGATGATTTTGTCCAGCTGCTCCACGCCCTCCATGCTGCCAAACGCGCCGGGACGGGTTTTCGCGCGGTTCAGCACCTTCGCCAAGTGCTTGTAGAGGATTTCGTTCACCAAGCTGGATTTGCCCGACCCCGACACGCCCGTCACGCAGCAAAGGCAGCCAAGCGGCACTTTCACGTCAATGTTCTTGAGATTATGCTCCTTCGCGCCGCGGATGGTCAGGAAGCCCTTCGGCTGACGGCGCACGTCGGGAATCTCGATGCGCTTCTTGCCCGACAGGTACTGCCCGGTGATGCTGTTCGGATTGCGCTTGATATCCTCCACCGTGCCTTCCGCGACGATGTTGCCGCCGTGGATGCCCGCGCCCGGCCCGACGTCCACAATCCAGTCCGCCGCGTACATCGTGTCCTCGTCGTGCTCGACGACAATCAGCGTGTTGCCCAAGTCGCGCATTTTTTTCAAGGTGTTAATGAGCTTCATGTTGTCGCGCTGATGCAGGCCAATCGACGGTTCATCCAGAATATACAGCACGCCCATGAGCGCTGAGCCAATCTGCGTCGCCAGCCGGATTCGCTGCGCCTCGCCGCCGGACAGCGACCCTGCCGCGCGCGCCAATGTCAGGTAGCCCAGCCCGACGTCCTCCAGAAAGCCCATGCGCGCGTTGATTTCCTTCAAAATCTGCGCGGCAATCATGCTTTCCTTCTCCGTCAGTTCCAGCGACTGAAAGAACGCCCGCGCGTCCGTGATGGACAGGCTGGACACCTCATACAAATTCTTGCCGCCGACCGTGACCGCCAGCGCTTCCGGCTTCAATCGCTTGCCGTGGCAGACGGGGCAGGGTTCTTCCGCCATGTATTCTTCATAGGCGGCTTTCATGGCTTCACTGCCTGTTTCCTCATAGCGGCGCTCCAAGGACGGAATCACGCCCTCGAACGTCGTGGAATACGTTCCCCTGCCGCTGGGCGTGTCATAGGTCATGGTCAGTTTCTCGCTGCCCGTGCCGTAGAGCAGGGCATGGATGCCCGCTTCGGGAATCTCCTGAATCGGCGTATCCATCGTGAAGCCGTACTTGTCACATAAGGCTTGGAAATACTGCGCCGTCACGCCGTCGCCATCCGCCGAACCGAAGCCCATCGCGTTCAGTCCGCCCTGCCGCAGGGACAGCGACTTATCCGGGAACAGAATGTCTGTACTTACCACCATGCGGTAGCCCAGCCCGCTGCACGCCGGGCACGCGCCATAGGGGCTGTTGAAGGAGAACATGCGCGGGCTGAGCTCCTCGATGGAGATGCCGCAGTCCGGGCAGGCGTAATTCATGGAGAAGAGCAGCTCGCCCTTGTCCATCATGTCCATGATGACCAAGCCGCCGGAGCGCTTCGTCGCTGTCTCGATGGAATCCGCCAGACGGCTCTGGAACTCCTTGCCGGGGCGGACAATCAGGCGGTCAACGACGATTTCAATCGAGTGCTTCTTCTTTTTGTCCAGCGCCGGCACTTCTTCCAGCCGGTACAGCTCGCCGTCCACCCGCACGCGCGCGAAACCGCTCTTGCGCGCCTCCTCGAACACTTTGACATGCTCGCCTTTTTTGCCGCGGATGACGGGCGACAGCACCATCAGCTTCGTGCCTTCGGGATAGGCGACGATTGCGTCCACCATCTGGTCAACGGTCTGCTGGCGGATTTCCTTGCCGCACTTCGGGCAATGCGGATGCCCCACGCGCGCATAAAGCAGGCGCAGATAATCGTGGATTTCCGTCACCGTGCCGACGGTCGAGCGCGGATTGCGGCTGGTGGTTTTCTGGTCAATGGAGATAGCGGGGGACAGGCCGTCAATCTGGTCAACATCGGGCTTCTCCATCTGCCCCAGAAACTGCCGCGCATAGCTGGACAGGCTTTCCACATAGCGCCGCTGTCCCTCGGCATAAATGGTATCGAACGCCAGCGAGCTTTTGCCCGACCCGGACAGCCCCGTAAACACAACGAGCTTGTCGCGCGGGACGGTCAGGCTGACATTGCGCAGGTTATGCTCTCTTGCGCCGCGAATGATGATTTGGTCGTTCATCGTTGCAATCCTCCTTGGCTTAGGAACACAGTATAGCACATTTTGTCCGGCACATGCAAGGCGAACACGAACAAATATTTTCGTATCGTGGATATGCTGGGGGCTTTTTATGGAATCGCATTGACAAATGAAGGCTTGTTGTGTATGATAATGGCATAAAGGAGGTTGTTCTAATGGAAAAGAAATGGTTCGTAGCTCTGCTGATGGTTGTTGTGATGATGTGTGCCTGCTGGACGGGTGCGGTGGCGGAGGATGAGCGCGACTACCAGTATGCGCTGCTGGATGATGGAACAGTGGAGATTACAGGGTACAATGGAAAAGCAGAAAAGCTCACCATTCCCAATATGCTCAATGGAAAAAAGGTTACTTCCATTGATAACAGAGCGTTTTATCTGTGTAATTCTCTAATCAGCATCATCATCCCAGATTCCGTTGCGAAAATTTCTGTTAATCCTTTTGCATACTGCAGCACACTAAAAAGTATTTTCGTTTCTTCTGAACATCCGTACTTTTTTGCCATTGATGGCGTTTTATTCCGTAAAGCAGATAGCTGTTTGATTTCTTATCCTAAAGGAAGGGAGTACACAACTTATAACATTCCTCAGGGGATTACCGCCATTGAAAGCAGCGCATTCTACGACTGCAAGTTTCTGACCCGTGTCACCATCCCCGATTCCGTTACCTCCATCGGTGACTGCGCGTTCTCCTTGTGCGATTCCCTGACGAGCATCACTATCCCCGATTCCGTTGAACAAATTGGTACGAATCCTTTTACAGTCTGTTCCGCACTAAAAAGCATTTCTGTTTCTCCTGAGCATCCGTATTTTGCCACCATTGATGGCGTTTTGTTCCGAAAAGCCGATAAAGCCTTGATTTCCTATCCTGCCGGCATCAGTTCTTCAACTTATACCATTCCGCAGGGAATTACCGCCATTGGCGACAGCGCGTTCTACTACTGCGACTCCCTGACCTCCGTCTCCATCCCCGATTCCGTTACCTCCATTGGTGACAACGCGTTCTACTTCTGCGAGTCCCTGACGAGCGTCACCATCCCCGATTCCGTTACCGCCATTGGCGACAGCGCATTCTCCTACTGTGACTCCCTGACCTCCGTCTCCATCCCCGATTCCGTTACCGCCATTGGCGACGAGGCGTTCTACTCCTGCTCTTCTCTGACCTCCGTCAACATCCCCGATTCCGTTACCTCCATTGGCGACCGCGCGTTCTGCTACTGCGACTCCCTGACCTCCGTCTCCATCCCCGATTCCGTTACCTCCATTGGCAACCGCGCGTTCTACTACTGCGACTCCCTGACCTCCGTCTCCATCCCCAATTCCGTTACCTTCATTGGTGACAATGCGTTCTCCGGCTGCCCCAACCTCATCCTAACCGTCCCCCGCAACTCCTACGCTGCCGAGTACGCCAAAACCAACAACATCCCCTACACCTACCCCGACGCCAACGACTGGCTGAACAACTAACCCGCGACAAAATTTCTTTCTGCCTTGCTCCGCGCACTCGCCGGGGCAAGGCGCTTTTTCTTCCCCCTTGCAGTCCTCCCGCGAAAGTGGTATGATAGAAGACAGAACGCAAGGAGGCGGCGAAGATGGAGCGCATCCGCAAAATTCCTGACGACAGCGACCGCGTATCCCCCGATGAGGACGACGAGGACATGTCGCCGTATGAACCGACGTACCGCGATGGCAGCGCGAAAAACGAATGCTGGCGCGACGACGACGGCTGATTATCCCCCGAAAGGAGAAGACCCCCATGCTGACCATTGATTTTCTGACGGACTATGTGTGCCCGTTCTGCCTTGTCACGAAAGAAAACCTCCGCGCGGCGCTGAAAACGCTGCACCAAGAGGCGGAAATCATCGAGCATCCGTATGCGCTGACCCCCGAAGGCAGCGAACCGAGCGACATCTGCGACGAGGAGCATCGGGCGTATTTCGCGCGGCTGAAAGAACCCGCGGAGACAGTCGGGCTGAACATGCAGCTTCCGCCGGAAATCCGTCCGCGCCCAATGACGTATCTGGCGTTTGAAGGGGCGGTGCTGGCGGACAAATCGGGCAAGCACGAGGCGTGGAGCGACCGGGTTTACCGCGCGTATTGGGTCGAGGGGCGCGACATCGGGCAGATTGATGTGCTGTGCGTGCTGGCGGCGGACATCGGACTGAATGCGGACGAAATGCGTCAAGCGCTGGAAAATCGCACCTACGCGGACGACGTGAAGACCGCCATCCAAAACACGCTGGACACCTATCATCCGCGCGGCGTGCCGATTCTCTTCGTCAATGGGCAGCGCATCCGCTTGCGGGCGTACACGCTGGCGGAAATGACGGACGTGCTGCGCGGCGTGATTCCGGCGGAAGAAAATCAGGAGGAAACGGGCTGCTCCGCGGACGGATGCCGCCTGAATTGGTAAGCAATGCAAGCATTAACACATCGGGTGCAGTATTATGAAACCGACCGCATGGGCGTGACGCACCACTCGAATTATATCCGCTTCATGGAGGAAGCGCGCGTGGCGTATCTGGAGCAGCTCGGCTTCCCGTATGCGGAACTGGAGCGCCGCGGGGTGATTTCGCCCGTGACGGCGGTAAACTGCAAGTATCTGGCGACGACGACGTTCGACGACCGCATCACGGTGGATGTGCGCGTGGAGGCGTTCAACGGCGTCGTGCTGACGATTGGCTACGACATGACGAAGCAGGACGGAACGCGTGTGTTCACCGGCACATCCGAACACTGCTTCCTGAATCCCGAAGGGCATTTCATTCGGCTGCGGCGCGATCAGAAGGAGTTTTACGAGATGCTGATGCGCGAGCTGAACGATCATCATCCAGCAGAAGGAGAAACATCGCATGAATAACCAGACAACAATTGGCATTCTTGGTTCCGGCACATGGGGCATTGCGCTGGCGCGGCTGCTGCACCGCAACGGGCACGATGTGACCGTGTGGTCAAAATTCCCGAAGGAAATCGAAAATCTGTCTGCTACGCGCACGCATCCCGCGCTGCCAGGGCTGGTGATTCCGGAAACGGTGCATTTCACCTGCGATTTGCAGACAGTGGCAAGCGGCAAGGATATTCTGCTTTTTGCCGTGCCGTCTATCGCCATTCGGCAGACGGCGGAAAGCGCGCGCCCGTTCATCCCGGACGGACAGATTATCGTGGATGTCGCCAAGGGCATTGAGCCGGACACACTCATGACCATGACCGAGGTCATCCGCGACGAATTGAGCAAGGACGGGCAGCATGACCATGTGAAGCTCGTTGCGCTGTCCGGCCCGACCCACGCGGAGGAAGTCGCGCTCGATATGCCGACGTCCATCGTTTCCGCCTGCACGGACATGCAGGTGGCGGAAACGGTGCAGGACGTGTTCATGAACACCTGTATGCGCACCTATACGAACACGGACGTGCTCGGCGTGGAGCTGTGCGGCGCGATGAAGAACATCGAGGCGCTCGCCGTCGGCATTTCCAGCGGGCTGGGCAACGGCGACAACGCCCGCGCCGCCCTCATCACGCGCGGCATTGCCGAAATCAGCCGTCTGGGGCTGAAAATGGGCTGCGCGGAGTACACGTTCGGCGGACTGGCGGGCATCGGCGACCTCATCGTGACGGCGACGTCCATGCACAGCCGCAACAACCGCTGCGGCATCCTCATCGGACAGGGTGTTCCGCCGCAGGAAGCCGTTCGGCAGGTCGGCACGGTGGAGGGCATCAACGCGCTGCCCGCCGCCATGCAGCTGATGGAGCGCTATCAGGTGGAAATGCCGATTGCCAAAGCGGTAAACGCGGTCGTGAAGGGCGAAATCAGCGCGAAGGACATGGCGCTGGCGCTCATGACGCGCGACAAGACGAGCGAAGTGCGGCAGAGCGAATTGGCGGTTCGCTTCGAGAGCGCCCTCATGCGCCACATTTCCGGCGGCATCATGCGCCGCGTGATGGTCATCGGGGAATTTGCGGACTTGTCGCACGAGGCGATTGCGTTCCTGACCCGCGCGAAGGACGAGGGCGGACACCTGACGGTCGCGCTGACCGGATGTGCGCAGGATGTGCGGAAAAGTTCGCTGCTGGCGCTGCGGTGCGTTGACCGCGTGTTGGAATTGGAGACGGAAAAGCTGACGCTGCCGGAGCTGATGCGCCTGTACCGCATTGAGGTGCTGGTGCTGGCGAAGGGACAGGACGTGCCGGAGATGCTTCCGCCGACGGTGAAGGTGAAGTACCTCTAAGCCGCAGGTTCGTTTCCCCAATAAACACGCGGGCATTGTATGCAGTTGTCACCAACTGAATCGCGCGAAAGGGAGTCCAGAGGGTCGAAGACCCTTTGGCGGAGTCAAGGGGCAGCGTCCCTTGCGTCCCCCCAATAAACACGCGGAACCAGTATGAGAGTGTCACCAACTCAATCGCGAAAAGGGTGTCGATAGGGTCGAAGACCCTTCGCGGGTGCAGGGCAGAGCCCTGCCGGAGTCCAGAGGCAGAGCCTCTGGCGCCTCCCCACGTCCTCCCATAAGAAAGGAAAAAAACGGATGCAAGCACAGGAAACCCTGCGGAAGTACTTTGGGCATGAGGCGTTCCGACCGGGGCAGGAGGTCATGGTGAATGCGCTGACGCACCACCGGGATGCACTCGGCGTGATGCCCACGGGCGCGGGGAAATCCATGTGCTATCAGGTGCCGGCGCTGATGATGCCTGGGGTCGCGATTGTTATTTCGCCACTGATTTCGCTGATGGCGGATCAGGTGGCGGCACTCAAGAGCGCGGGCGTTCCAGCTGCGTACCTCAACAGCTCACTCACCCCGCGCCAGATGGAGCTCGCCATGCAGCGCGCGCGGCAGGGCGCGTACAAAATCATCTACGTCGCCCCGGAGCGCCTCGAAACGCCCTCGTTTCAGGCGATGGCGCAATCCATGCCGATTTCTCTGCTTGCGGTGGATGAGGCGCACTGTGTCTCCCAGTGGGGGCAGGATTTCCGCCCGGTGTATCTGCGTATCGCGGATTTCGTCGATTCGCTGCCCACCCGCCCGGTCATGGGCGCATTCACCGCGACCGCAACCGAGCGCGTCCGGCAGGACATCATCCGCCTATTGCGCCTGCAAAACCCGGAAACGGTCACGACCGGCTTCGACCGTCCGAACCTCTACTTCGAGGTCATCCGCCCCAAGAACCGCGATGCTGCCCTCATGGATATTCTCCGCCGGAAACGCGGCGAAAGCGGCATCGTTTACTGTGCGACGCGCAAGGCGGTCGAACAGGTCTGCGATAATCTGATTCGCGCGGGCATCGACGCGACGCGCTATCACGCGGGACTAAGCGACGAGGAGCGCAAGGAAAATCAGGAAAAATTTCAGTACGACACCTGCCCGGTGATGGTCGCGACGAACGCGTTCGGCATGGGCATCGACAAATCCAACGTGCGGTTTGTCATTCACTACCAAATGCCGCGCTCGATGGAGGCGTACTATCAGGAAGCCGGGCGCGCCGGACGCGACGGCGAGGCGGCGGAGTGCATCCTGCTGTACAACGGGTCGGACATTTTCACCGCGAAGTGGATGATTGAGCACACAGAGCCAAACGAGAACATGACGGCGGCGGAGCAGTCGGCAGTGCGCTATCAGGACATGAACCGCCTGAACCGAATGGTGGATTACTGCACGAAGCCCGGCTGCCTGCGGGCGTTTATTCTGCGGTACTTCGGGGAGAATACCGCGCAGGATTGCGGGCATTGCAGCGCCTGCTGCGGCGCGCGCTACGGCGAGGCGGAGGAAATCGCCCGGCAGCGGCGGCGAGGAGCGGACGGCGCACATCTGGGGCAGCAGGCGACGGCGGAGAAGGTCGGCAGCATCGGGAAAATCGAAGCCCCGGCAGGCGGCGATTTGTTCGAGCAGCTGCGGCAGGTACGGATGGCACTGGCGAAGCTGCACCACGTCCCGCCCTACATCATCTGCAACGACGCGACGCTGACGGAGATGGCGCGGCGCAAGCCGGAAACACTCGAAGGAATGCGGAGCGTCAGCGGCATGGGGGAAATCAAAACCGCGCGCTACGGCGAAGCCTTCCTTCAGGTGATTCGCCCGTATGTGGCGCAGGAGCGGAAGATGAAGGCGAATGTGAAGCTGCTGGCGGAGCGTGCGCAGTCCGCCGCGTTCCGCAACCCGGTGCGCACCGCCCCCAAGCCGATGCCGCCGAAGCCCGTCTACACGCCCCCGCCCGCGCCGGTCATCCCGGACATCGACTGGGACAACCTGAGCGACCCGGAGGTACTGTCTGACGCGTACCTATCGGGCTTAACAATTCGCGAAATGTCGCAGAAATCCGGTCTATCCGAAAGCTGGCTTCGCGAAAAACTGCGGAGCATGGACTTGATATTCTGATGGGGAACGCCAGAGGTTCTGCCTCTGGACTCCGCAAGGGGCTTTGCCCCTTGACCCCACAAGGGAGCTCCTCCCTTGACCCTTTTGCGCGATTGAGTTGAGCACATTGGCATACTATGCCCGCGTGTTTATCCACGAGGTATACATTTCCACTGACAGCCGCATAAAGAAAGCCCACTGGGAGTTTCAAACCTCCACAGTGGGTTCTTTCATAATTTATACTATTTCCAGATAAGAATGCGCCAAGATGCGCCGCGAATTTTTCATTCTGGCTAACGTGAATGAAACGCAGC
>PPYF01131308.1_pt1 | contig 10900 bp, 7 predicted proteins | sample 1559871 | NCBI WGS metagenome assembly PPYF01 (sample SAMN08240021, study PRJNA423297) | Human gut metagenome, whole genome shotgun sequencing project.
TACCTACGCTTACCGGGGGAGTGACCGAATTTGCCAGATAAGCTACAGTTCCGCTGGAGCCGGTGTAGTTTCCGGTCAGATAATCCGGTGTGCTCATTTTGGTGGTGCTGTATCCTCCCGTGCCCGGTACAGCTTCTTTCACGGCATTCCGCACAAAGATGTTTTTCAGTTCGTAGGATGCCGCCGAGTACTGTCCGTTGGGGTCAAATTCGGTTCTGATGCCGCTTACGGACACTCTTGCAACGAGCCTGCTCAGCCGGGCTGTCATACCGGTGTTGATGCCTGCGCCCAGTGTGAAGGTGGCGTTGCCATCACCGTTTTTTACGTCTCCGCTCATGGGCAGACAATCCTTGGTCTGGGCATCACCCAGTTCAATTGTTCTCTTCAGGAAGTCGGTCTTGTTCAGGACGCCTGAAAAATAACCGTCTGTAGGGGCGTTGGCTACCACGATGCCCGTACAGCTCGTTGCCGGAGTACAGTTGATGGTTGTTGCCGGAGTGGTGTTATTGGTTACGGTCTGTATGGCATTCACCGATTCGTCACTGTTGAAGATGGCGACGGTGAAACGCTTCACCGTATTCTCTTCGTTTTGTGTAGGTAATGCGCTTCCGGTTGCCTTGGTGCTCACTCCGCTTCCCGTCAGGCGCAGTTCGAGTTGTGCCGTCTTTCCCTGCGGCATGGGTTCCGTTATTCCGTTTTCTTCACTGCCGCATCCGGCTAGTGTAAAGGTTGCTGCTGCCAGCATGCTCCATAAATAGCTGTTTGTTTTCATGTATGCCTGTTTTATAGGTTAATATACTTTTGGTGTTCCCGGTCATTTTGCTTTCCTATTTGTTTTTCAACTCTTTCAGCACCCTGTCAGCCTGCTCTATGCCGGCTGCCGCTGCCATGGTAAGATATACTTCCGCCTTGTCCCGTTTTCCTTCCTGTAGGCAGAGTATGCCCATGTTGTTGTATGCGATTGGCATGGTTGCGAATCTCTCCAGATAGCGCCGCGCTTTGGCCGTTTCCCCTTTGGTGAGTGCCACGGCCGCTGCATTGATATTGGCTTCGGGGCTGTCGGGAAACAGGCGGGCTGTGAGGTCGAGTACATCGTTGTATTCCGTAGATCCTTTCGGGTAACTGCCCGCTACCGCAAAGAGCTCGTTCAGGCGCAGTGTCTGACGTTCTCCAGTACGGGACATCCTCAGGCTCTCCGCCGCATCCGGCTGCTGGCGGGTGTACTCTATCCTGTAGTCGACCCGCATAACTTCGGGAAATATCTTTTCCGCCAGGTATCTGTAGGGCTTTCCGTCGGCAAGTTTCATCAGCATTCGTTCCCGCCCTTTATCCATGTCTACACTCCCTATCAGGTCTAGGGCGGCCTCCCTGAACATCATGCCGCTTTGTCTTGTCAGTGCGGCAATGGAGTCCCAGTCTTCCGGAATCCAGGTTACTTCCAGCGGAATGCCAGTTGCAAGCCGGTTTTCCCGCAGGTATGCTTTAAGGTTCAGTGAGCGTGCCAGTGCATTCATTTCGTTCTTTTTCAGGTTTCCGGCAGGTGCCCCGTATCCTGTAACCTTCACTTTCAGGAGTTCCGTTCCCTCTTCCCGTCGGATGTTCTGCAAAGCATTGCGCAGCCGGTGGTATATTTCTAAGTTCTGTTTGCTTTCGGACAATTCTCCCAGCGTTTTCTCTCCTTTTTCCTGCTTCCCTTTGCCAAAGTAGGGGATGGACCCCGTCACTGCATGCAGTGTGTCTTTGCCGGGTGCAGGCTCGATGAAGTTCACCCAGGCCAGGTATTTCCTGTCCGTATCCATGTCCCAGGCTGAAGTGCGGTTTTCGGGCAGGTTCAGCCTGCCGGCAATCCTGTCTTCGTAGGCCTTGCCCTGTTTGCCGTGGCAGGCGCATTCCTTCGTTCTCATCAGGAGCCGGGCGTCCTTCATCCATTCCTTATAGGGCACTGCCACCCGGTATCGGAAGGAGCGCGCCATCCTGGCGTCGTTCCTTATCACTACTGCGGGTATGGGGGCCGGATGCCCGTTTCCGGCAAATTCCTTTTGCCGCTGGTACACTTTCTGCTTTTCCTTGCCGTTGATGAGTACCGCCGGCAGGGCTTGCTCGTTTTCCCCGCTGATGAGTACGGGCGTCAGGGTCAGCGATTCGTCCGAGGGCATTCTCAGTCCTTCGAAATCGACTGAGAGGTCAATGTTCAGACGCCCGTCCGCAAGCGAGAACTGCTGTCCGGTGACGAACATTTCCCCCCGGTAGAATTCCTGTGCATGACCTGCCCGGCAGCAGAGCGCCGATAGTGCCATTATCATAGGAATACGGATTAAGTTTTTCATACTTTCAATTTGCTGTTGTAATTTATCTTGTTATTATTGCATCATATACACTAAGGATATGGAGGCTTTGGTGGGAGCGATGAAATTCCTGTTTCCGCTTCCTGTCTTTTCTCCGCAGTGCGCGCAGCGGTAGCGTTCGTATCGGGTGTGCAGGAATCCTACGCCGATGCTTGTCTCCAGTCCCCAGCGGGGGGAGAGGATGAAGTGATAGCCGTATGATATTCCCACTCCCGTAAAGTCTCCCTCGTATCTTTCGGAACGTACCCCTTTGAACAGCCCGAAAGGCAGCCTTGCCTTGGCTACGTTGTACACGCCGTACATCAGGCCTGTCCCGAAGAAATGTCCTCCGTAGGGCTGGCACATCCAGTAGCGCAGCTCCGGCTGCACGAACCAGTGTTTCCAGCGTTTGTCTCCTCCTGCCGGAAAGGGGTTGTAATAAACCCCGGCCTCCAGCGTGAAACGTTCCGACAGCTTTAGTTCCACACCGAGGTTGGGCGAGGCGAGCATGCCCCCCGTAAGCAGGTCGCTTTTCACGGCAACGGTTTGCGCCCCTGCCTTGCCTGCACACGACAGCAGGGCAAGGAGCATCAGCATCGGTATGTATTTTCTGCTTCTCAATTTCTTTGTTCCTGTTATAAATCTGTCAGTGTAATCTCCTTCAGGTATATCCTGGTTATCTGGTTTACTATTCCGAGTTTTTGTGCGGCTCTTCCGTATTGTGCATAGAACCGCTCGGTAATGGGGCTGTTGCAGTTCAGATGTCCTCCCGTGGCTTCGAGAATATCCAGCAGGGATATTTCCATGGCTCTTTTAGCAGGAATATAGGACTGTATTTCCAGCGGATGTTCCTTTTCTTTCAGGATGATAAGTCCGGCATTGGTGAGCTGTGTCAGCAATACCCGCATCTGCCCTTCTGTAAGTGTGCACTGCTTTATGCAAGTACCGTAGTCTCTTGCATAGATGCATTTGAGTACTGCAATGGCAGTCTGTGTTTTGGGCGTTATCATGTAGTTTTCTTGTTTGTTTGATTGTTGGTATCCGGCCGTTACTTTGTAGGTAACGGAAGATTGCCCTCAGATACCCTGCAGAAGCGTCTGCCGCATATGCATCCGGGTTGTATAACCGATAAAGTTATATAACAGACGTTTTCCCGCTTTCCTACCGGAAGGCGGCAAGGGGGGCTTTGCTTTATTGGTTGAAGTCGGTTTGTTCTGTTTTGTCTGCTGCCGGTCTTTTATGCCGTATATGATAAGATTTTATCTTTTTTATTTTGTTTTTCAAGTTTTATAGTTACTTTTGCGGTAGGAATATCCTCCGTTACCTACAAAGTAATCCCTTTGTAATAATCTGTATCATAGTTATATACATGGAATGCTCCCTTGTCATCCTTGTCGGATACTGCATTTCTTCACGTAAGCGATAATTTTTTTATTGGTCCTGTCCAGCATTTCGTTTTCGAAGGGTTTCAGATAGGTTTCCGTAACCTTTACCGATGAATGCCCCAGTGCGTTGCTTATTACTCCCACGGCGACTCTGGTGTGGAACGCCGTTGTTGCCCATGTGTGCCTTGCGTCCTTGAAATCGCATTTACGCAGCCTTGCGAGGTCTGCAAACGGCATTCCCCGCAAGAGGAAGAGCAGTGCGAACCATATCTGCGCTTCTTTGAGTTCCCGGTGCAAGGAAGCGGAGATGTCGAGTGCTTGTCCCATTTCGGCAGGTGGGAGTGCGCGTTTCACGTCGGCACGGGTTCCGGTATATACATGTTTGAACAGTCCGGGCACATAGTCGGTGAGGCCTGCCAGCAGCGCGCGGTTGTATACTGCCCGCAACATGCGCAGGTAGGTGGACATGGTGTTCAGCTTGAGCATCCTCTCCAGCAGGTGCCTTTCGAATTTGTGTATCGTGGCGATATCAAACGCTTTCCGCATGCGTATTTCGTTTTTTGGATGTTCGCTTTCCCAGTACCGTTGGAAAGCCCGTAGCATGCTGCGGTATACATGGGCGGTTCCGAACCGCCCCTCGTCTTCCAGTTCCTGTATGACTGAAAGCGTAAAGGTTGTTAAATCTTTCATAATCTGTTGGCTTTATAATATTTATGTATAGGAAGTAAACGCATGGTCTGTTTACACCATACAGACCATCTGTTTTAAAAGAAAGCATGCACTCATTCTTCCCTTTCCCGTTTGGATTGTGCTTCCGGGCGGGATTTCTTTTGAGGGATACTGTCCGGAGCGGACGTATTCTTCTCCGCTTGTTTTCTTTTCAGCCTTTTCAACTTCCACTTGTTCCAAAAGAGCAGTTCATTCCATTTGTTGAAATCCTTCTTGAAGATGATGCCTATACCCTGAGTGGTGAGGTTGGTCTTGGTGTAATAGCGGTCGTTGGTTTCGTTATAAGCTTTCAGACGGATATCGCCGGAACGGTTTACGAGCCATTCGGCTTGGAAGTCACCTACGAAGTTGGTGTTCGCCATCGGATTCTCGCGATAGCCGAAGTTACCGTTTATGAGCAGGCGGTTATTCAGCAGTTGCCCGGAAAGCATTGTCTCGAACTCCATGTCCGTCCAGCCTTTTTCTCCGGTACTGAAGTTTGTGCCGAAGTTCCAGTTATTGCTGTCGATAATCTGCGAGAGTGCATTGTTCAGTTGTCCGGAAAGGGTAGAAGAGAGCACGCTCGACATCATGTTGGAGTTGCCGGTGGCGTCTACATTCTCCGGAGTATAGAACTTGCCGATACCTAAAAGGTAGAGTATCTGCATGTTCATCTGCTCGTCCGTAGGGATATAATTCCGTACCAACGCCTGTACTTCGTCGCGTTCGTTGGGCAGCTCCAGGCTCATTTTGATGTCCGGTGAGGTGAGCTGTCCGGTCAGCGCCATGAGGCAGTTAACCTTGATGTTGGTCTGGTTGACGTAATTGCCGGCATCGGGAACGAGGTCGTTCAGCGAAGCGGAGTTTACAAGATAGCCTGCCTGGATGTCGAGGGTGGCATTGAGCGGCGCGCCGTTAAAGGTGATGGTACTTCCGTCTTTGATGATGAAGTCCTTGCGGATAACTTCCTGCAGGCTGAATTTATAAACTCCCTGGCTGATGCGGTAACTACCGAACATTTTCACATCTCCTTTATTGTAGAATTCGGTGCGGATATTCCCCGTTCCTTTACCGCTGATGTAGTCACCTGCAATGGGGTCCATGATGATTTTCATGGTGGCGTCCGGAGTTGCGTCTATCAGGAGATTCAGTCGTATGTCGGTGTCACTTTCCTTTTCCATGACTTCTTTCTGCGCCTGCTCGTATTCGGACATCAGCATGATGGAATCCTGAAGTACGCGGCGCGGTGTCTTGTCTACGAAGCGTATGAACTGGTTGCTCACTGCCGAGGCGACACCTTCTTTCATATAAGTGAAGTTGGTGTTGCGGTTGGTGGTCATTGCCACGTCGATATTCACCCCGTCTGCCGCATTGCCGGCAATGGTGGCGTTGCCTGTGCCATACACCGTGCCGTAGAAGGGGAAGTCGGGTGATTCTTTGGTGTTCATAACCAGCATATTGTCCACATCGAACCGGAAGCGGTATTCCAAATCCTTGAAATGCCGGTAGTGCAGGTAACCGTTGGCTCTGCCCTGATGCCCTTGCGTATCGAAGATGCGGTTGTTGCGGAAAGTAAGTCCGCCCGGTTCGATAAGTATGCTGTCTTTCAGGGAGAAAGTAGTGTTGAGTACATCTACCTTGAGGGAGGCGTCACCGAATACGCGACCTTCCATTGTCAGCGCCTTGAACTTGCCGTAGAAATGTACGTGGCCGCTGGCACGCCCGTTGAATTCGGGGGTGATGCTCTGCATGTAGTGGTGGATGAACTTCAGGTTGGTGCTGTCGGCTTCGATTTGCAAGTCGAGCGCACTGGTGGGTTTTATGGGGTAGATGTATCCGTATACATGGCTTTTGGCAATGTCTTTCTCGCGGATACGGGCATCCAGGTAGATGCCTTTCACGTCGTGATGCCATTCGCCGTGTATGTTGGCATCGCCTAAAAGACCCTCGTTCAAGCCGAGGTTGCGTATGAAGAGGTCGGTACTCATTACCGGCTTTTTAAGTATTCCGCTGGCATATGCCGGGCCAGTGGCCTCACCTTTGAAGTTGACACCCAGGTCGGCTATATCGAATACGTATCCTATGTTTATCTCTTTCAGGTTCAGGCGTACGGTGTCCTGAGGTTGTTCGGATACGGTTCCGTTGATTTGCAAGTGACGCTCTTTATGGCTGAAGTAGAAATTGTTGACGTGCACTTTGCCCGAGTCGACCACGATTTGCGAAGGGTGTATCTTCCATACGGTGTCGTTGAGGATTACGTTCGTTTCCTGTACGTTGACAATCGTTTTCAGGGCGGGTTTCTCTTTTTGGGCTTGGCGGGAGGATTTTGTGTGTATTTTGTCGTTGCCAGCTTCTTGGGAAGAGTTGCGGACGAATTGAGTGAGAGCCGCTATCTTGCCGCTGTAAGTTACAGCGCTGCTGTTTCCCCAGTTGAATATGGTTTGTATCCGGTCGTCCTTTGCCTTGGCTTCGAGGGCTACGTTTACCGCACCGGTTGTTTTCCGGTTGGTGAAGCGGACTTTTGCCTGGAACTGTTCACCCGGATTTTCGCAGAGAACCACACCCGACTCAAAGAACTTTCCGCCGTAACTCAGCCGTGGAAAGTACCCCTCTACGCGCAACCGTTGCGCTTTGTCGTTGAAATAGCCCTTCAGAGTAGAGTGGGTATATACTTTCAGCGGTATCTGGAATACGGTGGAGAGTATCTCTGTATCGTAGATATGGAGGTCGAAATGGAAATTGTTTTCTGTTTTCTGCGGTTTTCTGGCGGGCTGTATCAGAGCCGGAATGTAACGCCGCATGATGTTGAGCACGCTGGCGGGTAATGTCTGATAGGAATAGTCGCCTTCGATAGTACCGCGCAGGAAGTTGGAACTGATAGTCAGCCGTTTCTGGCGCTCATCGCTCTGAGTGGCAGAAATCCGCAGGTTGTCCATGAAGAAGTTCTGTTCCGGAGCGATGTATTGGAGACTGTCGACGTTGATTTCACCGTTCATGTCGTTGATGGAGCTACCGGTGAAGTCGGCTTTTATTTTTACGGCCAATTCCGTGTCCTTGTATTTGGGTGTGAGGTGCAGGGTGTTAGGGCGGAAATGGTCGATAGCGGCACGGAAGTTGAAGGTGGGTGTCTTGCCGGCAGTATTGATAGAGCCGTTCAGTTGTATGGCTCCGTTTTCGTCGTTGAGCGATACGTTACCGTTGAAGCCGCCTTGCTTATACTCTCCGTCCAAAGTGATGTTTTCGTAAGTATAGTCACTGTAGTCTATGGATGCCACCAGCCCTTTCATGGTAATGGCGGGGTATCTTTGGGCATAATGATTGCCTTTGACGTCCATGTTGAAGGTGACTTTTCCAAGCTTGTCGTTGTTCAGCATCCTGCCCAGTTCGAATCCGGTTGTCTTTACCGCACCCGAATAAGCGAAATAGCCTTTGTCTTTGTCGGAACTGAGTTTGACATCTGTCTTGATGGTGCCTATATCCGTGCGGACTTCGCCATAGGTCACCAGGTCCGTGAAGTATCCGGAAATCTCTCCACGGAAAGATACCGTGCCCAGATTCTGCAATACCGGAGGAACTCCTTTGTAATCTTTACTCAGGTTGCGTACAAAGAATGCAATGCCGTCCGGGTCGGCATATAAATTGGACAGATTGCCGAATATGTATGCATCTTGCGGATGAGACAGATCCTGCAGGGATACATTGCCTTTCAGCAGGAAGTGATCGTTGGAAGAGATAAGCAGTTTCGGGCAGTTGAGCCGGTTGACCGTTCCGGCGGCTTCCATTTCCAACTTCAACTTTTCCTTGAAGGGCTTGAAGGCAGGCACGAATGCCGATATATCCTGTAATGCTACTTCCGAAGGCAGCATACGGAACGAGAAACGGACATCATCGGTGAAATGGCCGAGTGATTCCAGGCTGTCGTATTCCATACGGATGGTATCCATTGCCAAAGAGGTGTTGGGCAAATCTATGGCGAAGTTCTCTATCCGCATCTTCCGGTCGTTGGCTATTATCTTCAGACTTAGCTTTTTCAGTTCGAAGCCGGAGTGCTCCTCTTCAACGCTCATCCGCTTGATGGCAGCGTTGACCGAGTCGTTCTGGAGCGCTTTCAGCGAGATGTTGGCAAGAATGTTGGACAGGCGGATGTGTTGCGGGTTGAACTTGCCCGGAGTGCTTTCGGCTGACAACACATCGTAAGATACCTTTCCGCGTCGTATCAGGAGTGAGTTGATGCGCAGGTCCAGATTGCTCTTCTTCTTGACGGTGTCTTTGGAAGCGAAAGCATCGAGCACGAATTGGAAGTTGGTGCTTGCCTGGGGAGTAGGTCTTTCCAGATTGGCATTGAAACTGAAAAGCTGTACGTTACCGATGGATATCTTTCCGCTGAACAGCGGCAGTATCTCGAACTTAGCGGACAGACGGCCTATTTTCAGCAACTCTTTTCCCGATTGGTCGTTCAGCACCAGGTCGTCGATGATAATCCGGTTCAGCAGTCCTATGTTTATCCGCCCTACTGTGAGCTCGCTACCTAATACGGTGCTCAGCCCCTTGGCAACGAGTACAGACATGCGGTGCTGGACATAAGGAATGTTCAGCAGCAAAATTATTCCGATATAGAGTCCTAACACTATACCGATTATCCAGCGTACTGTCGTTTTCAGCGTTCTGATAGGCGGTTATTTTTTTAATTCAGCCAACAAAAATATGAAATAATACGTTATGGATACTACTTTTATCACTACTTTTGTAGCGTTTAAACGTAAATAAACACTATGAGTACAATAATCTTAGGAATTGAATCTTCATGTGATGACACTTCCGCAGCGGTTATCAAGGATGGCTACCTGCTGTCGAATGTCGTTGCCAGTCAGGCTGTTCACGAAGCTTATGGTGGGGTAGTGCCCGAACTGGCTTCGCGTGCGCATCAACAGAATATAGTGCCGGTGGTGCACGAGGCTTTGAAACGTGCCGGAGTTACCAAGGAAGAATTAAGTGCCGTGGCGTTTACGCGCGGTCCGGGGCTGATGGGGTCTTTGCTGGTGGGTGTGTCCTTTGCCAAAGGGTTCGCCCGTGCGTTGGGGATACCTATGATAGATGTCAATCACTTGACCGGACATGTATTAGCTCATTTTATTAAAGCGGAAGGTGAAGAAAACGTGCAGCCGGAATTTCCTTTCCTTTGCCTGCTGGTTTCCGGTGGTAACTCTCAGATTATTTTAGTAAAGGCCTACAACGACATGGAAATCCTGGGGCAGACAATTGATGATGCTGCAGGTGAAGCCATCGACAAATGCTCCAAAGTTATGGGGCTGGGCTATCCCGGCGGACCGATTATCGACCGGCTTGCCCGCCAGGGAAATCCTAAAGCCTTTACTTTCAGCAAACCGCATATTCCCGGACTGGATTACAGCTTCAGCGGCTTGAAGACTTCGTTTCTGTATTCCTTGCGCGACTGGATAAAGGATGACCCCGATTTCATCGAACATCACAAGACAGACCTGGCAGCGTCGCTGGAAGCTACTGTTGTCGATATTCTGATGGATAAGTTGCGTAAAGCGGCAAAACAGTACAAGATAAAGGATGTGGCCGTTGCAGGTGGTGTATCGGCAAACAATGGTCTGCGAAATTCATTCCGCGAACATGCTGAGAAGTATGGATGGAATATTTTCATTCCCAAGTTCAGCTATACAACGGATAATGCTGCGATGATTGCCATAACCGGATACTTCAAGTATTTGGATAAGGATTTCTGTCCGATGGAAGCGCCGGCTTATTCACGTGTCACTTTATAAGGAAAAAGTATATTGCATATATATAATAAGGTATGAAGACGGAAGAGAAGGTAGGGGAACTGCTGAAAGCAAAGAATTTCTCCCTTTCCACCGCTGAAAGTTGTACCGGTGGTGGAATAGCTGCCTTGATAACTTCGGTTCCGGGGAGCTCGGAGTATTTTAAAGGCGGAATTGTGGCGTATTCCAACGAAATAAAGGCGGATTTGCTCCATGTTTCTGTCGAGACGCTGGCGCAGTACGGTGCAGTGAGCAGGGAGACGGTTGTTGAAATGGTGAAAGGTGCGATGAAAACGTTGAAAACGGATTGCGCGGTTGCCACTTCGGGAATTGCCGGTCCCGGTGGCGGTACACCGGAGAAACCGGTAGGTACTGTGTGGATAGCGGCTGCCTGCAAAAACGAAATTGTAACCATGAAGCAGGAAGGTGATCGCGGAAGAGTGAAAAATGTACAGTCGGCTATTCAAAATGCGCTGTTTATGCTCTGTAGTATGCTGAAATGAGGAAAAAATGTTTTCGTACAACGAATTATTTTAGGAAAAACTTGTTTCGTAACGATAAAAGTGCTTACTTTGCGCTCTGTTTGAAATAAGTATAGATAAAAACTATAAAATAAAGATAGAAATGTCGAAGATTTGTCAAATTACCGGAAAGAAAGCCATGATTGGCAACAATGTTTCACACTCAAAGAGAA
>PPYF01671826.1_pt1 | contig 10900 bp, 9 predicted proteins | sample 1559871 | NCBI WGS metagenome assembly PPYF01 (sample SAMN08240021, study PRJNA423297) | Human gut metagenome, whole genome shotgun sequencing project.
GGCAATTCCCCGAAGTGCCTCTTCATCTGGCGCGCCAACCTGATCGGCTGCTCCGCGAAGGGCATGGAATACTTCATGAAGCATCTGCTCGGCAGCGAGAACGGCGTTCTCGGTGACAACATTGAGCAGATGGGTGAGGAGCTGCCGCTCTTCACGAAGTGGAAGAGCGAAGACACGGTCGGGAAGCTCGATCTCGTGACGACGATCGACTTCCGCATGACGACCTCCGGTCTCTACTCGGATATCGTGCTCCCGGCCGCCACCTGGTACGAAAAGGCGGACATGAGCTCGACCGACATGCACTGCTTCCTCCACCCGTTCTCGAAGGCCGTGGATCCGGCGTGGGAAGCCCGCACCGACTGGCGCATCTTCAAGGATCTCGCCCGTACGTTCTCGAAGCTCTGCGTGGGTCACCTCGGCGTTGAGGAAGACATCATGATGTCCCCGCTCGCCCACGACTCGCCCGCCGCTCCGATGGAGCCGGTTGACTGGAGAACCGAAGGCAAGACCCCGATCCCGGGCGTCACCATGGGTAACCTCACGGTAGTGAAGCGCGACTATCCGCACCTTTACGACATGTTCACGGCTGTCGGCCCGCTGCTCCGCGATAAGGGCGTCGCGCCGCACCAGATCGCCTGGAAGACGGGCGAAGACTACGAAACCCTCGGCGACCTGAATGGCCGCGTGGAAGAGGGCTTCGCGAAGGGCGCTCCGAAGCTTGATACCGACATCAACGCGGTCAACATGATTCTCGCGTTTGACCCGGCCGGTAACGGCGCCGCTGGACGCCGTGCCTGGAAGGGCCTTGAGAAGCTCACCGGCATGCCGTTCGAAGAAGAAATGATGAAGGGCACGGGCTCCACCCGCTACACGTATGACGACCTCGTGCAGCAGCCCCGCCGTTCGCTCAATACCCCGATCTGGACGGGTATTTCGGACCGCGGTGTCGCTTACACGGCGAACTACGTGAATGTCCACAACCTGATGCCGTGGCGCACCATTACGGGCCGCCAGAGCTTCTACCTCGACCACACCTGGATGCTTGACTTCGGTGAAGGCTTTGTGGGGTACAAGCCGCCGCTCGCGAAGCACGAGATCGACGGCATGAAGGAAAAGCTCGGCATCAAGGATAAGACGCTCGCGCTGAACCTCCTCACCCCGCATAACAAGTGGACGACGCACTCCACCTGGTCCGATAACCTCGTGATGCTGACGCTCGGCCGAGGCGGCCCGGTGATCTGGATCAGCGAAACGGACGCGGCGAAGCTCGACCTGAAGGACAACGACTGGATTGAAGCCGTGAACATGAATGGCTCGACGATCGCCCGTGCCTGCATTTCGCAGCGTATCCCGGAAGGCGCGGTCTACATGTATCACAACCAGGGCCGTACCGTGAACGTCCCGCTCTCCCCGACGACGGGCAAGCGCGGCGGTCTCCACAACTCGATCTCGCGCATCTGCCCGAAGCCGACCCATATGGCCGGCGGCTATGCCCAGTTCTCCTTCGCGCTGAACTACATGGGCACGATCGGCGCGAACCGCGATGAGTTTGTGCTGCTGCGCCGTCTCGACCATGTCGAGTGGTAAGCCGATACCTGAGAACCATTTAGAGAATAAGGACAAACCATGAAAGTACAAGCACAGATCTGCATGGTGATCAACCTTGACAAGTGCATCGGCTGCCTCACCTGCTCGGTCACTTGCAAGAACGTCTGGACCAGCCGCAAGGGTATGGAATACGCCTGGTTCAATAACGTCGAAACGAAGCCCGGCATTGGTTACCCGAAGAAGTGGGAAGACCAGGAGAAGTGGCAGGGCGGCTGGGAAGTGAAGGACGGGAAGGCGGTGCTGCGTCACGGCAGCCGTCCGACGATCCTTGGCAAGCTCTTCAGCTCCCCGCGTCAGCCGGAAGTGAAGGATTACTACGAACCCTTCACGTTCGACTTCGACACCCTGAAGCAGAGCCTCCGCCGCAAGACCGCCCCGACCGCGCGTCCGTACTCGATCGCGACCGGGAAGCGGATGGACAAGGTCGAAGACGGCCCGAACTGGGAAGATAACCTCGCCGGCCCCTTCGCCGCCCGTTCCGCTGACCCGAACCTCAAGGGCACGGACACCGTGGGCTACGAAGAGTTCGAAGCCTCCTTCATGTTCTATCTGCCGCGTCTCTGCGAGCACTGCCTGCATCCGTCCTGCGCGGCCTCCTGCCCGAGCGGCGCGATCTATAAGCGCAGCGAAGATGGCGTGGTGCTGATCGATCAGGATAAGTGCCGCGGCTGGCGTCAGTGCATCTCCGCCTGCCCGTACAAGAAGATCAACTTCAACCCGGCCCGCAACAAGTCCGAGAAGTGCATCTTCTGCTACCCGCGTATCGAGTCCGGCGAACCGACGATCTGCAGCGAATCCTGCGTCGGCCGTGTCCGCTACCTCGGTGTCGTGCTGTTCGACGCTGAGAAGATCGAGGCTTACTCCGCCGCTCCCGAGAACGAACTCTATGAGCGTCAGCTCGACCTGATTCTCGACCCGTTCGATCCTGAAGTGCAGCGTGCCGCGCTCCGCGACGGTGTGTCGCAGAACTTCATCGACGCGGCCCAGAACTCTCCGACCTATAAGCTCATGAAGGAGTGGAAGATCGCCTTCCCGCTGCATCCGGAATACCGGACGCTCCCGATGGTGTGGTACGTTCCGCCGCTCTCTCCGCTCGGCCACCAGGACGTGCCGGAGCAGTTCTTCGCCGGCATCGACGACATGCGTATTCCGCTTGAGTACCTCGCCCGCCTCCTCACCGCCGGTGACCAGAAGGTGATCCGTGAAGCCCTCGGGAAGCTCGTCGCGCTCCGTATCTACATGCGCGGGAAGACGCTCGGCGACGAGATCTCTCCGGACATCCTCGAAAAGGCCGGTGTCACGCCTGAGGAACTCACCGCGATGTATAAGCTCCTCGCGATCGCCGACTACAAGGATCGCTTCGTGATCCCGACGGCTCCCGCGGTCCGTGAGGAAGCGGAACTCTTCGCTCTCCGCACCGGTCTCGGTTTTGAAGGTGAAGATAAGGAAAACGGTCTCTTCGGAGGCCTCTAAAGAGGCGATCGTATGATCAAAACCTACCGAATTCTCTCATCTCTTCTCGATTATCCCGAGCAGGAGCTGTGGGAAAACCTGGGAGAAGTGGAGCCGCTCGTTAAGGCGGAAGGGATCACGGAAACGGGTCCCGAGTCGCCGCTCGGCACCTTCCTCTCCTGGGCCAGGGGTTTTAAGTCGCTTCGCGAATGGCAGGCGGAGTATTCGAGTCTCTTTGACTCAAACTCCGCCGAGAGCCTCTATCTCTTTGACTTCGTCTACGGCACGAACCGTGACCGGGGTCAGGCGATGGAGGACCTTCGCGAGAGCTACGCTGCAAGCGGCATGGACTGCAGCGCCTCTGAGCTTCCGGACTACGTCCCGCTCTTCCTCGAATTCGTGTCGGCGCAGCCGACTGAAGAGGACGCCAAGCGGGTTCTCGCCGAGGTGGGCGGTGTCCTTCGCATGATGGAACGCCGCTTCATCGACCGGAAGCGCCCTTACGCACCGCTCATCACTATTCTCCGGACGCTTTCCGGTGCGGCACCCCGACTGGTGACCACGGAAAAGATTGCCATCCGAGCAGAGGACAATTGAAATGGAACAGCAAATTTCAGCCACCACCGCGTGGATCTACAGCGTCTTGTTCGCTTTCCTGCCGTACGTCGCGTTCGGCATCTTCATCGCGGGTCTCATCTGGCGTATCCGCCACGCGAACCCGACGATCCAGGCGCTTTCTACTCAGTTTCTGTCGAACGACAAGATGATCAAGTGGGACAGCCCGCTCTTTCACTTTGCCGTGATCGGCGTGTTCTTCGGCCACATCTTCGGTCTGCTCGCTCCTGAGCCCCTGTACATCTGGCTCATGAGCAACGAGACGAAGCGGCTTCTCGCCATCATCATGGGCGGCGCAGCCGGCATCGTCGCTTTGGCCGGCATCACTCTCATGATGGTCCGCCGCTTCACGAACGAGCGCGTCTCTGTCCGCAGCAGCTTCGCGGATAAGGCGATCGTTGTGCTGATCTTCGTGCAGATTCTCACCGGTCTTCTCGGCACCTACGTGACGAGCCAGAGCCCGCTTGAATCCTACATGACGATTGACCACTGGGCTCAGGGTCTCTTCATCTTCAAGCCGGATAGCTGGATCCACCTGCTCGATACCTCGCTGATCCACAAGATCCATATTCTGCTTGGCTTCCTGATCGTGATCGTCTTCCCGTTCACGAAGCTCATGCATATGGTGGCGACCCCGCTTCAGTACCTCTTCCGCCCGAATAAGGTGATCAATAACGGCAGCCTCTAAGACCTGCCTGATCCCGGCCTGAAGGGGAGGCCGGGGAAGAACTGAGAAAAGTGATCCGTGTAAAAAGCGGGTCGCTTTTTTAATGCCTAGAGAAAAGCGGAGAGGAGGGAGAGAGGGAAGGCGGGGAGACTCGCGTGCCCTGGGGGTGTTTCCACTCCTGCGGATCCCGCTTTCAGACGCATGACCAACGTTTACCTGACCGCTTTAAGACGCCCGGCCGCCGGGGATCTCCTCAAGGGTTGATGCGTCTCAGGTACGGTATCCGTTATATCTGGAAAGCGGAAATCCGAGGGGCGGAGCCTCTGGAACCCCGCCGATCCCGCGATCATTGCTCTTCAAATCTTTGAAATTCTCTTTTTTCTATGAGTTTCTGATAGTTCCTATGAGTTCCTATGAGGAACTATCAGCTGCTATCAGAAAAAGAGGAAGAAAACAGCGGTTTTCCCTCGTTGGGTACGGTAAACGTTATAACAGCGAAAAAAGGCAGAAAACTCCTGAAGACGCCCGGGAACCGGGGATCTTCATGAAACTGAGGGGGGCTTTCTCTCTCAGCTGCTGCAGGAGAGAACAATCGGAATCCGAGAAATCACGGAAATCCACCGGAAACCGCAAGATATGGGGGTCTTTGTGAGGTTAATCCCGATATAACGGAAAGCGTACCGATAAAAATCAAGCGGAAACCATCGCTTGAGGTACGGTTTCCGCTGCACCAGAAGCGCGTCCGTTTCAGGACTCCCCATCCTTTCGATCTTTTGAGAAGCTGGTATCGACGGTTTCGGCATTCCGCCATTCGCTTGGTGTCGCGCCGTACGTTTTTTTGAATACCCGTCCGAAGTGCGTGAGGCTCGCGAAGCCATTGTTTTTCGCGATCTCTTCGATTGTGAAAGCTTTGGAGGCCGCGTCTCGGAGCTGCGTTGAGGCGCGTTCGAGCCGCAGCGCGAGAAGCCGGTTCATGACGGAATTCCCGGTCTTCCGGAAGAGATCCGAGAGATAGCGGGAGGAGACCCCGACTTCGCGCGCGATGTCGTCCGCGCGGACTTCGGGATCCGCGATGTGCTTATACATCGCGTCGACCGCGCAGGCTCGAAGGAAATCCTGGTGTGTCGCGAAAGATTTGTCGTTCCCCGAGAAGCTTTCAGAAAGCACAGGGCGAAGGGCAGCGGAGAGCGTATCGCAGTAGTCTTCCGCTTCTTCCGGCGTCATTTCGCCCAGGTAATCGTGCACAGCCCGGAGCACCGTGAGGAAACAGCGCTCGCGCGCCGTTTTCCCGAGGATCGGGAGCACCTTGAAAAGCGCCGCCTGAAAGCGGGTGCGCGCGTGGAAGTAGTTGCTCGCGACGAGAAGCGAGATCCCCTTCGTATCCTTCACCGCGGCGTATGTGATGTCTTCCGTGGGGTCAAAGAGCAGGGCTTCGCCCGGCGCAAGCTTCACGGTCCGGACGCCGTTCACCGTGATCGTGAACGTGCCGGATGTCGGCATCATGAGTTTAATGAAGCTGTGGTAGCGGTTCTTCCGGATGCTGTAGCGAAGCGTCATCGCGTCGGTTTCGAACGAGGCAAGGCGCGCCACCCCGCACCGCACGAGGTGAAGCGAGTAGGTGTACGAGCGGACGCCCTTTTTCACACGGCAGGCGTGACGGTCGACGTCATAAAACCGCTCATCGAGAAACCCCATGAAGGACGCGAAATTCTCGTCGTTTGTGCGTCTCGGGTCACTCTTCCGGGTTTCCGTGCTGAATTTCGGCGGGCGTCTGCGGTCCTCTGCCATGGCACTCTTCTCCTATCGATAAAAGAGGAACTGATATCGATCTTTTCAGCACTCTATCATAAGCCTCAGGTTTGAGGAACGGAAGTGTTTTTCCTACATTGGACTCAGGCGGAAGGAGAACACTCCTCCGCTAAATACCTGAAACCATTTGGAGAGAATAAAAATGACCAATCTTTCCCGCCGCAGCCTGATGAGCATTGCCGCTCTTGCCGTTCTCGCTCCTGCCGCCAATTCCGCTTTCGCCCTGGATCCCGCGAAGAACACGAAAGACATGCCGATGCGGAACCAGAAGTTCGCTCTGACGCGTGAAGAGACGCTCGACGTCATCCGCCGCACGGATCACGCTGTGCTGTCGCTCGCAGACGGCACCGGTGAACCCTACGGTGTGCCGATCACTCCGATTCTGCTGGACGGGAAGATCTACTTCCACGGCGCTGGCATGGGCGACGGCCGCCGGAACGCCGACATTCAGCAGAACCCCCGCGGCTCGATCTGCTGGATCGCTCAGGACCGTACGAATCAGCCGAAGCTTTCCGTTGACTTCGTCTCCGCTATCGCTTCAGGCCCCATCCGCATCATCAAGGACAAGGGTGAGAAGACCGCGATCATGCGTAAGATCCTCGAGCGCCTCACCGGCAAGGCGAAGGATCTGGGTTATCTCCGCTTCTTCGGCCACAACCGTCCGGCTCAGAAGTAAGCCGGTCTTCAGCCAGGATCTGATCGCTGACAGCTGAGAACACAATTCCAGAACAGCAGCTGCTCAGATCTCTCTCCCGGTTCCTCCCGCGGCACCCTCTTGAGTCTGGTCATTCCAGGCCGCGTGAGGAACCGGATCAGTTTCCGGCTGATGTTCCTCCTCTGAAGGACAGCGCTTTTCTCTCCCTTTGACCTTCCTTCAGTAACAGAAAAAGAAGCGCGCCTGCGAGGCGCGCTTCTTTTTTTCGCGGTATTGGATCGGCTCTTAATAGATTCTGATAGCAGCTATCAGAAAAACCATATTTCCTATGAGGAGCTATGAACATAGGAGGTCCGGAAAGAAGTTCCGCGTTTAAGGCCCCCGCAGAGGTCAGAGCCGGTTTCCCCTGGCAATTGTGAAACCAGGGTCCTGGATTACTCGACGATGTCCGTAGAAGCCGCCAGTTCCGTCTCCGTTTCGTATTCGGCAAGGCGCTTTTGGAGCGTAGCGATCGTAGCCTTCAGAGCCTGAGACCCGAGCACCATGTGCAAAAGGGGTTTCTCGGTTTCCGCGGATTCAATGATGCGTGCGGCCATCTTGGCGGGGTCTCCCGGAGCCAGTCCGTTTTTCGGATCCAGCATCTTCAGGAACGCATGCGTCGCGGAGCCGTCATACTCCGGCATCAGTTTGGCAACGCGGGCCGAACCGTAACGGAATTCCGTGCGCGCTCCGCCCGGTTCGACGATGGTAACGTCAATCCCGAAGGGGGCGACCTCCTGGGCAACGGATTCACAGAAACCTTCAATGCCGAACTTGGTGGCGTGGTAGAGAGAATTTCCGGGGTAGGCGACCTGTCCGCCGTAGGACGATATCTGGATGATTCGTCCGCCGCCCTGTTTGCGCAGATGCGGGATCGCGGCGCGGATGAAGGCGATCGAACCACGCAGATTCGTGTTGAGGATGCGGTCGATTTCATCAAGGGACAGTTCTTCAGCTGCCCCAAAGAGGCCGTAGCCGGCGTTGCTCACATAAACATCGATGCGGCCGTGCTTCGCGGCGGCTTCGTTCACTTTTTCAGTCACCTTGACGGCGTCCGTGACATCCAGAATCACGCAGTCAAATGTGTCCGGGTACTTTTGAATCAGGTCGGCAACCTTCTCCGTGGAGCGGACGGTGCCGATGACACGGTCACCTGCCGAAAGAAGCTGTTCAGTCATTTCACGGCCAAAGCCGCTTGAAACACCGGTAATCATCCAGGTTTTAGCCATTTCCTCTTCCTAATAGCGGCGCGCTGAGCGCCTGTATTCGATAGGAAGAATTCTAAAAAGGCGGGACGGCAGGAACAATTTTATTTATTATTATTTCGAATAAGTAATTCTTATCGAGCCTGGAGGAACATTTATGCTGCTGAAGCAGCTCAATTATTTCGCGACGGTGGCCGAACTCGGAAGTTTTACCGAAGCGGCTTATACGCTCGGCATATCGCAGTCGGCTGTATCGCAGCAGATCAAGGCGCTGGAAGAAGACCTCTCGGTTCAGCTCATCATCCGCAATAACCGTACCTTTACCTTAACCCGCGCGGGAGAGTATCTGGCCGTGCGGGCGAGGCAGCTCATCACGGAAACCGAGGCCCTGCGGCGTGAAACCGTTCGTATATCCCACAGCAAAAAACGCGTGATCCGTTTGGGGTTTCTGCTTTCCTACCGCGGGAGTGAGCTTTATGAAGCGATAACCCGATACGCGAAAATGAACCCGGGGGTTGAGTTTGATATCGCGAGCGGGAGCCATGAGGAAATCTACGAGATGCTGAAGTCGGGCAAGATCGACTTTGCATTGAGCGATCAGCGCAGAGCCTTTTCTGACGAGTATGAGAATCTCGTGCTTTCTTCTCCCGCGGTGTATATCGAGTGCGCGCCGCAATACAGTCCCGGGGAAGCGTCGAGCTTCCGCGCGGCGACTCTGCCTGATAAGCCCTGCATCCTGGTTGCCGGTGTCGGCCAGCGCGACTCGGAAAAGAGCTTTTACCGGGAGCTGCTCGGTTTCTCAGGGAGTTTCCTCTTCGCGGATAACGCGGAGGAAGCCCGCCTGATGGCGGCCGCCGGGCAGGGATTTTTCCCCGCGGAAGGAGAACCGGAACCCGTAGCGGCGTCGTTTTTGAAACGGATCCCGTTTTTTAAGGACGACAAGCCGGTGAAGCGCAATTTCTGCGCGTTTTGGCTGAAGAACAATACGAGCCAGGTCATCACGGACTTTTCCGCCATTTTGGCTGACCTGTTTTCTGAAGACGTAAAGAGCGATTAATAAGATTCGCTTATTCGAATTGCTAATTTTTGAGATTGGTGCATAAACGGCCCCTTCGTAAGATTCCCCCTGCATTAATTCACAGGGGGAATTTTCCATGCAGCGCCGTCAACTGATCCTTTCGCTTTCTTCGCTTGCAGCCATCTCCGCGGTCAAGGCGAAGGAGGCGCCCAAGGGAAAAATTCTGATCGTTTATTACTCCCGCAAGGGAGAAAACTGGTGGGACGGCACGACCCGTGTGCTTCAGACGGGCAACACGGCGCGTATGGCCCGCGTGATCCAAAGGACCATCGGCGGCGATCTCTACGAAATAGAAACCGTGAAGCCGTACCCGGCTGACTACCGCGAAACTACGAAAGTGGCTCGGGCTGAGCTCGCGAAGGAGGCTCGTTCCGCGATCAAAAATCCGCTGCCGGACTTCTCGGCTTACTGCGCGGTTCTGATCGGTCACCCGATCTGGTGGGGAAAGATGCCGCGGTCGTGATGGATTTCATCGAGCAGGCTGACCTTGCCGGCAAAAAGGTCGTGATGTTCGCGACGCACGGCGGAAGCGGCCTGGGGAGCAGCGCGCAGGACTGCGCGCGTGCCCAGCCCAGGGCTTCAGTTACCGCGGGGCTTGCTGTGCGCGGCACGGCTGTTGATGAGTCAACGGATGAAATTTTCCGCTGGGCCAGGTCTCTCAGGCTCTGAGGTCGGAGGCGTCATGAGTGCCCTTATCGGTCATATAGCGGCCTTTCTTTCCAATCTCTTTTTCGGACTGAGTATCCCGGTGACGAAGGAACTCCTGAGCTCCTGGCTGGATCCCATTGGATACACGCTGCTCAGAGCTTTGTCGGCTGCGGTGATTTTCTGGACAGCCAGTTTCTTTCTGCCGCGTGAAAAAGTGGCTGGCCGCGATCTTGCCATTATCGCGGCGGGTGCCTTTCTCGGTTTTATCGCGAGCCAGTTCCTCTTTGCCCTGAGCATGGAGGAGACTTCGCCCGTTAACTACGCGATGGTGGTCGCGCTGAGTCCGGTGATCGTGCTTTTGATGTCTGCCGCGCTTCACCGTGAAAAAATCACGGCAAAAAAGGGGCTCGGCGTGACGCTGGGTGTGGCCGGGGCTCTCGTGGTGGTGCTTGGCGCCGGTTTCGGCACGGGCGGGCGAAATAATCTGCTCGGTCTTCTCTATGCCTTTTTAAGCGTGGCGGGATATGCCGTTTATCTCATGATTTCGGGCGCTGTCGCGCAGAAGTATCGTGCGGCAACCATCATGAAGTGGCTCTTTCTCTTTACGTCACTCATGCTTCTGCCATTCGGCTTTAAGGCCATCCCGGAAGAACCGCTGCTGAACGGTGGCTTCTTTACGCAGGGCGCGCTTCTTTTTGCCTATATCGTCATTTTCTCTACCGCGATCGGCTATTTCCTATTGCCCGTGGCGCTCAGAAAGCTTCAGGCGACGACGGTGAGCGTGTACTACAACCTGCAGCCCATTGTGGCATCCGTCGCGGCCATCGCGGCGGGGCAGGACTCGTTCAGCTGGGACAAGCCTCTCGCGGCCGCTCTGGTCATCAGCGGGGCCTGGATTGTGACCCGGGCCAGAAGGTCATAAGTAAGAGAGCCGTTACTGACTCTCTGAATAAATCTGCGCCTTAACAATGGATTGCTCAGAGGCCGAGTAACGATGACACCGCAGCAGACGACCACTATTGCCGCGCCGCGCCCGTCATGGAAGAGTCTGGCCGCGGCATCGTGTCTGACAACTATATCCGGTACCGCGATACGCTGGTCCGTCAGGGCGGAGAGCGGCGGAT
>PPYF01547879.1_pt1 | contig 10899 bp, 11 predicted proteins | sample 1559871 | NCBI WGS metagenome assembly PPYF01 (sample SAMN08240021, study PRJNA423297) | Human gut metagenome, whole genome shotgun sequencing project.
TCAGTTCTCTTGACGATGCCAGTGCTGCCGTTCTCGGTGCTTCTGCAATCGGCTGGGAACTCTAATAGCTTACAATTATAGAAGAATACTTTGCTTTCCTCAAAGTATTCTTCTTTTCGAAATAAACATAAAAAATTGTCGGGGACTGATATCAAACTTAGTTGAATCAGTCCCCGACAACTATATAGGGTAGGGAAGAGCGCGCAACTTAGTTGTTGGACGATCCACCCACAATATCGAGCAGTTCGGAAGTAATGGCTGCCTGTCGAGACTTGTTGTACTGCAAGTTAAGCTCGCGAAGCAACTCGTCTGCGTTGTCCGTGGCCGTCTGCATGGCTACCATACGGGCGGCATGCTCCGAGGCGTTACTATCAAGCAGCGCTGTGTAGACCATCAAGTGCAACTCCTTGGGGACAAGTTCAGTAAGCACTGTTTTCAAGTCGGGTTCCACAAGGAAATTGTCATTGAGGGGCTTGACTGTTGTCTGCTCGCGTTCCTCTTCCTGCTTATTGCGGTTCTTGAGGTACTCCTGCGACTTCTTAGTAGCCAGATTGGATGACAGGTCACGGTCGTTATCGGCCCCAACATCGTCGTGAAGGTCGATGGGGAGGAAGGTTCTGCGTGTGAGGACCTGAGATCCTGCACTCTTAAAGTGGTGGTAGATCAATTCCACCTTATCCACTTTACCCTCCAAGAACATCGTGCCCGCCTCGACGGAGATGTCGCGACACTGAGCGGAATTGGGTTTGTCAGCCAAATGGACAAACGATCCTGCCGATCGTAAGCCGAGCTTACGAACCTTCTCCTCAACCTTTCTGCCGATGGGGTAGATAATGATATCATCGTTGGTGAGTCCCTGCTTACGATATTCTTCTATAGCATGGAGCATCGTCTTGATGATATTGGCATTGAATCCGCCACAGAGCGACGAGTTGGAAGAGAAAACGATCAGCGCAACCTTCTTCACAGGACGCTCCTGATCGAACGGCAACTCAACATCGGGTGCCGATACCAAGAACGTCTTGAGGATATGCTCCAGCATATTTTCATAAGGGAGCATATTCTCGATGGCCGTCTGGGCATGGTGGAGTTTGCTCGAAGCCACCATTTTCATCGCACTGGTGATCTTCCGCGTGCTATTGACGGAAGCGATGCGACTCTTGATTTCTTTCAAAGATGGCATGATAGACCTCCTTCCCGTTAGTTTTTGAACTGTCCGGCGATGTTGGCCATGACTTCCGAAATGACCTTCGTATCTTCCTCAACGAGTTTGCCCGCTGCCAAATTGGCAATGACATCAGCATGGGCTGAACGCATAGACTCAAGGAACTGGTCCTGACAGTCGCGCACCTTGTCAACAGGTACGTCGTGGAGCAGACCGTGGACACCACAATAGAGGATCGCCACCTGCTCACCGACAGACATCGGCGTGTACTGAGGCTGGATGAGCAACTGGTTGTTCTTGCGTCCGCGGTCGAGCGTCATAGCCGTCACGGCATCCATATCACTTGAGAACTGAGAGAATGCCTCCAACTCACGATACTGCGCCATGTCAATCTTCAACGTACCTGCCACCTTCTTCATACTCTTAATCTGAGCAGAACCACCCACACGGCTCACAGAGATACCGACATTGATGGCAGGACGGAAACCTTGGTTGAAGAGGTCCGACTCAAGGTAGATCTGGCCGTCGGTGATAGAAATCACATTGGTCGGGATATAAGCGGAAACGTCGCCAGCCTGCGTCTCAATGATTGGCAGTGCGGTGAGAGATCCACCACCCTTGACGTGGCCCTTCATGCTCTCGGGAAGGTCATTCATCTGCTCGGCAATCTCCTGCTGGTCGTTGATACGTGCGGCACGCTCGAGCAGACGGGAGTGAAGGTAGAAGACATCGCCAGGATAGGCTTCGCGTCCAGAAGGACGACGAAGGATCAGCGATACCTCGCGATAGGCAACAGCCTGCTTTGACAGGTCGTCATAGACGACGAGAGCGCTATGGCCGCGGTCGCGGAAATACTCGCCGATGGCAGCTCCGGCAAAAGGAGCATAGTACTGCATGGCGGCAGGATCGGCTGCTGTAGCACTGACGATGATCGTATAAGGCATGGCGCCTCGCTCCTTCAACGTCTGCACGAGTGAGGCCACGGTAGAAGCCTTCTGACCGATGGCGACATAGATGCAATAGACGGGCTTGCCCTCCTCGTAGAACTTCTTTTGGTTGATAATGGTATCGACGGCGATAGCGGTTTTACCCGTCTGACGGTCACCGATGATCAGCTCACGCTGTCCACGACCGATAGGAATCATGGAGTCGACAGCTTTCACACCCGTCTGCAGCGGCTCTTTCACCGGCTGACGGTAGATCACGCCCGGGGCCTTGCGGTCGAGCGGCATCTCAAAGGATGCTGTCAAATCAATGTCTCCTTTGCCGTCGATGGCCTGGCCGAGAGGGTTGACCACGCGTCCGAGGAAATTGTCGTTGACGCGGATAGAGGCAATGCGATGCGTTCGCTTCACCTTCATACCCTCCTCAATGCCTGCCGTGGAACCCAAGAGGACGCAACCGACGTTGTCTTCCTCCAGGTTCATCACGATGGCCATCGTGCCATTCTCAAACTCAAGCAGCTCGCTGGCCTCAGCGTTGCGCAGTCCGTAGATACGCGCCACACCGTCGCCGACAGTAAGCACCGTGCCTACCTCGTCGAACTGCGTGCCACTATTCACCTCTTGGAGTTGCTGCAGCAGCACATCAGAGACCTCGCTTGGTTTTATCTTGTCTGACATTACTAATTGTTTCTGAATTATTTGATTAACGTATTGCGGATGTCACGCAGCTTGCGCTGGATGCTGGCATCCATTCTATAGGTATCATACTCCAGGATGAAACCGCCAATCAAGTCAGGGTTCACCTCGGTGTTGAACTCTACAGAACCATGAGTTTTCTTCTCGACCATCGCCTTCACCTTACGCTCGGTCTCAGCCGAGACAGGGGCAGCAGTGGTGAGCGTACCGCGAATGATATTCTTCTGCTTTCTATAAAGAGTGATGTAAGAGGTCGCCATGAATTGTAGTGCGCTCTCCCTGTCCTCCTTCAGCACCAAGGCAATGAAGCGAGCGGTGAGTGGGGAGGGACTTCCGCCACATGCCGTCTCCAGCAACTGTTGCTTTTTGGCCTTGGAGAGCATGGGGTTGTCTATCGTAAAGCGCAATTCAGGCACCCGGATGTAGTTCGTGGAGAGAACTGACATCTCCTTATAGACCTGATCTTCGAGCTTCGACGCAGTAGCGCTCTTGATGAGCGCACGTGCGTAGCGAACCGATATTACACCTAAATCCATAAGCTATGATTACTTGTCCTTATTATTATCAGAAGAAACTTCATCCAGCAGTTTGTCTATCAGCGCATTCTGCTTGTCGGAAGTAGCGAGTTTCTCGCGGAGAATCTTCTCTGCGATCTGCACAGAGAGCTCAGCCACCTGTGTGCGAATGTCGCGGATGGCGGCCTGCTTCTGGCTATCAATCTCTACCTTGGCCTCGGCAAGGATGCGTGCACCCTCGTCGTTGGCCTTGGCCTGAGCTTTCTCGACAATAGCGTCGCGCGTAGAGGCAGCCTCCCGCAGGATGGCGGCCTGCTTGTCGCGAGCCTCTTGCAGCATGGCTTCACCCTCTTTTTGGATATTCTGGAGCTTATCATTGGCCTCCTTGGCCTTGCGAAGGCTTTCGTCAATGTAAGCCTTACGCTCGTCGATCATCTTCACGATAGCAGGAAATCCAAACTTCCAAAGAATCAAGAAGACGATGACGAAGACCAGCGTCATCCAAAAAAGCAATCCACCTTCAGGGATTAATAAATCCATACTTACTGGTTAAAGTTCATTGAAAACCTCCCGCTTATGCGGGATTGATTACATAACTACTGTCAAGAGCGCAACGATCACGGCCAAGAAGGCCACACCCTCGACGAGGGCAGCTGCGATAATCATGGAAGNNNTCCATGGCCTGGGCGCCAATGCGCCCGATACCCAAACCAGCACCGATAACGGCAATACCTGCGCCCAATGCGCCACCCATCTTTGCAACCTCAGCTGCTAACAACAATGATGATAACATAGTTAAAAAGCTTTTTAATTATTTGATATTTTTGATTATTTATTTTGCTTTTGACCGGTCTCCGCGCATAGGCAGGAGGTCGGATCGAAATCCTTATGCGGCATGCTCCTTGACATGAGCAAACGAGATGAACACGGCGCTAAGCATCGTGAACACCAAGGCCTGGATGTAGCTTACAAGAATCTCAAGCAGCATCATGAAGACGCTCAGCGCTACCGAGATAACTGAGATACTGCTTCCGGCGATGTTGTTGACCAGTGCATTCTCAGTGAGATGGAACATGATGAAAATCATACCCGCGAATGACAAGGCAATCGCATGGCCTGCCATCATGTTGGCAAAAAGTCGGATCATCAGTGCCAATGGCTTAGTGAAGATACCTACAAGCTCGATAACGGGCATCAAGGGAACAGGAACCTTCAACCATGTGGGTACTTCCGGCCAGAAGATTTCCTTCCAATATTCCTTGGTACCCGTAAAATTGGTGATGAGGAATGTGCATAGGGCGAAAAAGCAAGTACACGAGATGTTGCCCGTGAGGTTGCCACCACCCGGGGGGAAAGGCACGATACCCATCAAGTTGGCAATGAAGATGAAGAAGAAGCACGTCAAAAGATAGGGAGCATATTTCGGAGCCTCATCGCCCATGACTGCCTTGATGACGTCATCATAGACCGACTTGATGAACATGTGCATCAGACCTGTGAAACCAGAAGGAGCAGGATCGTCAATCTTATGACGCTTGCACCAGCGGGCAGGAATGAGCACACACAGCAAGAGGATGATGGCATCGATGAAAAGGACGGCCACAGACTTTGTAATGGAGAGGTCAAACGGACGCACTTCTTGACCATTGACCTGCTCTACGATTTTACCTGGATAGGTCTCAGCCTCAGCACCTTTGATACACAGTCCGTAAGGACCAGGACGGTTGCCCTGCTCATCAGCATGATGAGAGAATTGTGATGAGGAGAACACATGCCAGCCTGTAGAGCTTTTCACGATCACCGGGAGGTTGATTACCACTGGATGGTCACCAACATTGGTGATGTGCCACTCGTATGAGTCTTTGATATGTCCCCACAAGATTTCCTTCATGTCAATCGTCATCTTCTCTCCGGCCATTGATGGCACAGCGAGAAGACCGAGTATCAGCACGAGGAGATATTGCTTGAATGCTTTCATGTCAGCTATTTAATCAAATGTTTTTTCTCTATATGAGAGAAGAATATGCAGTCGAAGACCAGCATCAGCACGTAGTAGGTGGCAAAAATCAACGCAAAGGACAAAAGGCACGTCTTGTCGCCACGGAGAAAGAAAGCTCCGATGAGGACGACGATGAATGCGAGAAGCATTCTCGCGGCCGACGACGCAAAATAGAAGCGCGTGAGACCGTTGCCAGCCTTTTGCGCTGCCTTGCGCCAGCAGCGTCCGTTGATCATGGTCACCAAAAGAAAATAGACCGCCGAGAACACAATACTATAGGTGAAACCATACTTGAAGGCTATCTGCTCGGCCAAAAAGCCAAGTAGGGTCAAGCCGGCGATGATCCACAAGCCTATCCTATTATATAAGGAAGCGTAGTGTCCGACAATGTCTTGGTGCTTTGCCATGGGAGTCTTCTATACCTCAACACAGAGGTTAACCTCGTTGCGCTTGACCTCAACGAAACCTCCTTCTATGTCGAATTGCTTCTTACCGTCCTTTTCGGTATATTCCACACGACCTTTCGTCAAGGTGGAGATGATAGGAGCATGGTCCTTGAGGATCTCAAAGGGACCCACCATACCCGGTACCAACACGCTCTCGACTTCGCCGTGAAACATGACCTTTTCGGGACTTACTATTCTCAATCTCAACATAAGCGTTAGGCTTTGGCTGCCTCCAAGAGTTTCTTACCCTTCTCCTTGGCATCCTCGATTGTACCAACGTTGAGGAACGCCTGCTCAGGCAGGTCATCGACCTCACCATCCAGAATGGCATTGAAACCCTTGATAGTCTCTTCGATGGGTACCATCACGCCAGGAATGCCCGTAAACTGCTCTGCCACCGTAAACGGCTGGGAGAGGAAACGCTGCACACGGCGTGCGCGATTGACAACCAACTTGTCTTCATCGGACAACTCGTCCATACCGAGGATGGCAATGATGTCCTGCAACTCCTGATAGTGCTGGAGAGTCTCCTTCACTCGCTGGGCGCAGGCATAGTGCTCCTTGCCGACAATCAGCGGGTCGAGGATACGCGACGTACTGGCCAGCGGATCAACGGCAGGATAGATACCCAGCTCAGTAATCTTACGGTTGAGCACCGTAGTAGCATCAAGGTGAGTAAAAGTCGTTGCTGGAGCAGGGTCGGTCAAGTCGTCAGCGGGCACATAGACTGCCTGTACGGAGGTGATGGAACCACGCTTTGTAGAGGTGATGCGCTCCTGCATTGCACCCATCTCGCTGGCCAATGTCGGCTGATAGCCTACGGCAGAAGGCATACGTCCCAGCAGGGCAGACACCTCAGAACCAGCCTGAGTGAAACGGAAGATGTTGTCGATGAAGAACATGATGTCAGCAGCCTCTCCGTTCTTACCACCATGGTCGCGGAACTCCTCAGCCACCGTCAGACCAGAGAGGGCGACAGAGGCACGTGCCCCAGGAGGCTCGTTCATCTGACCATAGACCAGCGTAGCCTGCGACTTCTGAAGTTCTTCAGGGTCAACAAGGCTCAAGTCCCACTTGCCCTCGTCCATAGCCTTTCTAAACTTCTCGCCATAACGGATAACGCCTGACTCAAGCATGTCACGAATCAGATCGTTGCCCTCACGGGTACGCTCACCAACGCCGGCAAAGACGGAATAACCGTTGTGACCCTTGGCAATATTGTTGATCAACTCCATGATGAGCACCGTCTTACCGACACCAGCACCACCGAAAAGTCCGATCTTACCACCCTTCATGTACGGCTCCAAGAGGTCGATGACCTTGATACCAGTCTGCAACATCTCCTTGTGGGTGGAGAGATCCTCAAACTTCGGAGCCTCGCGGTGGATGGGGTACGCTCCCTTCATATCGAGCGATTCCATACCGTCGATAGGCTGACCAATGACATTCATCATACGGCCCTTGATCTGATCGCCAGCCGGCATGGTGATAGGACTTCCCGTACGCATTGCCTCCAGTCCACGCTGCAATCCGTCCGTGTTGTCCATGGCAACGCAGCGCACAGTGTCCTCGCCAATGTGCTGCTGCACCTCGATGATGAGGTCGCGGCCATCGGGACGCTTTACGCGCAATGCCTCATAGATTTTAGGCAGTACCTTCTCAGGATCCTCGCCCTTAGTGTCGAAATAAACGTCGATCACCGGGCCGATAATCTGAGAGATATGTCCAATAGTTTGTGACATAAATTTTACTTCTTTGTTTATGCGTTATTATACTTCGATTTTGTTTTTAGTTAGATGCTCACCTCATCGAGGACGCGGATCAACTTGCGGTCGAAAGGCTTGTCAGAACGAATAGCCTCCGAGAGCGGCACGTAGCAGACCTCGTTGTTTCTCACGCCTACCATCAGGTTGCGTTGTCCTTGCATGATGGCCTCCACGGCACCAGTGCCCGTTCTGCTGGCCAGAATGCGGTCGCGGGCCGAGGGACGACCTCCGCGCTGCAAGTGACCCAGGATGGAGACACGCACGTCATAGTCGGGGAACTCCTTGTGAACGCGCTCCGCATAGTACATCGCACCACACTTCGGGCTTTCCGAGACTATGACGATGCAACTCTTCTTTGACTTGCGAATACCACGCTCCATGAAGCGTGCCAACTGGTCAACATCCGTGGAATCTTCGGGGATGATGGCAGCCTCCGCACCACTGGCGATGGCAGAGTTCTGTGCCAAGAAACCAGCATCACGGCCCATTACCTCTACAAAGAAGATGCGCTCGTGGCTTTGAGCGGTATCGCGAATTCTATCAACACACTCTACGATGGTATTGAGCGTCGTGTCATAACCGATCGTGTTGTCCGTACCGTAGAGGTCGTTGTCAATGGTACCAGGCAGTCCGATACAGCAGAGATCATACTCTGCAGCAAACTTCATCGCACCCGTCAGCGAACCATTGCCGCCGATGACGACCAGTGCGTCGATACCATGTTGTTTGATGTTCTCATAGGCTTTATCACGCCCCTCTTTGGTCATGAACGCCTTAGAGCGTGCCGTCTTGAGGATTGTACCTCCCCTGCCGATGATGCCACTGACATTCTCGGTGGTGAAATCCCTTATCTCTCCTGTTACCAATCCATCATAACCTCGGTAAATACCCTTGATATTGAAACCGTTATAGATTCCTGCACGCGTGACGGCACGAATTGCCGCGTTCATTCCTGGGGCATCTCCACCCGAAGTTAATACACCAATTGTCTTAATCTTTGTCATAGGAAGATTCTAATTATTACCTTATTGAAGATTTTAACAGGGGCAAAGGTAGTAAAAATAAATGTATCTACAAACCTTTTTGCAGGATTTTGGAAAATAACTCCCACTTTTGAGGAAACAACACCCACTTTTTTGATTCATCTCATTAATTTTGCGAAGGTACCATCGACTTAGATGCATGGCCTTATAGCTGAACGATCATATCATTGGGTGGAAATATCAGAACTTAAACAGTTGCTCTACCTTTTTCGCACATTGCTCCATGAGCCACTTGGGGGTACTTGTCGCCCCACATATACCCACCGACTGTATGCCATCGAGCCACTCCCTTCGGATCTCATCCTGACTTTCTATCTGATGACTGTTGGCATTGACGCGGCTGCATTCCGCAAAGAGCACACGCCCGTTGCTGCTCTTGCGGCCTGCTACGAAGAGTACAAGTTCATGACAAGCGGCAAAATCAGCGATATTAGGCATACGGTTGGCCACTGATCGACAGATGGTATCAAAACTCTCAAAGGCACACCCGTCGGCGATATGACCCTGGATGTAAGCGATGATATCCAGATAGGCCGAGAGGCTTTTCGTCGTCTGGGAGAAAAGGAAGATGGAGCGGGAGAAGTCGAGGTGACGCACGTCGTCGAGGTTTTCCACAACAATAGCACCTCCGTGGGTCTGCCCGACCAGGCCAAGCACTTCGGCATGGCCTTTCTTGCCAAAGATAACCACTTGTCCGTCTTGCGCCTTCTCCCACTGACGCTTCACCCTGCGCTGCAAGGCCAGCACCACAGGACACGTCGCGTCAATGATTGTGATGTTATTGCGTTGGGCCGTTTCGTAGGTAGAGGGTGGTTCGCCATGGGCTCGGAGCAGCACCGTTGCATCGTGAAGTTGCTGAAACTGTTCATGATTGATGGTGATCAGTCCCTTGTGAGCAAGACGCTCCACCTCGACACCGTTGTGTACGATGTCGCCAAGGCAGTAGAGGGTCTTGCCTGCCTTGAGTTCTTCCTCCGCTTTGTTGATGGCAGTGGTCACACCGAAGCAAAAGCCACTGCCTGAATCGATTTCTATCGTCATAGGTTGGTATGCAAATGAACTTAATATGTAGTTGGTTTCGATACTTTCACTGTCACAGCAGTGGTCCTTCCGCTGTATTCAGGCGCATAGGCACATTGTGCCGTGCAGATGCCCGAGAGGTAGTTGCCCTCGCGGTCAATATAGTACTCCGTCTCGACCACATGCTTGCCTTTAGCTATTTGATGGAAGAAATAACGGGTCGATTGGTCGCGGGTCTCCAGATAGTAGCCCCATTGATAACCACTCTCCTGGGCCACGGGCTCCAGGCAGGCTGCACGCATATCGTTTACCATCACAAAGTCGTAGTCGCGGTCGGCTTGGATGGTAATGCGTACTCGCACGCGGTCGCCAACCGTCAGTTGGGTGGCCGGCTTACCGTCCTCGTCAAGAAGTTCGCGGCTGACCTTGAGACCTGCCGAGGAAGCACGAGTCTCGCGCATAGGCTGAAGATATTGCGCATAGACAGCTCCCCAGGACGTGCCATCGGAGGACTTTTCGGCTGTCAAGGTCGCCGGCGCATTCGTCAACGTCTCTGTATGGCGCACGTAGCCCAGCCCAGCTGAACCCTGCTCCTCAATGGACCTTCCGTCGATGGAGAGCCGAGTCGGTGCAGCCGACTCGGTCAGCGCAGCAAGATGGCCCTTGTCGGCAAAAGCCCAAATGGCTTCCACGGCATTGAAAGGCGTGTCCCAAGCTTGTGTGCGCTTAGCTTGAAGAAGCCAGCGACGCATCTCGCTGAGGGTCTGTGTGTCGTCGGGAGTCAGAGTGCGAATGGCCTCGATAGCCGCTACTTGCGAAGGAATCCGATAGTTGAACCAACTATAACTGGCACGTGGCGTGTCAAAATAACGTCCCATCTCCTCACGGTACACAGTATACTCCTTCAAGCTCTTCAAATATGCGAGGGCTTTCGAGTGCTGATCATACAGGGCGAGGATCACCGCCGTATTGGCTTTGCCATAAATGGTTAGCTCCGAAGCACGACGGGTCATCAGGCGCAGCAGATAGTCGGTATCTGCCGTACGGCTACGTTGTGCCAATGCATTGGTATAAAGATAGTCGCAAAGGGCATCGCTGGGATAAAAATCCTTTCTTTTCTTGAGTTCGGTGACCTGTCGGGCCACCTCCTTGTCGAGGAAGCGGAAGGCCTTGGTGACGAGGGCGTTCAACGTAGCGTCCTCGCCTGTCATTACTTGTAGTCGGACGAGGGTCTTAGTAACAGCCACCGTCATATAAAAGCTACCGTCCATACCTTGCCACCAAGAGAAAGATCCGTCGGCATTC
>PPYF01066516.1_pt1 | contig 10898 bp, 8 predicted proteins | sample 1559871 | NCBI WGS metagenome assembly PPYF01 (sample SAMN08240021, study PRJNA423297) | Human gut metagenome, whole genome shotgun sequencing project.
GGGTGCTGCTTGAGGGTAAAGTGCATATTGGTCCGCAGATCGTAGACCCAGACCTCTTTGGTCTGCCGGTCCGGGCTGGCAGGGCGCTTATCAAAGAAGATCACATTTGCCTTGACGCCGGGCTTGTAGAAGATACCGGTGGGCAGACGGAGAATGGTGTGGAGGTCGCAGGTCTCCAGCAGCTTCTTCCGGATGGTTTCCCCGGCTCCGCCCTCAAAAAGCACATTGTCCGGCACCACCACCGCCGCCTTGCCGGTGGCTTTCAGCAGGGTGTTGATGTGCTGGAGGAAGTTGAGCTGCTTGTTGGAGCTGGTGGTCCAGAAATCCTGCCGGTTGTAGACCAGGTCCTCTTCCTCCTGCTCCCCTTCCTCGTTGGTGAAGGTGAGGGAGGATTTTTTGCCAAAGGGCGGATTGGTGAGTACATAGTCAAACCGCTCTCCCGGGTCGGTGAGCAGGGCATCCCCCAGAGTGATGGGGACCTCTCCGTACAAGTCCCCGATGTTGTGGAGAAACAGGTTCATCAGGCTCATCTTGAAGGTGGTGGGCACGATCTCCCAGCCCCGGAAGGCCTCTTTTTTCAAAAACTCCTTTTCCTCCCGGTCCAGGTTGTAGTGCTTCGGGTCGGCCAGGTAGCTCTGGGCCGCCAGCAAAAAGCCGCCGCTGCCGCAGCAGGGGTCGGCCACGGTCTTCATGGGCTCCGGGCGGATACACTCCACCATGGCCTGAATCAGCGGGCGGGGCGTAAAATACTGGCCCGCGCCGCTTTTCACGTCCTCGGCGTTCTTTTGCAGCAGGCCCTCATAGATCTCGCCCTTGACGTCGGTGGACATGGACACCCATTTTTCCTTGTCGATCATCTGGACGATGCGGTACAGAATAGCAGCGTTATTGATCTTGTTGGTGGCGCCCTTGAAGATCTTGCCCAGTGTGCCACCCTGCTCGCCCAGAGTTTCCAGGATGGATTTATACTTTTCCTCCAGCTCCGCGCCCTTGAGATCGCTCATATCTGTCCAGCCACAGCCCTCCGGGATGTCGGTCTGGCGCTTGTAGGGGGGCTTTGCGTACTCGTCGGACATTTTCAAAAAAATCAGGTAGGTGAGCTGCTCCAGGTAGTCACCGTAGGACACGCCGTCGTCCCGCAGCGGCCCGCACATGCCCCAGACTTTGGAAATTATGCTTGTGGTTTGTTCGGACATAAGTTTTCTTCTCCTGACTTTACACGACATGGAATCTGATTGATTTTTGATTCAAGATACAAATACTTTTCGCGTACAGAATCATCTGTCGTACTATTTAAAACTTTTTGCACATATTTGCAAAATCTTATGTAACTATTATCCTTTTGCCCCCACACATAAAGCATTGCAAAACTATCAACATAATAAAAAGCGTCACAGTCCCTAACCAATAAGCCTTGCATATATCCTTTAGCGGCATCATCTGATGTGCAACTATTAATAGTTTCTTTTGTAATGATTATCCTAGGAACTTTGGCATTTCGTTCCTCCAATAAATATGCATTAGTAAGACCAGTTCCAAATGTAATATCCCCATTTGCATAAATATCGCCTTGGACTATTCCTCCTCTTACCAGTATAGGGCTTTCAAGGCGCCACAACCGTACTTGTAAATATGCGCATAACCCAATTAATGCAGGAAGTGAATTATTTGCATTGGTAGGAATATACAGGCATATGCTATCAGACATAATCTTAAAGTGTATATTGTCAAGGCTGACAAGTGGCCGATTATCCTCGTCACATGTAATAATATACTGTGTTTTTATTTCATCAAATATCTTTAATATTTCTGTACAAGGGTGTGAACGAACCAACTCTTTAAAACCCAATATATCAAGAAAAGCAATATAACAATTTATATATTCATTGCTCATATTTTAAGGTCCCCCTCGAACGCCTGCTTCAAAATGCTCTGCCGCAGGGCTTCTGCCTGCTGCAAGGAGGTATCAATGGTCTGTTCAATGCTATCACAGAGGGATAGACGAAATTCAATGCTTTGAATAATTGCTTCCTGGGTCTTGAGCGTTGGGCAAATCACTTTTGGTTCAGTAAGTGCCTTTATTCCCACATTTCCTTGCCCAACATTTCCAGTTTCATAAGAAAAAAACTGATTTCTGTACTGAGGAGATGAAAGCACATATTCGTAGAATTTAGGCAATGCAACCGAATCGTCAAATCTAAGTGCTGATACTCGTTGATTCAAAAGATAGTTGTCTTGGTCTTCAACCATAGCCACATATCCGTAATCTCGTTTTCCCCTTGATCCAGTCATTGTAATTAAACAATCACCTTTTTTCAGCAGGTACTTATTCAATATATTATCATCTATTTCTGAGGTTTTCGTTAGATCGCGGCTAAAGTCAAAACGAAAAGGCTTAACGTTACCTATTTTTACAACCACATATCTGCCATTACTGCTATATTTTTTGCTTTTAAATGCATATCCACTAAACGCTGTAGCTATTTCTTTTAGCCTTACACAGGGATAATCGCCCTCAAGTGCCTCTTTCAGCACGGCCTGGCGGTAGACCTTTAGCTTATCCTTTGCGGTTTGCAGTTCCGTCACGCTGGCATCTAGTTTAGAAAACAGCTCCTCAATTTTGGATACAATGCGCTCCTGTTCCGGGATTGGAGGAACGACAACATCTAATGATTTTAGTACAGATTGGCTTATATTTTTTTGTGTGCCACCCTTGCCCATGGAAATCAATTTTGGCTTGATCATGGACATGTAATAAAACATATATTTTGTTGTTACACCATGCAATTCCTTTGCAAATGCAATGGCTTGATTCGTACAACATTCTATCCCGGTAATGCCTAATTTCCCAATACTCCCATACATAGCAACTAATAATGTTCCAACCGGAATCATTTTAGCACTGCTATTCTTCAGCCCTAATTCTGTAATCTTACTTAATGATGAATTGACAATGCCATCGTTTAAGTCACCGATAATCAGCCAAGGAATAGTTCCGTTTTCATAGTAAGACTTTTCCGTTGCTTTTGGCGTTCCTCCGGAACCCCAGGTTACAACTTCTGTCATTTTCTTAATTTCCCAGTGCGACGGCAATGCAGTTTTCTTATCCATTTATGCCACCAATTCCCGATTCATTTCCATCAAAATCACCTCATACTGCTCCCCGAACACCTCATAGAACCGCCCAAGGCCGCCCTTGCGATCAAAGGGGCTTAGATCCAGGTCCTCGGGCTGGATACTCAGAGAGGTGGCGATATGATCCTTCACCAGCTGGAGCCACTCCATCTGCTCCGAGGTGAAATGCACCGCGCCGGCGTTGCGGCGGAAGGTCCACTGCTGGAAGTTGTAGTTTACCTTATCCGCAAAGGGCTGTAAAGCCTCCGCCTCCCCCATCTCAAACCGGATGATGGACACCAGGTCGGCCAGCTGGCGCAGCGTGCCCGTTTCCTTGACCTTTTCCGGCTTTTTGATGGCATAGCAGTCCCACAGCCGCTCAATGGTCACGCCCTTGCCTCGCAGCTGCTCATAGAGGGCTTTCAGCTTTTCAAGGACCATGGGCCGGTCCTGATAGGTCTGGCTGTACAGGATACGCAGAGCAATGATTTCGTCCTTATGCTCCTCGATAAACGCATGGAAGGTGCGGATCACCCGGTCGGCGTTTTCCTCCTTCTGGGCGTCAAACCCGGCAAAGAGCAGGGTATCCGGATTGGTGGTGTCGATAATCTGCTCATGGCTGCGGCGGACATTTTCAATAAAGTCCCGCACCTCCGGGCGGCAGAAGGGTGCGGCTGCCTGGGCCGCCATCTCCCGCTGCACCGTCTGCAGCTGCTCCGCCGTGGGCTCCTGGGTGTGGAACCTCTCTCCAGCCCGGACGGTGAGAACATCCTCGTCAAAGGCATTGAGCAGATCTTCTGCCAGCTTGTTAGCCGAAACACCCACCACCTCCGTAAACTGTTTCCGCTCGCTGGGGGACATCTGGCTGTTGAGGCGGATCACCCGGTTGGCAAGGGAGGTCAGGGTGTCCTCGTCCCGGGCTCCCAGGGCCACTGTTTTCATCAGTTCCGCCATGGGGACCGATGGCTTTCGCTCCAGGGGCCTGGTCTCGGACTTTTTGGACTTGGTGACGCCCACCGCATCCACGATGACAAAGTGGTCCTTATTCTCGGTAGCCGAGGGGGTCACCTTCTGCAGGTCGTCCTTGCCGAGGGTGCGGGTCCCCCGGCCCTTCATCTGCTCAAAATAATTCTTGCTACGCACATCCCGCATGAAGATCAGGCACTCGATGGGCTTGACATCCGTGCCGGTGGCGATCATGTCCACCGTCACCGCAATGCGGGGATTATAGTTGTTGCGGAAGTCGCTGAGTACACCCTCCGGATTCTCGGCGGAGTAGGTGATCTTTTTGCAGAACTCGTTCCCCTCGCCGAACTCCTCCCGGACAATCTGGATGATGTCATCGGCGTGGCTGTCCTTTTTTGCAAAAATCAGGGTTTTGGGAACTTCCTTACGCCGGGGGAACAGTGTGGTAAACAGGTTATCCCGGAAGGTGCGGATCACCATGCGGATCTGACTGGGATTGACGATGTCTTGGTCCAACTGGGTGGGCTGGTAATCCACATCCTCGTCCAGCTGCTTCCAGCGCTTTTCCCTTGTAAGCCGGTTGCGGCACTCGATGACCTGCTTCATGATATGGGCGCCGCTTTGGGTCACCTGGGTTTCAATGAGGAAGATATCCTCTCCCACGTTGACGCCATCGACAATGGCCTGCTCCCGGGAATATTCGCTGACCACATTCTCATTGAAAAAGGCGAAGGTGCGCTTGTCCGGCGTGGCGGTGAGGCCAATGAGGAAGGCATCGAAATAGTCAAGCACCTGCTGCCAGACATTGTAGATGGAGCGGTGACACTCGTCGATAATAATGCAGTCAAAAAACTCCGGCGGATACTTCTCGTTGTAGACCACCTCTTTGGCCGCCTGCCGGTTCAGGGAGGGCAGCTCGTTTAGAGATGTCTCCTCTGCCGACTCGTCCAGCTCTTCCCCCTTCAAAATGGAGTACATCCGCTGGATAGTGCTGATGCACACCTGCACATCCTGGGGGATATAAGAGCTTTTCAGCCGCCGTACGCCATAGATTTCAGAAAAAGAACGGTTGTCGTCATTGGGACGGTAGGCCAGAAATTCCCGCTCCGCCTGCTCGCCCAGGCCCTTGGTGTCCACCAGAAAGAGGACCCGGTTGATTTTGGCGTATTTCAGCAGGCGGTAAACGGCGGTGATCGCGGTGAAGGTCTTGCCTGCGCCGGTGGCCATCTGGATCAACGCCCTGGGGCGATTTTGGGCAAACGACTGCTCCAGGTTTTCGATGGCTGTGATCTGACAGCTGCGGAAACCCGTGGTATCAAAGGGTGGGAAGTGCTTCATGTTGTTGCGGATAGTATCCTCAGACTTCAATAGGGCACGAAGGCTCTCGGGACGGTGAAAGCTGAAGATGCGGCGGGAGCGATATTTCTGGTCGTTATAATCGGTGAACCGAGTCAGCTTTCCAGTGGCCTCATAGGCAAACCGAATACGGTATCCCGCCTGGACCCACTTAAAGGTGCTTCCGGCATATCGGCTGGACTGTCCTTCCACAGTGGTAATATTTTCGCCTTTTTCATCCGCCTTGGCCTCCACAACACCCACCGGGACGCCATCCACAAAAAGGACATAGTCTACCGGCCCGGTGCTGGTGGGAAATTCCCGCACCGCCACACCGGGGCCTGCCGCAGGATTGAGCTGTTTCATGTCCTGCAAGATCCACCCAGACTGGGTCAGCCGTTGGTCAATTGCATCACGCGCCTTTTGTTCGGGAGTCATGGAGGTCACCCCGCTTTTCTTGAATGATTATAGCATCCCAAATGTCCTCTTGCTTTGCTGCCGACCGGGAAATATTTTCAAATTCGCTGTTATTATAACATAAGCCCTTTCATTCAACAACTGAGCCTTTGTGTGATTTTCATATCTTGCAGAAAAAATAAGGGCCACGGAATCGCTGATACCAGCGATTCCGTGGCCCTTATTGGATGCTCACAAAAGTTAAGAGTTCAGGGTTGAGAGTTAAGAGTAGATTTTTAAGTTGCTCAATAATAATTGAGATTTTCTTGCTTATTGCAGGTTTTCTGCCACTTTTCTGAGGTTTTTATTCAGATAAGGGTTGAGAGTAGGTTTAGAGTTCCTTGAAAGTTCGCCTCACTCTATCGTGTAATACTTTCTCGGATCATTGGGAGAGGAACCATGCTCTTCAATAGGCCCGCCGTTCGCTTTCAAGAGGCCTTTTATGTGTCTCACCAGGGCTGGCCGTGACCGCCCTGTATTTTCCTCCAACTGCTTCATCGTACACTGTCCCACATTGGCAATATAATAAATAATCTCCCGATCCAAGGGACCAAGTCTTGCCCATTCTTCGATACTGATCGACTTTAGCCCCTCCATCCTCCGCAGCGAACGGGCCGCGATATTATTCTTGAGTACCAGGAGTACGGTCTTTTTATTCGGCTCACTAAACACCGGAGGCTCCAGAAAATAGGATTTCATATCCGTGTAGATTCGCTTGACACCCTCGTTTAATTCCCGAACCCACCCGAAGTCAGTCAAGACCCGCGCAATCAGCGGGTTTCGGGAAAAACGCGTATTCTGGATATTTTCCACTGTAACGATGCTGGGGAGCCTTCCCGGACTCAAAAACTCAATGCGATCATCGTACATGGTCACACGAATATACTCACCGGAAATGGAGTAGTCCCTGTGTGTCACCGCGTTGACCAGGCCCTCCTGCCATGCAAACTCCGGGTATTCCGGGATCTTTCGGAACTTCCCGTCCTTCCCAAGTTGTTGGAACTCCCGCATCTGGCTGGCAATTAGCTGCTTGCCCTCCGTAATCAATCGGTGGAGCGGCTTTTCTATCGTGATGTCCTTCACCACATTGAATCCCGCTCCAACGCCCGCTGTTGTCCCCTCATATCTCAGAAACCGAACTCTTGCGGATGGCAGGAACTGCGTGGGAATCTTGCCGAACAGAAGAACCGCAGCAACAGTGATTTCCCAATTCCCGTCCTTCTGCTTAATGAGTCCCCTGGCCTTCAAGATATCCAGAGGACTGCTCACATTCAGTCCCAATATGCTGCAATATTCTTCGATCAGCTCGTGATCCAGGTCCTCCAGAGAGGCATCCTTCAGAATCTGGCTCTCATAGCTGCGAATCCCCTTGGAATACTCCAACTCCAGCAGCTGTTCCGAATTGAGTTTCCGGGAGGAATCTCCCACCCGCAGGTACGCCTCGCCGTCCTTGCATTTGATGACATCGTCCGGCATCGGAGAGATGTGAAACAGAAATACTTTTGTACCGTCTTCCGATGTGATCGTCTCAACCTCCAGCTCCGGGACCTTCTGCAAAAAGTCAAAGGGTACCTGACGCAGCGTATTCTCCTGCACATCGGTGATCCCGGTAATCTCTCCACTTTGATCCTCGATCCCCACCACAAGCACGCCGCCGGAGGCATTGGCCATGGCAGAAATGTGCCGCGCAATATCTCTCGGTTGAATCCTTGCGCTTTTTCGATCAAAGTATTGGCTCTCAACAGAATGCTGGAGCTTCTCCCAGGTCAGCGATGGATCTATTTTAGAAATCGAAGCATTCATATCATCCCTCAATTCTCAGGCGGCGGCTATCTGCTCAGATTATACCGTCTCCGAAGCGGTTTTGCAAATCGTTCCTGTCGTCTGATGGCTCGTTGCGGCACGATGTTTCTGCTATGGCGTTAACAAAGATTGCTGCCGGCCGGTTTCATAACTCTGCCAGCTTCCCTTTCAGTTCTTCATCTGTCAGCTCTCCGCGGCCTGACTGCTCCAGCAGCTCCTGGGCTCTGGCTACCGCCTTATTCCACTCATCCAGGCTGATCTTTCGCCGGTTCTTTCTCTGCTTTAGGCGGTTATACGCCCGATCGTATTCGACCTGCGCCGGCGTACGGTCGGCTCTGTCCCGGGCCTCTTTGCGGTGCGCTCCCACTTTCCGGCAGGTGCGCTCCGTCTCGCCAGGGGCGATGTTGTTGCAGTAGCAGGTGTTGTATCCAGCAGTGAGCAAAAAGTATTTTCCGCAGTTGTGGCACCGCCTCGGGGCGTTACCTGCGGCCAGCCCGCGATAAAACTCCGTCCGCAGAAAATCAGCCAGACTGTTGAATGTGGTTTTCTCCGCGACAAAGATTTCTCCCTCATTGGTCTGGTGCATCATGGGCACAAAACCAAGTTCCACTTGGAAGCTCTGTGAAAAATCCTCTCCCAGCATATTGGCAGTGAGCGTGAACATATCCGCATAAAACCGGGAGTACGCGTCCGCATAGGCGCCGCTGTTCCGTTGGCGCAATGTCTCAAAGTATCGCTCCGTCATAAATGCGAGCTGTTGCCGGAGGGCCCGGATCTCGTCAGCAAAGCCATCAACCCCAGTAATCATCCCCTGATAAATTGCGCGTCCCTCCGAGTTTGGCTCCTGCACCATCGCCCACTTCTCCCGATCTGCAATCAGGTTCTCCAACGCATGATAGTTACAATCATAGTCCATACGCAAATCCCGATATACCGGCAGCGCAAAGACAACATTCCAAAAGGCATTCAGTTTCTGCTGCACCTGCGCTGCGGCGCTGCTGGTTTTCACGCGGAGCAGCTCCCACGCCGCAGGAACAAAATCTTTTGCCCGCCGGTCAATCTCATCAAAAACCGTTTTGTCTGTGTTCAGAATGTCTACGCAGCACTGACCTATGGGGTAATGCCGCTCTCCAATGTAAACATGGTCGCTGTGGAAGAACACGGTGAATTGGTCATAGGTGTAAGAATAGGGGATATAGGTGCGCTCCCATTGCTCCTCCATGATGTCCCTCCTTTGTATCCGATGGAGTTTTGGCATTTACCTGAACTCGCCTCAACCTATTGAAATCGATAGCCCGACCTGTTACTCTCATTGTATCAGAGGAAGATGTGAAATTCAATCTCAAGCAGGGGGTGAACACAATGGAGTTCTAAAAAAGAAAGCCGCCAAACTGCTGCAACAGTTCAGCGGCCTGCCGCGTTTCGGAAAACGCAGCCCGATCTGCATTCAGTCTAACAGAGAGACCTCCGAAACGCAAGACTTTTTTCTCTGAATTTGAAAAACGGAGGGATCAAATCTTGAAACAGTCTATCTACCAAAGCTACAACGATCTGCCGCTGTTTCTCAACGCAAACCTGGTAGCGGAAACCCTGGGCGTGTCCATCTCCAGCGCATACGAACTGATGCACGACCCGGACTTCCCCACCCTGCGCGTGGGCAGCCGCTTGGTGGTACCGAAGGAAAAATTCATCCGGTGGGCAGAAGGGCGGACAGGAGGTACTCAGAAATGAAGTGCTATCCTATGAAGCGCGACATAAGCAAGAGCCGATTCGCGCTCCCCAATGATATATGGACACAAAACCTCAAGCCCCCGGCGTTTGCGGTGCTGGCCTATCTCCAGTACCGGCACTGCCGAACATTTGGCGGGAGCGCCACAGCGGAGGAACTGGCAGAGTACACCCGCATGAGTGCGGAGATGGCACAGTCCAGCGCGGAGACCCTGATCAAAACCGGTCTCCTCACCGCTGACCTCATTCCAGTCCTGCCTGGTATGGGGCATGGGAAATTTTTCTCTATACCTGACGAGGTATTCCACCTGAAACTGGGACATGGGGCAATCGCTGTCTATGCCTATCTGCTGTGCTGTGAAGATCGGCGTACCCACCAGTGCCACCCCAGTTACAACACAATCTCCGCCGCTGCCGGACTGTCCGTCAACACCGTAATGAAGCATATCAGCAAACTGGCAAGCCGGCAGTTCATCTCGGTGGAACGCACCAGCTATATCGATGCCAAGGGTATGAAGTGGAACGGCAACAACTGCTACACCATCCTGCCCATTCAACAGGCAGCGGATGCATTCTATCAGCGTCAGTTGGCGGAATTGGAATTGGCCGCTGAGCGCCAGCGGGTGGCAAAACTCCTGGCAAATCGGGAAAGCCCTGCGTGACCGCCTGTGAGCCGCTGTGTGCTCCGCTTGCGGGAGGGGTGGGACCCCTGCCTCTCCCCGGCAGCTTCGGGCCGGTTTGGGCCGCTGTTCGCGGATTTGTGAAAGGAGCCTCCGGCCCTCCTGATGGCTCTGCGGAGGACGAAAGAAAAAGCTGGATAAACGCCGGGGTCGCTTACGGCTCCCCTCGGCCAGTCACACCGCCCCGCAGTGCGGGTCGGGGCAACGGTTTGCGGGAAGTTCGGCAGGTGGCCGGAAATGGGGTCAAAGTCGGGAGGGTGATATCATTTTTGCGGTCAGTATCCCTGTAAGCCTACTGCCGCAACGAAAAAGTCGGGGTCAAGCCCCGGAAAGGAGCCCTTTATGAGCGACAAGAAGAAATTCGCCTTCTACCTCTCGCCGGAGAAGAAAGCCATTCTGGAGCGCCGGTATCAGGAGGATGGTAGCCCCAGCATGACTGTCTTTGTGGAGCGGGCGGTGGACTTTTACCTGGACTACCTCAGCGCCAACAACGCTGGTCTGTTCCTCCCCACCTCCATCAAGTCGTACCTGGACGGACGACTGGGACAGTTGGAGGACCGGCTGGCCAGCCTCACCTTCCGGCAGGCGGTGGAGCAGGATATGGTGGCCGGTATTCTCGCTAATGTCTATCAGTTCAGCAAGGAGGATCTGCGCCGCCGGCGGGCGAAAAGCATCAACAATGTGAAGAAAACCAACGGCCACATCTCGCTTGGGCAGCGGGCACGGGAGCCCTGGGAGGAGGACGATGAGTGGCAGGATTGATCGTGAAAAGCCCCTACCTCAAGTGCGGCGGCGGCAATTCCGTCAGCGGATACC
>PPYF01188590.1_pt1 | contig 10898 bp, 10 predicted proteins | sample 1559871 | NCBI WGS metagenome assembly PPYF01 (sample SAMN08240021, study PRJNA423297) | Human gut metagenome, whole genome shotgun sequencing project.
CTTTAAGTGCATAATTATAACGTTTTCTGTGTATATTATTATGTTTTATGCATATTACTCAAAAAATAATGAATATTTTTGCACAAATCTATTGATTTTTATTCACTATAAATGTATAATTATAAAAAACAGATTTATTTTAGTAAATTTAATATTTATTTACATATTTACAATGTATTATAAGAGGGGGCTTTTAAAATGATAAAATATAATAAAGTAGTTTTAGCTTATTCAGGGGGATTAGATACATCAATCATTATTCCATGGCTTAAAGAAACTTACGGATGTGAAGTTATAGCTGTATGTGGTAATGTTGGGCAAAAAGATGAGCTAGATGGATTAGAAGAAAAAGCAATAAAAACAGGAGCATCAAAATTATATATAGAAGATTTAACACAAGAATTTGTTGATGATTATATCTTCCCTACTATACAAGCAGGCGCTGTATATGAAGGAAAATACCTACTTGGAACTTCTTTTGCAAGACCTTTAATTGGAAAAAGATTAGTTGAAATTGCACAAAAAGAAGGTGCTGATGCAATATGTCATGGATGTACTGGTAAGGGGAATGACCAAGTTAGATTTGAACTTGCTGTAAAAGCATTTGCTCCAGAAATGCCTATTATAGCTCCTTGGAGAATATGGGATATAAAATCTAGAGAAGAAGAAATAGAATATGCAGAATCAAAAAATATTCCTTTAAAAATAAATCGTGAAACTAACTATAGTAAAGATAAAAATATCTGGCACTTAAGTCACGAAGGATTAGACTTAGAATTCCCAGAAAATGAACCAAAATACGCTGAAATCTTAGAACTTTCTAAAACTTTAGAAGCGGCACCAGATGAAGCAACTTATATAACTCTAACATTCGAAAAAGGTATTGCCGTTGCTTTAAATGGTAAGAAAATGAATAGTGTTGAATTATTAGATGAACTTAATAAAGTTGGTGGCGAAAATGCTATCGGTATTACTGATATGGTTGAAAATAGACTTGTTGGTATGAAATCAAGAGGTGTTTACGAAACTCCAGGCGGAACTATTCTTTATTCTGCTCACAAAGATCTTGAAGAAATATGCTTAGACAAGGAAACTTCTCACTATAAAGAACAAATAGCTTTAAAATTTGCTGATTTAGTATATAACGGTCAATGGTTCACACCACTTAGAGAAGCTTTAACTGAATTTGTAAATAAAACTCAAGAAACTGTTACTGGTGAAATTAAATTAAAGTTATATAAAGGAAACATCATCAATGCTGGTATGACTTCTCCATACTCTTTATATAGTGAAGAATATGCAACATTTGGGGAAGATGGTGTTTATGATCAAAAAGATGCTGCTGGATTTATTAACCTTTATGGACTACCATCAGTAGTTAGAGCAAAAATGCAGGCAAACCTTAAGAAAGAGGTTAAATAATATGAAACTTTGGGGCGGACGTTTTAAAAAAGGTACTGACAAATTAGTAAATGATTTTAATTCATCTATACGCATTGACTCACGAATGTACAAGGAAGATATACAAGGCAGCCTTGCTCATGCTTCCATGCTTGGAAAACAAAACATCATACCTCAAGAAGCCAGTGATAGAATCACTTCTGGTCTTCTTGAAATACTAAAACGCATTGAAAATGGTGTTATTAATGTAGATGATACATCTGAAGACATCCACAGCTTCATAGAAAGTACATTAACTTATTATATTGGAGATTATGGTAAGATGCTTCATACTGGAAGAAGCCGAAATGACCAAGTAACTTTAGATTTTAGATTGTATTTAAAAAATGCAATAACAGATTTAAAGGAAGATGTCATCGCTTTAGAAGAAGTTCTTTTAGAGAAAGCAAATGAAAATATTGATACGATTATGCCTGGTTATACTCACCTTCAAAAGGCACAACCTATTACATTTGCTCATCATATTCTTGCTTATGCTGAAATGTTCAAGAGAGATTATGGAAGACTTACAGATTGTTATAAGAGACTTGATGAAATGCCACTTGGAGCAGGTGCACTTGCCACTTCAACTTATCCAATTGATAGAGATGCTGTTGCACGTGATTTAGGTTTTTCAAAAGTTACATTAAACAGCCTTGATTCAGTTTCTGACAGAGACTATGCCATTGAAACATTATCTTGTCTTTCAATGATAATGATGCATCTTTCACGATTCTCTGAAGAAATTATTCTTTGGTGCACAAATGAATTCAGTTTCATTGAACTTGATGATGGATATAGTACTGGAAGCAGTATTATGCCTCAGAAAAAAAATCCTGATGTTGCTGAACTTGTAAGAGGTAAAACAGGAAGAGTTTATGGAGATCTTATGACTCTTCTTACTGTAATGAAAGGTATTCCTCTTGCTTACAACAAAGATATGCAAGAAGATAAAGAAGCTGTTTTTGATGGTTTAGATACTGCAAGCCTTTCACTTAAGACTTTCTGTGGAATGATTAAAACTATGAAAGTAAAAAAAGAAAATATGAGAAAAGGTGCTGGCCTTGGTTTCACTAATGCTACTGATGTTGCTGATTACCTTGTAAAAAAAGGAATGGCATTTAGAAATGCTCATGGTGTTGTAGGAGAAATTGTTCTTGAATGTATTAACAAGAATAAGATGATCGAAGAACTTACTCTTGATGAATTAAAAGAATTTTCTCCAATATTTGAAGAAGATATATACCATGCAATTGATCTTATTACATGCGTTGAAGAACGTAAAGTTATGGGTGGACCTTCTACAGAGTCAGTTAAATATCAAATTAATGCATTAGAAACATTTATTAATAAACACACAATAGAACAAAACTAAATAAACAGATAATTATATAAACTTAAAGAAGAATTTTTAATATTATTTAGAAATTCTTCTTTAAAAATATTTAATGGTTAAGGTAACTTAGCTATTACCTAAAATCGGAGGGCTATATAAAATGATTAAAGTAGGAATAATTGGTGCCACAGGATATGTAGGCGTTGAACTTTTAAGATTATTATTATCACATCCTAAAGTTGAAGTTGTAGCATTAAGCTCAGTTTCATTTGAAGGACAGGAAATAAGCAATGTTTATGTGAACTTTCTAAATAAAACTGATTTAATATGTGAAAGTGCAAATGATGTTGTGGAAAAAGCCGATGTAATCTTCACTGCTCTACCTCATGGATTAAGTGAAGATATTGCAAAGACAGCCATAGAAAATAATAAAATCTGTATCGATATGGGGGCTGATTTCAGATTATCAAATGAAGAAGAATATGAAATATGGTATGGAAAAAAATTTACTCAACCAGAATTACATAAAAATTGCATTTATGGACTTCCAGAGTTAAACAAAGATAAAATCAAAGAATGTAAATTAATTGCTAATCCTGGATGCTACCCTACTACTATAAATCTAGGATTAATGCCATTATTAAAACATTCATTAATTGAAACAAAAAACATTGTTTGTGATTCTAAATCTGGAACAACAGGTTCAGGCAGAGGTCTTTCTCAAACAACACACTTCCCAGATGAAAATGAAACATTTGCTCCATACAAAATTGGTGGACATAGACATACACCAGAAATCGAAGAAATTTTATCTACTATAGCAGATGAAAAAGTAACTGTAACATTCACACCTCATTTACTTCCAATTAACAGAGGAATAGTTTCAACAATTTATTGTACTCCAAAAGAAAAAGTAAATCTTGACGAAATACATAAACTTTATGAAAACTGTTATAAAGATATGCCTTTTGTTCATGTACTTCCTCTTGGCGAAACTGCTTCTATAAAGAACGTAAGATTTTCAAATGACTGCTATGTTTCTCTACATCTAAATCATAGAAAAGATCAAATAATAATTGTAAGCACGATAGATAATATGATAAAAGGGGCTGCTGGTCAGGCTATTCAAAATATGAATATAATTTTAGGATTTGATGAAACTGAAGGTCTAAATCTTATAGCACCAGCTTTTTAGTAGTTAACAGTTAACAAGTAACAGTTAACTGTTGTTAATTAGTATAAATTGAATATTTTATCATTGTTTTGTTAATTATTTATATTATAAATAATTAACGAAAGTGGTGTTCATGTGTCTAGTAGTATTATTAAAGATAAATCTTTCAATTTTGCATTAGAAATCATAGACATATATAAATATTTAACTATAACCAAAAAGGAGTTTATATTATCTAAGCAATTACTACGTTCAGGAACAAGTATAGGTGCTAATATTAAAGAAGCACTAAAAGGACAGTCTAGAAAAGATTTCCTGTCAAAAATGAGTATAGCTTTGAAAGAAGCTGAAGAAACAGAATATTGGATACAACTATTAATACAAAGTAATTATTTAGATGTAAAAATGGGGCAATCAATATTAGAAAAATCTATAGAATTATGTAAAATATTAATATCTATCGTACAAACAACCAAAGCTAATAAGTAATCAAAAAAATATTTAACTAAAAACTGTTAACTGATAACTGTTAACTAATTTAAGGGGGTTTTATTAATGGAAATTAAATATATAGACGGTGGAGTTACTGCTCCAAAAGGATTCCTTGCATCAGGCATATATTGCGGTATTAAACAAGGTTCAGTAAAAAAGGATTTAGCTTTAATTTATTCTGAAGTTCCAGCAAAGGCTTCTGGAATGTTTACAAAAAATAAAGTTAAAGGAGCTCCTATTTATATCTGCAAAGATCACTTATCTAACAAAAAAGCTCAAGCAATAATCATAAATAGTGGTAATGCTAATACTTGTACTGGAGATGATGGATTAAGTAAAGCAAAAAAGATGACTGCTCTTCAGGCTAAAGCTTTAAACTTAAAAGCTGATGATGTTTTAGTTGCATCTACAGGAGTTATTGGGGTTCCTTTAAATATTGATGCAATTAAAGATGGTATTCCTCTACTTACTGAAAAATTATCAAAAAGCGGAAATCAAGATGCTGCTTCTGCTATTATGACTACTGATACATTTATGAAAGAACTTGCTGCTGAATTCTATATTGGAGATACAAAGGTAACTCTAGGAACAATGGCTAAAGGTTCTGGAATGATAGAACCAAATATGGGTACTATGCTTTCATTTATTACAACAGATATTTCTATTTCACCTCAATTATTAGATGAAGCTTTAAAATCAACTGTTACTATTACTTATAACAGAGTAAGTGTTGACGGTGATACAAGTACTAACGATTCTATTTTTATTTTAGCTAACGGACAAGCTAATAATCCTACCATTACAGAAAAAGATGAAAACTACTATACTTTTGTAAATGTACTAAAAGAAATTAACACAATAATGGCAAAAAATATTGCTAAAGATGGTGAAGGTGCAACAAAATTATTAGAATGTCAAGTTATTGGGGCTACAAATGAAAAAGATGCTGTCTTATTTGGTAAAAGTGTCATAAATTCAAGCCTTGTTAAAACTGCTATGTTTGGTAGTGATGCAAACTGGGGAAGAATTCTATGTGCACTTGGATATGCTAATGTAGATTTTGACCCTGAAAAAGTAGATGTTTCATTTGAAAGCTGTGCTGGAGAAATTGAAGTATGTAAAAATGGAAGTTCTGTTGCTTTTGATGAAGATAAAGCAAAGAAAGTCTTAGATCAAAAAGAAATAATAATTAAAATAAACTTATCTCAAGGTGAATGCACTGCATATGTATGGGGCTGCGACTTAAGTTATGAATATGTAAAAATTAACGGAGACTATAGAAGCTAGAATTCAGTTAACAAGTAACAGTAAAGATATTCCGTAGGAATATCCACCTTAACTGCTAACTGTTAACTGATAACTGTAAACTATAATAATTGGGGGTATTAAATTTGAATCATTCAGAAAGAGCTGAGATATTAGTTCATGCACTTCCATATATTCAAAAATATCGTGGAAAAACCATCGTTATAAAATATGGCGGAAATGCAATGATAAATGATGAACTAAAAGAAACAGTTATTAACGATATTATATTAATGAAATGTGTAGGTATCGAACCAGTTGTAGTTCATGGTGGTGGACCTGCAATTTCAGATTTACTAAATAGATTAAATCATAAAAGTGAATTTATAAATGGATTAAGATACACTGATGATGTGACCATAGAAGTCGTCCAAATGGTTCTTGGAGGAAAAGTAAATAAAGACTTGGTTTCTTTAATTGAAAAATTTGGTGGTAAAGCTCTAGGGTTATGTGGGATGGATGGCTCTTTAATAAAGGCCAAAAAAATAGAAGAAAGTGATTTAGGATATGTTGGTGAAGTAACTGAAGTTAACACAGATATTTTAAAAACAGCTATGAACTCAGGATATATTCCTGTAATCGGAAGTGTTGCTTTAGGTGAAGATGATAACAAACCTTATAACATAAATGCTGATACATGTGCTTCAAAGATAGCTTCTGCATTAAAAGCTGAAGAATTAATGCTTCTTACAGATGTTCCTGGTGTTATGAAAGACCCTAGTGATGCTTCTTCTCTTCTAAGTACATTAAGACTTCATCAAATTCCAAAATTGTGCCTTGAAGGTGTAATAAAAGGTGGTATGATTCCTAAAATAGACTGCTGCGTTGAAGCAGTAAGAATGGGTGTTGAAAGAGCAATTATTTTGGACGGACGTATTCCTCACTCTATTCTTCTTGAATTATTCACACCAGAAGGTGTTGGAACAATGATATATTAAATCAGTTATCAGTTAACAAGTAACAGTTAACAGTGGAATGATTAAATTTTTTAATTAAATTTCTATAAATAAAATTTAATTAAAATCTGCTAACTGTTAACTGACAACTGCTAACTAAAAAATTGGGGGTATTAAACATGACATATGATTTTAATGAAGCAAAAGAACATTTAGTAAACAGTTATGGCCGTTTGGATCCAGTAATAGTTAAAGGCCTTGGCGTTTATCTTTATGATCAAGATAACAATAAATATTTAGATTTTACAAGTGGTATTGGTGTAAGTGCCCTTGGCTATGACCATAAAAAATGGGTTGAAGCTACTTCTTCTCAACTAGGAACTTTAGTTCATGCTTCAAATATATTTTTAACAGAGCCAAGTGTTAAACTTGCAAAAGAGTTAACTGAAAAATCAAAAATGAAGAAAATCTTCTTTGGAAACTCTGGTGCTGAAGCTAATGAAGGTGCTATTAAAATAGCTAGAAAATATAGCTTTGATAAATACGGACAAGGACGAAATACAATTCTAACCTTAACTCAATCTTTCCATGGAAGAACTATAACAACTTTAAAAGCAACTGGTCAGGAAAAATTTCACCAGTACTTCTACCCTTTTACTGAAGGTTTCAATTATGTAAAAGCAAATGACTTAAATGATTTTAAAGAAAAACTTACACCTGATGTATGTGCCATAATGCTTGAAGCTATTCAAGGTGAAGGAGGCGTTATACCTCTAGATAAGGATTTCGTTCAAGAAGTCGTTAAAATGTGTAATGAAAAAGATGTACTTGTAATATTTGATGAAGTTCAATGTGGTATTGCAAGAACTGGTAAATTATTTGGATATGAAAATTTTGATGTTAGACCTGATGTTGTTACTGTTGCAAAAGGTTTAGGTGCTGGACTTCCTATTGGCGGATTCTTATGTGGTGAAAAAGTTCAAGATGTATTCCAGCCTGGTGATCACGGCTCAACTTTTGGTGCTAATCCTGTTGTATGTGCCGGTGCTTTAGTTGTTCTTGATGAGCTGTGTAATGAAAAATCATACAATGAAATTTCTGAAAAAGGTGCATATGTAAAGGAACTTATTGAAGAAAACAATAATCCTCAAGTAGTTGATGTTAGAGGAATGGGGTTAATGCTTGGAATTAAAGTAAAATGCTCTCCTTCTCTAGTTCAAAAAGAATGTATAAAAAAAGGACTATTTGTATTAACAGCTGGCAAAGATGTAGTAAGACTTCTTCCTCCACTAGTTATAAGTAAAGCAGAATTAAAAAATGGTATAGATATTCTACTTGATGTTCTATCAGAAATAAAATAAATAACATAACAACTTACAATTAAAATATGGGGGTATTTTTGTGAAAAAAGACTTATTAAAAATGGACGATTTATCAAAAGAAGAAATTTTAGATATATTAAATTTAGCTGATCAATTAAAATATGAACAAAAACATGGTATAGAACATCCTCTTTTAAAAGGAAAAAGCTTAGGTATGATTTTTGAAAAAGCTTCTACAAGAACAAGAGTGTCTTTTGAAGTTGGAATGTATCAATTAGGTGGAAATGCTTTATTTTTAAGTGATAAAGAATTACAAATAGGCAGAGGTGAACCTATTGAAGATACTGCAAGAGTTCTTTCAAGATTTATACAAGGTATAATGATTCGAACTTTTTCACAAAAAGAAGCTGAAACTCTAGCTAAATACTCTTCAATTCCAATTATAAATGGTTTAACTGATGATGAGCATCCATGTCAGGTATTAGCTGATCTTATGACAATAAGAGAAAATAAAAATATTCTTGAAGGATTAAAGGTAGCTTTTGTCGGCGACGGTAATAACATGGCAAATTCACTTATGATTGGCTGCCTTAAAGTTGGTATGAATTTTTCAATTGCATCTCCAAAAATATATAGTGCTTCTGAAAAATATTTATCTCGTGCAAAAGAAATTGCTGAAACAGAAAATGTTGAGTTTACCATTACTACTTCTCCTATAGAAGCCGTTAAAGGTGCAGATGTAGTAATAACTGATGTTTGGACAAGTATGGGGCATGAAGAAGAAGCACAAGAAAGAATTAAGCATTTTGAAGGATTTCAAGTTAATAATGAACTTTTAAAAAATGCAAATGATGATGTCTTAGTACTTCACTGCCTTCCTTGCCATAGAGATGAAGAAATAACAAGTGAAGTTCTTGAAGCACATGCTGAAGAAATCTTTGATGAATCTGAAAATAGATTACATGCACAAAAGGCTGTCCTTGTAAAATTAATGAAATAATAAACCAATTATTAAACCATATACTAAACAGACTATATTTCAAAGCTATTCTAAGCTTATATGGATCGATAAAAAATAACATGAACTGCTATAAAACAATTCATGTTATTTTTCTATTTTAATTTAATATGTGGAAACAAAATTTACTTATTAAATATCTAAATTTATGCATTTATTAAATTCATTGATGCAAGTCTACTTCTCAATGTATACCCTAAAACAGTAGATACTGCTATCTTCAATCCATCTCCAATTAAATAAGGTATAACCCCCATAAACATAGCTTCTACAAATCCCAATTTTAATTGAAATGCTAACCATGCTGTTCCAAATGCATAGCATATTATTGTTCCTATAATCATTCCTACTGGATACATATACATTTTGTCTTCAAACTTTTCAACAAATATTCCTGTAAATATAGCACAAAATATAAATCCTATAAGGTATCCACCTGTTGGTCCTGCAACAACCGATAATCCTGCTGAAAAACCACCAAATACAGGTAAACCAATAGCTCCTAATAATAAATATAACAAGAAACTTATAGTACCCTTTTTACATCCTAGTACACAGCACGAAATATAGATAACAAGATTTGCTAATGAAATTGGTACTGGAGTAAATGGCAATGGAATCGTAAATGGCGCAACAATACATGTTATAGCTGTCATTAAAGCTATTGTAACCATGTTTTTAGTTTTCATATTATTCATTATTTATCCTCCCACTCATCATATATATATAATTTTTTCCAATAATTTCATAAGATTAGTATAATACTAAGAAAAGCTATTGTCAACTTTATTTTATTCTAAGTTAACAATAGCTTTTCTTAATCTTTTAACCAATTAAATTATTCCTTTTAATTTATATTTACTAATCAAAATTTATTTCCACCAAGTCTCCACAAACTTACTTTATGACCTCTTTCACTGATCACCTTCATCCATTTGTTTAGAGTATCTTTATCTGCATACCATACTTCATGTTTAATATTGCTTTCATCTATATATTCAAAATATATACATCCACTAGTAGAATCCCTTTTTTTCTCAGATTTATACTTTTCTAAAAGTTCCTCTGCTTTTTTTTCATCTACAGATGTTGTTTTTCCATTTTCGTCCCAATCAAAGCCACCACTTGCAACTGCAAACTCTTTTGTACCTGGAACTTTTTCCATCTTATCAATCAAATTATTTATAAATTCAGGATTAGCTTTTTCACCTGGTTTAGTTGAACTTCCATGAAGATTATAGCACATCATTACATAAACTGGTCCTTCACCAAAATTAATATCTTCTATAGGTGTATTAGGCTCTAGTATAATTCTTAATTTCAAATTAGATTTTTCACAGTAATAATATAACTTATTTATAAACTCTATATATTTATCCCATAATTCAATATTATTTTTTATTCCTTCAAAATCAATTTCTATACCATCAAATCCATTATTAATGGCAATACTCGTTATATCATTAACATATTTATTCTGTAATTCAGAATCAGATAATATTTCTTTTAATAAATTTATATCTTTCAGAGAAAACTTATTATCATCTTTCTTTACATCATTAACAAAAGTTATATACTTTTCATAATTCTCAGATTTTGTTTCATTAAAATATTTAAGCAATTCATCTGGAATAATAATTTCATATTTATTATCAAAATATGCTTCAAAATATGAAACACTGCCTAACTGACTCCCAAGTGTACTTACCTCTTCATCAACATCTAGATTCCAATATGCCGCCCATGCTGATATTTTGCCAATACTTTCATCAAAAATACTATTTCTATTTTCACTTATTGTTTCATTATTGACATCCTTATTAGCTGTACATCCTAAAAAAATAAAAATTGATGCTATTAGACTAAACATTAACATATACTTTTGTTTGTTTTTCATAATTTTACTCCTGTAATC
>PPYF01546074.1_pt1 | contig 10898 bp, 7 predicted proteins | sample 1559871 | NCBI WGS metagenome assembly PPYF01 (sample SAMN08240021, study PRJNA423297) | Human gut metagenome, whole genome shotgun sequencing project.
TTTCCATTGTTCCGGTATTGCAGGTAATAATTCGATGTCATTGTTCTGACTCTGTAAAAGCATTTCAGATATAGCTGCTGCAAACCCAAAATTCCCGTCAATCTGAAACGGAGGATGTGCACAGAACAAATTAGGATAAATTCCTCCGCCGGACATATCCACTTCTGTTGTATGAGTAAGATTGACCTGATTTTTTAAAAGTTCAAATGCTTTCTCTCCATTTTTAAGTCTGGCCCAAAGACTTGCTTTCCAAACCATACACCATCCGGTTCCCTGACTTCCTCTGCGGTTTAAGGATATTTCACACGCTTTTTTCAACTCCTGGTCTGTCTCCTTTATAACATTTCCAGGATATAAACCGTACAAATGAGATACATGTCTATGATGAATATCTGTTTCCCTGTAATCTCTGTACCATTCCTGAAGCTGTCCATCATGACCGATTTTAAAAGGCGGCAGCTTCTTCAATGCAAACTCAGTTTCTTTCTCCAACACATCAACTTTAAGAATTTTACATATCTGAAGGTACGTCGCAAACAATTCCTTTAATATGGAAATATCCATAGTAGAAGCAAAAGTTACGCTGTGTTTTTCTCCTTTCCTATCTAAAAAGCAATTCTCAGGAGAAGTGGACGGACAAGTGACAAGATAACCATCATATTCCGTTAAATATCCAAGATAAAAACGAACGGCTTCCCGTATTACCGGGTATGCCCTGTCTTTCAGAAAATCCCCATCTAACGTATAGCAATAATGTTCCCACATATGCCTGCAAAGCCACGCTGAACTCATTGGCCACAAAGCATACTGGCACGGACTGCCATCCTGTGCATATTTCCCAACCGGATCAGAATTCCCCCATATATCTATATTGTGATGACTAACCCAGCCCTCAAGACCATATAGTTTTTGCGCTGTAATTTTTCCCTTTTTAACGGTTCTGTCAATCAGTTCAAAAAGCGCAGTATGGCAGTCACCAAGATTACAACTTTCAGCCATCCAGTAATTCATTTCTGTATTGATATTGACTGTGTAATTTGAGCTCCAGGGCGCTCTCATCTGATTATTCCAGATTCCCTGTAAGTTTGCAGCCTGTGTCCCCGGTTTCGAAGAACAGATCATGAGATATCGGGCATAATGAAATAATAAAGTGGCAAACTCCGAAGTATTTTCACCCTTTTCAAAGGCTTTCATTTGTTGAATTGTGTCTGTCTTCTCAAAATAATCATCAGATTCCCCCATGTGAAGATCTAATCTGTCAAAAAACGAATGGTATGTCTCCAGGTGGTTCTGTTTTAATTGCTTATACCCCTTATACTCAGCACACTTCAATATATCGCTCATAAATTCTATAATATTATCGCAACCATCAAAATCTGTCTTTCCGGTCAGAATAATATAAAAATCATCACCGGTTCTAATGGTCAGACCATTTTCATTTTTTTCTATAGTACCTGATTTCAGAACTGGTTTCAGCATAATTCCAAATTTAATCCCTGAGTTTTCTTTATACCGGATTGGTTCTTCGCATTGATAATAATTGGGAGCTGCATAAACCGGAGCATTTGCCTCGAATACCAGCATATTTTCACTTTTTCTCCAGACGCAGGGCATCTGGCTTCTTAATGAAACATGTACTTTTACTTCTGAATCACTGTCTGTTGATATTTTCATCACCAGAACATTATCAGACATACTAACAAATGTTTCTTTCTGATAAGTTACCCCGCCCTCAATCCAGTGTACTGTATGTAAAGCATCATTTAGTGACAGTTCCCGTTTATACTCCATTATCTCATTGTTTCCATTTTCTGTCAGCATCTGTACATCAACAGTTCCCACAGGAAGATATGCTGCTGTCCAGTCTCTTAGAATATGGGATTTTGCATATTCTTCCGCCTCATTGTATCTGCTTTCAAATACCAGTTTTCTGATATGATTCCAGTCAGGAAGATCAGGATACGGTTCTGACTGCTTCTGACTGCCAGACCACAAAGTATCCAGATTTAACTCTATTGTCTCCTGTCTGGTGCCTCCCGAAACCATGGCTCCAATCTCACCATTTCCCAGAGGAAGCGATTCAATCCATTCTTTTGCCGGTTCCCTGTAGTTTAATTTCCACTGCATATATTCTGTCTCTTCCTTTATTTTATACTATTTTCGATTCATCCATTTCCCACTGGTAAAATCAGGTATAGCAATTGGCTGTCCTCCCATAGAAATAGATTCTTCTGCAAGTACAGATATACTCATCCATGTTGCCATATCATAAACATCTATTACAGCTTCTGAATTTTCCTGAACACATTTGATAAAATCTGAAAATACAAGAAAATCCATTCCATCATGTCCTTTTTTTACTCCGGCATCCAGATATTTTTTCCATACAGGATGTTCATATTTATCTCTGTATTCCTCGACATTTCCCCAATGTTTTTTCCACTCAAAATGATCTTCTGCTGATTTCTCTCCATCAAGGAAAATAGAACGGTTATCTTCCGTATACATTCCTTTTGTTCCCTGAACTGTAAATCCTCTGGAATAATATCTTGGCAATGTGGTATCCAGAGTCAATAAAATTGTTTCCCCATTACTGCATTTAATAATTGTATTAACAATATCTCCCTGATTAAATGTTGTATTTGATAATACCTCATCATCTGCCTTCTTCTCTTTGATATATTCCTTTAAACCGGCTGCCTTTGAGGAAACAGAAGTTAAAGAAAGGAGTCTGTTGCCTCTGTTAATATGAAGTATTTTTGCAATAGGGCCTAATTCATGTGTCGGATAATTTTCTGTATTGCGATGAATGTAATTGGAAAGGCGATAATGTCTGTTTTCCTTTCCAAATGCAACTTCTTCTCTCAGGTCATGACGATAACCCCCCTCACAATGAACAATTTCGCCAAGCACTCCCTGTTCTGCCATGTTTAATACCATCATTTCGTCTCTGCCATACAGACAGTTTTCCAGAAACATAACAGGCACTTTTGTTTCTTCATATGTTTCAATTAATTTCCAGCATTCACGCAATGAATATGCTCCACCTACTTCACATCCCACATATTTTCCTGCTTTCATTGCTTCAATACACATCTCTACATGCATATCCCAGGATGCACAGATGATAACTGCATCTACATCCGGCATCTGCAGTACTTCTTTATAATCTGTCACCATTTTAGGAGTGTTTCTTCCACTCTTTTCAATCACTTTCGCAGCTTCCTGACATCGGTCTTCATATTTATCGCATACTACAACAAACTCTGCATCCGGATGCTCTAAATATGCAGTTTCCAGAAGTCCTTTTCCTCTGGCTCCAAGACCAATCATTCCTATTCTGACTTTATTTCCCATAATATTTTTCCTCCAAATATCAAATGTTTTTATATCTTATCCTTTTATTCCCTGTAAAGCGATTCCTTCAATAAACTGCTTCTGGAAAAGAGCAAATAATATAAGTAATGGAAGGACTGCAAGAACCGCACCTGCCATCATAACCGGATAATCTGTTGCATACTGTCCCTGAAGATAGGATAATCCGGCTGAAAGGGTCATTTTTTCCGGTGATGTGTTAACAATCATCGGCCACATCAAATCATTCCAGGCACTTCTTAAAGTAAGAATAGCAAGAGCTACCAAACCTGGCTTTACAAGAGGAAACATAATTCTTGAAAAAATCATAAAATGATTGCAACCGTCAATTCTCGCCGCATCTTCCAGTTCGTTCGGAAGTGCCATAAAAAACTGTCTCATCAGAAATGTTCCAAAAGCACTGAACAATCCTGGTATAAATAACGCCGGTATTGTGTTTAACAATCCCATTTTCTGTATCATCAGATACTGTGGCAGGATAAAAAAAGATGATGGAACCATCAGTACAGCAAGCAATGTTCCAAAAATAATATTTCTTCCTGGAAATTTGATTCTTCCAAATGCATATGCTGCCATAGAGCAGAGGATTAACTGTACTACTACGATGACAGTGGCCGTAACAGCTGTATTTAAATACATTTTTGCAAATGGAATCTTTGTAAACACTGCCGCATAATTTGAGAATAACGGTTTTTCCGGAAATATCTTTAACGGAATACAAATTGACTCTGCCTGTGTCTTTAATGATGTAAGGATCATCCATACAAATGGCAGTAGCGTTACTATCATACAAAGAATCAGAATTATAAATACAATTACATGACCCCAGTTTACTTTTTTCGACTTCATAAGAGTTCCTCCTATTCGTAATTAACCCATTTTTTCTGAAGTTTCATCTGTAATGCAGTAATGAGCATAATGATCAAAAACAGAAATACTGCAAGTGCTGATGCATATCCCTTCTTTGAGAACTCAAATGCATTCTTATAAAAATAAACTACCATACTTTGTGACGATTCCATTGCAAGACCTGTTTTCTGTATCATCATATAAATGGTATCAAATGTCTGGAAAGTTGAGATCAATGTGGTTACTAACACAAAAAACAATGTAGGTGTTATTAATGGTAATGTAATACTAAAGAACTGTCTGATTCCACTGGCACCATCCATTGATGCAGCTTCATAATAACTTCTGGATATTCCCTGAATTCCAGCCAGCAGAATAATCATATTATAACCAACACTGCTCCATACACTTACAATGCAGATTGCAATCCAGGCTAATTGGGGATTACTTAAGAACTGCACCGAATCCATTCCAAATATATTTAAAATGTAATTGATAATACCATAATCACTATTAAACATCCATCTCCAAATCATAGCAACTGCAGCACTCATTGTAATCGCAGGTATGAAATACACTACTCTGAAAAAAGATTTGCCTTTAATCTTCATATTTAAAAATACGGCCAGAAGTAAAGACAAAATAATTACTGATGGCACAATCACAAGAACATATCTCATGGTATTAAATAGTGCATGCCACATTGTTGAATCGTGAAACATTTGTATGTAATTTTCCAATCCGACCCATTTAGTTTTATTAAAAGCACCAACCTCATGAAAACTGTCATAAAACACTTTAAAAATAGGGTAAAAATAGAACACTCCAAGACCTAAAACCAATGGTAAAATCATGGTATAGCCGGATATATAGTCCATTTTTTTCCGTTTACTGATTGCCTTCATATACCACTTCCCCTTTCGCATTTTATTAAGAAAGGCACTTGCTGACAACGCAAATGCCTTTCCATTTTATCCAATCCTTATTCACTGGCTAAAACTTCGTTCATCTTTTCTGCAAGAGTATCACAGGCATCTTTTACATCTACCTGAAAATTATATGCTTTCTTAAGTTCTTCTGCCTGATATTGTTCCCACTCTGCTGTATTTTTGGATACAGGATATGGATAGGAATATTCCTTTGATGCTGTAACAAATGTAGAAAGATTATAGGCTTTATTCTTATCTACCCAAATATCAGCAGTTCCTTCATAGGCTGGAATTGCAGCTCCCATTTCAGCAGAAAGTTTATTTGCCTCTTCACCTGATAAAAACTCAACCCATTTCCATGCTGCTTCCGGATTTTTCGTATCTTTATAAATACAATTTCCAAGACCATGAATTACTGTGGCCTGTTTTCCATTAATAGATGGAACAGGGGCAACATCAATATCGTCTTTAATATCTGAATCAAGAACCTGACTCAGAAACCATGATCCGCACCAGTACATTCCAAGTCTTCCGGATAAGAACTGTACATTTCCCTGGGTCTCTTCCATAGATGCCTCTGATGGGCTTACTCCATCTTTCATCAGATCTACCCAACACTGTACACCTGCCTGAGTTGCTTCTGTGTCATAACCAGACGTTTTCTTATCCTCAGATACAATAGTTCCTCCATTGGCAAAAATGGTGTTATAAATACCTATCTGTGTATCATATCCGGCAGAAATTCCGTATACACTTCCATCACTCCTGGTTAACTGTTTTGCAATGTCTGCCATGTCATCCCATGTCCAGTCATCTGTTGGATATGGAACTCCTGCTTCATCAAAAATCTTTTTATTGTACCATACACCGATCGTGTCAAAATCTTTCGGAATTGCATACTGTTTTCCATCAACATTATAAAGTTCAACCAATGCCTCCGGATACTTTCCTGTATCAATATTATCTTCTTTAATACGGTCACTGATATCCATCAGAACATCTCCGTCCGCATATTTCATGATGTTTGGACCGTTCATCCAAAATACATCTGCAATACTTCCGCCAGTTGCTCCTGCCTCAAGTTTTGTCCAGTATTCATCCCATGAACTCGGTTCCAACGTAACTTTCACATCCGGATACTGCTCATTAAACTTCTCTATGCATTTTTCAAAGTATGGTTGCTGGGCTGTATCCCAGAATGCATATCTTATCTCTCCCGAAATTTCTTCTTTTCCGTCTGTTTTTTCTTTCTCTTTAGATGATCCACATCCGGCCATGCTCCCAAGTGCTATCACACAGCTCAGCCCCAATGCTCCCGCTTTTTTCAACTTCATTTTGTCACCCTCCTTTATTTGGTAGATTTATCATAATCGAATTTCAGACAAATCTCCATTCACTTCATTGCCATTAATCTGTACATTATTTCCTTTTTCTTATAAAAAAGGGCGAAAGATGCATCTATCTCAAGAATCCATCTTCCACCACTTTTTTCTTGCACAATATTTACTTTTTTCTTTTGATTTATTTACTTTTTAATGAGTCCACAATCTCATCTTCTGAAATATCTCCTGACAGATATCTGAAAATATTGGCTTCAAAATCTTCTCTTTGTTCAAAATCCCAGTCATTTCCAGGAAGTTCCCTGACAATATCCGCTTTCTTCAATTTAGCATATGCTTCATATATAACATCGTTTTGTCCCGAAAGATCAGCTATATTTACGCTCGGATTCGAAGGTATCTGACCAGTTTTTTTCCATATTTTCGTCTGCACCTTTTCACTGAGCATATATTTCAGAAAACGTATACAAGCTTCTTTTTGTTTTGTATCACTGGAACTTCCAATAAAATATCCGGGATACGCAGATACCATCGCCACATCTTTATTATTTTTGTCCGGAAACATTGCATATTCCATTTTTAATTTAGGATTTATCTTCTGTTCACTGGCTATACCACCGGCATAAATTGCCGAATGCCCTACATTAAAACTTCTTAATCTATCCCTGTATGTATAATTTTTTTCCACATCAGCATAATCTTTAATTTCATTTAATAATTTCAACGCCTCCGAGATACTTTTCTCATCAGAATCAGTACCTCCAATATATGACTGCATCATACATTCAATTGTGTTATAATCCAGATGCATGGAAACCGTATCCAGTTTCTCCTGCTCTGCCCATTGTTTTATCTTCTTACAACATTCCAGAAATTCTTTCCAGTTTTCCGGCGTTTTCTGTATCTTTGCATTTTCAAATATCTGTTTATTATACCAGTAACCACCTGTATTCAGAACATCTGTAACCGTATAGAGTTTTCCATCTGCAGTTTTCCATTTCATCAGAGTTTCCGGAGCAATCATACTCTGAAATTCTTTATCCTTTTCTATATAAGGCATAATATCAATCACATATCCCTGAGTAACCATAAAAGAATATAATGTATCGATTCCTGTTTCGCCGATATAAATGAGATTTGGCAATTTTCCTACAGAAATCATTTCTTTTACTTTTGATGTTACATTTTCCGGCGAAGGCATGGATATCAGTTTCAGAGAAATGTCCGGATTATCTTTTTCGAATTCACTATATATTTCCCTCATGGCCTGATTATCTTCTTCCATTGTTCCCCAGCCATGTAAAAGAACAATACTGATTTCATCTGACTGTGACAATGTTCCACATCCTGATAAACACATCAGCAACATCAGAAGAAGTATCAGACATTTTTTCATAACGATTTACCTCCGGTAAAGTTTCTCATACTCCTTCGGGGAATATCCTGTATATTTTTTAAAAACACGTGAAAAATATGCCGTATCTTCCCATCCTATACTGTCTGCTATTTCATAAACTCTCGCCTGTCCGTTCCTTATATATTCTGCTGATGTAACATCTGTTTGCATGTACCGCATCCGCAATCAGATCCAGGCTTATTTTCTTCGTATAATTTTTCTCTATAAATTTGTTAATGGAATCAATCAGTTCATCCGCAGTCTGAATTTTTTTATTTTTCTTTCTGACAAATGATAGCATCATACTTTCCAGACAATCTTCAATCTCAATAATCCGTTTTGTTTCAAGAATCAGATTGATAGCATCTTCCTGTTCCATATCGAATCCGGTTACTTCATCATCTCCATATTCAATATACAATCTGTGACACTCGGAAATAAACAGAATAGCGGCACTTCGTATATACGAGTCTGAGTAATCTCTGATAGCCGAACGTAATTTCTGCATTTCTTCCATGCATACATTCTCATCCCCACTCTGCATACAACTTATAATATTACAGACAATTTTGTTCAATTCATTATCATTCAGTTTGTTTTTCTGTCCTGCATATACTTCTGTTCTGTTCTTCTCTGAACGATTATCTTTCTTCAATTCTTCAGAAATTTCTTCCAATGCTTTAGGAAGATCTTCAAACAAATTACTCTTTATCACATATCTTTTCACCTGAAATACAATCGCCTGTTGAGCATATTTAAAATCTTCATATGCCGTAAGCAGCACAACTACTATATCCGGATAATTCTCATGTATCCACTGCGCAGCCTCCATCCCTGTCATAAGCGGCATTTGTATATCCAGTATTACGATATCCGGTTTGTATTTTTCTACAGCATTTACTACTTCTTTCCCATTTTTTAATGCTTCTGCAAGATGACATCCCAGTTCATCCCACGGAATCATTTCTTTTAATGCTTCTCTTATAAATGGTTCATCATCTGCTACTATAACCTTCCACATATTAATTCCCTTCCCGCTAAATTCCTATTCAAGCATATATCCGCAATTGAAACAGGGGATACCTGATTCGGTTAAACTGTTCTATCCTTTCTCATAGGAAGACAGACCGTAACTATTGTTCCTTTTCCAATCTCGCTCTGGAATAATACGCCATATTTATCACCATAAAGATTACGTATCAGTCTCTGAATGTTCATGACACCTACTCGAGGATTCTTATTATCTTTCCTGTCATCCATTTCATTCACATTAAATCCTACGCCATCGTCTTCTACAACAATATTTATAGAATCTTCAGAAGCTTCTCTGATTGCTACCCTGATTCTGCCTTCTGTTCCCTTTGGCTCCAGTCCATGGATGACCGCATTCTCTACTATCGGTTCTATACAGAGTCTGGGGACATAACATTCCTTTATCTCATCAGACTCCCATTCAATATTATAGGTAATGATATCCTTAAATCTTTCACTCTGAAGGTATAAGTAAAATCCGGCTATTTCCATTTCTTCTTTTAACTTTATCTCAACCTCATTTCTTCTGAACAATTTTCCTCTCATTAATCCTGCAAAAGATGTTACCGTCTGATATAATTCTTCATCGCGGTGTTTTTTTACCTTAATAGCAATCATTGTCAGTACATTAAACATAAAATGTGGATTTATCTGAGCTTGCAGATACTGAAGCCGCGCTTCTTTCACAAGTAATTGTGTTTCGTATACTTCTTTGATCAGAGTTTCAATTCTCACTGTCATTTCATTAAAAGAGTCGCTGATCTGCTGAAACTCTAAAATATTGTAATTCTCCAGCTTTGTTTCAAAGTCTCCCGTTCCAACCTGTTCAATTTTTTTTACAATTCTCTGTAACGGATAAGTAACCCTCCTTGAATAATACAATGCTGAAACTACTACTGCAATAAACATAGATACAGCAATTGCCCAGGCCAGCTGAAATCCCGGTCTAATATCCAGATATAATTTACTTTTTGGTATTATTATGTAAGTAGATAAACCAAAACTGTCCTGATTTTTTTATACAGGTATTTTTTATGATCTTTTTTTATTTCTCCGTCCAGATTAATCAGCTCATCTTTTAAAATTCCATTTAATCCTGTTCCCCCTATTTCAGTCCCATCATTCGTCTGTATTGACCAGTAATATGTCTGATATTTTTCCAGTTTGGAAAAGATCTTGTTGATATTTTCCATATCAAATATTGCAACACAATATCCCATACGTTCCATGTCATCATCATAAACAGAAAAATAACACTCTATTTCCTGACCGTTTTTTCTGTAATAGAACATTTTGTCCTGGTCTCTGTATCTTTTAATTCCATCAATTATACGTGTATTCTTTATATTATCTGCCGATTGTGTCTCCGGATAAAAATGAATCCCTTTATACTCCATATTTTTAGAAAATACATAATAGTCACTTACAATCGGAAATGTATCCGACACCATATTCTGATTGGAAAAAAGGTTGATTCCCTGTTTCATTACTTTCTCAATTCCCTCTGTCGAACCGGTACGGAAAAAATAATTCATATTTTCATTTTCACTCAGATATATCACTGATCTTTCCCAGAACAGCAGATGATTTGTAAACTGCTTTTCCACACTTTCCATATAGAAATCCATATCTTCGCGCAATGCAATTGAAGACCACTGGAATATGATAACGGATAATCCTCCACCAACCAGAAGCATTGTCATAATACTGGTCCACACAAGCATATTCACCATTTCAGACCGAATTGTCTTTTTGTTCTGTCTTTTTATTCTGTCTTTATTCTTTACTTTCATATATTAAAATTTCCTGTTATCTGGAGTATTTTTACTATAATTTTATCATAAGTGTCAGATTATATCCAGCACTATATGCAGAAGATATCCATCTTTCAACTGTCTTAATGTTACTGTTCACTCGGGAGTTTGACACATTGAAATGCAAAAAAGTACCTCAAATCCTTGAAATAGGCTTTTTTTT
>PPYF01158276.1_pt1 | contig 10897 bp, 9 predicted proteins | sample 1559871 | NCBI WGS metagenome assembly PPYF01 (sample SAMN08240021, study PRJNA423297) | Human gut metagenome, whole genome shotgun sequencing project.
TCGTTGATGCTAAAGAAGATTTCGTAAAAGATTATGTATGGCCAACTGTAAAAGCAGGTGCTGTTTACGAAGGTAAATACACGATACACACGGTCCCAACGACTTAGGGTGTCTTCATTTTCTTCTATGGTCTGTTCTACAGTTGTATGAGCCTTACTGACACGATTGCTACCCTGATAGCTTTGATACGTATCATACGCATATATAGCCCCTAGCACGATACAAATGATAAGAACTAATCGGCGCACTATTCGAAATATAAACATAGATTCACCTATATCTGCCTTACAGCAGATTTCTGAGAATACAAACTTTCACCAATAACATCCCTATAATACAAGTAATATATATTGATTGTATTGTATCATAAGTTATCTATTTTTAGCATACTTGTATATATTGTATTTGTTAACCATATTGTCGTATAATAAATAAGATGATGAAGCATGCCCAAATTGGAGGAGTATTATGAAACAGTGTATGGATTCAGACAATCTACATCGTCGATTGCGTAAAATTTTAGGTCAAGTGCAGGCTATTGATCGAATGATTGAAGAAGACATTCCTTGTGAAGATGTACTAGCCCAAATCAATGCAGCCAAATCCGCGTTGCATAAGGTTGGCCAAGTGGTCCTCGAAGGACATATCAACCATTGTGTACGCGATGGTATACAACATGGTGATGTAGATAAAACAATTAATGACTTTACAGTTGCTGTAGAGCGCTTTGCCAATATGGGAAAATAAAAAGAGGCAATATCCTAATAATTAGGGTATTGCCTCTTTTGCGTATTAGTCGTGGTTAGTTGTTAAGAACTCGCTAAGTGCTGCTAATGCATCATCTTCGTCTGCACCATCAGCAGTTAATACTACGGATGTACCTTTTGTTGCACCCAATGTCAACACAGTCAAGATGGATTTAGCATCTGCTGTTTTACCATTTGCTGCGATTGTCAATTTGGACGCGAATTTTGCAGCCAATTGTGTAAATGCTGTTGCAGGACGAGCATGTAAACCAGATTCGTTTGTAATTTCTACTGTTACTTCTTTCATGAATTACCTCTTTCTACGGAGCGCACAAAACGCCTAATATCTTTGCTATTAATATAGGTATTGTATCAGTTTACCCCTATTAAATTCAAGTTTGTTTTTATGAAAGCTATGGTCTATGCCAAACCTTTTTCAGCGAGCAATGATTTTGCATAGGCTGTGATTTCTTCAGCTGTATCCATCGTCAATGCTTTTTGAGCAAATGCTTCACATTCTGCCTTTGTAACAGAGCGCAAAATATTTTTAATCAATGGAATAGATGATGCCGTCATAGAGAACTCATCAAGTCCTAAGCCCAATAAAATCATAGTTGCTACTGGATCACCAGCTAACTCACCGCACATACCGGTAAATTTACCTTGTTCGTGACTCGCATCAATTACGTGTTTGATGAGGCGCAATACAGCGGGATGCAATGGTTGATATAAATTGCCGATAGCCTCGTTCATACGGTCCACCGCCAACGTATATTGACAAAGGTCATTAGTACCAATGCTAAAGAAATCTACATATTTAGCCAAAATTGGAGAAATTACGGCAGCTGCAGGGACCTCAATCATGATACCTACTTTAATATCTTTATTGAAAGCCACCCCTTCAGCCATTAATTCTTCCTTGCATTCGTCGAGCATAGCGTTTGCCGCTTTTACCTCTTCTACAGATGCAATCATAGGATACATGATATGAATATCGCCAAATGCACTAGCCCGAAGAAGTGCACGTAATTGAACCTTAAAAATATCAGGTCGATTCAAGGAGATACGAATGGCACGATACCCGAGGAATGGATTCATTTCTTCTGGTAAATCTAGACATTTTAATTCCTTGTCACCACCGATATCCATGGTACGAATGATAACAGGTTGGCCCTTCATGCTCTCTGCTACTTGTTTATATTGTTCAAACTGTACATCTTCTGTAGGCAGTTCATCGTTTTCCATGTAAAGGAATTCGGTCCGATATAGGCCAATACCTTGAGCGCCCATGGTCAACGCATGGTCTGCATCTTTAGATTTACCAATATTACCGAATAAATCAACATGATGTCCGTCCTTTGTAACGGCTTCTAAATTGGCAGAGTCCTTCAATCGTTTCAATTCGTCTTGGAAATCTGCTGCTTCTTTTGTATAACGTTCCCATTCTTCATCGGATGGTTCTGTAATGACTTCACCATCAGTGCCAAGTACAACAGCACGCACATCGTCAGTAAAGCTTTCAATATCACCAACGCCCATAACGGCAGGAATTTCTAAGGTACGTGCCATGATAGCCGCATGAGATGTAGGGCCACCAGCAGCTGTGACGATACCTTTTACAACATTTTTATCTAGTGAAGCCGTATCAGATGGAGCTAAATCGTGAGCCACGATGATAACCTCACCGGAAATATGAGATAAACCGCGTGGGTTCATACCGAGCATGTTCCGCATCAAACGATCGCCAATATCTTTAATATCCGCACCACGTTCACGCATATATGGATCGTCCATACCGATAAAAATAGCCGCAAAGGTTTCTATCGTTTGCGCCGTAGCAGCTACGACGTTCATCTTTGAATTTTCTACAAGGGACTTAATACCATCAGACAAGGATGGATCTTGTGCAATTTGCATATGAGCTTCAAAAATAGCAGCCTCATCAGCCCCCATATCAACCAATGCTTTTTGACGAATCGTATCTAATTGTTTAAGGGTAGCGGCCATAGCGCTAGCAAACTTACCAATTTCAGCCTCTACTTGGTCATCGGCTACCTCATAATCAGGTATCACGATTTCTTCTTGTATATATTTGTACACATTGCCAACAGCAACGCCTCGAGATCCAGAAATCCCTTGAATTCGCATATGTGCTCCTCTTTCTATACTTATAAACTACATTACATTATATTTTAACATTTTTACATTGAACAATAAAGAGAGACCCTATTCTGTGTTATAATGTTATATTATATATAGTTAATCGTAGACTTTCACGCGTATCATAGTGAAAGTCTACTCTATTGTAAGGAATAGTCGCATGTATAGTGCGACCTCGAATAGGAGTATTTATGAAATTAACAAAAATGCATGGTCTAGGCAACGATTTCATCCTCTTTTCTGACCCACAAGGGGCCAATAAAGATTATACGGATCTCGCCATCCGCCTCTGCGACCGTCGTACAGGTATCGGCGCCGATGGCCTTGTAATCGTTGTACCATCTAATACATGCGATGTACGCATGCGCATCATCAACTCAGACGGCAGCGAAGCAGAAATGTGTGGTAACGGCATTCGTTGCTTTGCTAAATACGCCTATGAACATGGAGAAATCAAAGATACTACTTTCACAATTGAAACATTAGCGGGCGTTATGAAACCAACGCTAACCATTGAAAATGGCATTGTTACACAAGTGACAGTAGATATGGGCAAACCGTTCTTTAACAGTAAAGACATTCCTATGAATGTAACCATGGATAAGGTCATCGATGTGGACCTCGATGTAAATGGCGAAACAGTAACGGTAAGTTCCGTTCTTCTCGGTGTACCTCACACAGAAGTTTTTGTGGACGACATCACTAAAGCACCGGTTACAACACAAGGTCCAATTCTAGAGAAACACGATGCATTCCCATCCAATACAAATGTAAACTATATCGAGGTCGTAAACGACCATCATATTAAGGTCCGCACTTGGGAACGCGGTGCTGGCGCTACGCTTGCATGCGGTACGGGTTCTTGCGCATCTGCGGTCATGTCCCACGAAAAAGGCCTTACAGGTCGCGAGGTCGATGTAGAATTATATCTTGGCACATTACACATCAGTTATTTGGAGGATGGCACGGTTCTTATGACAGGCCCTGCTGAGGAAGTATTCGAAACAGAACTTCCTATCGAATAATATGAAGTGGTTACAATTACTATTACAGGCCTATCTGAAATATAAACAAGGGCGCACCATGATGCCAAATAATATGGGATTATTGATATCATTAATCGTTTCTATCGTCATTATTCTGGTCTCTGTCATGTTTAGTGTCCCCATCGGTTACGCATTAATCCTCGTATGGTTGTGCTTCGCTTACGCTCTATATCGGCAAGGCTATAATCCAAAAGATTTACTCCACATGTCCTGGACGAGTGCCAAAACCTCGATTGTGGTCATGCAAATCTTTTTGCTCATCGGCTGGCTCATAGCCATGTGGCAAGCAGCAGGTGTTATTCCCATGATTATTGCGTCTGGTATCGAATTGATCAATCCAAATCTTTTCATAATCTGCACATTTTTAATTACATCCTGTGTGAGTATGCTACTGGGTACATCGTTAGGAACAGTGGGCACCATAGGTATTGTACTAATTACAATTGCCAAGGCCGGTAATCTGCCTATTGATATTGTAGCAGGTGCCATTATGGCAGGCGCCTATGTAGGCGATAGAAACTCTCCCCTATCCTCCAGCGCCTCTCTCGTAGCGGCTCTAACGCATACAAAAGTAAATAGTAATATACCGATTATGTTGAAAGATAGCATACCAGCGCTCATCATCAGCAGTGTATTGTATCTACTCTTATCCTTTTGGTTTCCACTAGACTATACTAACAGTTATCTACCAGATACGATTCATTTCGTTTTCAATATCCATTGGACATTATGGATACCAGTTCTTATCATTATTGGTTTGTTACCAACAAAGCTATCTATACGTTGGCCTATTGGTATTAGTGCACTGGTGGCAACCATCCTCGCAGTTATCCATCAAAATTATACCGTAATGGATATATTGCAATTTACCTTAGTTGGTTTTCATCTACCTGATTATAACCCACTAGCGGATATTATCCACGGCGGAGGCCTACAAACGATGTGGATACCAACCCTATCTATATTCATGGCTTGTTCCATTTCCGGCATGCTTGAAGGCGTTGGTTTTTGGAATGATATTCGCAGCCTTTTACAACACGTATCAGGTCGCGCCAAACTCTTTGCGTCGAATGTACTAATTGCATTTATTACAGGTGCTCTAGGTTGTAGTCAAGCAATTGCGGTAATCATGACGCATTCAATTATGCGTACCACCTATGCAAAAGAACGCATTCATGATGAAGATGTCATGCTAGACTTTGAAAACAGCGGCATTCTTATTGCAGCCTTACAACCATGGAATATTGCGGCGCTCGTACCGGTCATTATGATGGATGCCTCACCTGCCGGTTACGTACCCTTTGCGTTCTTCTTATACTTAGTACCACTTATCTACTGGTATCGCTTGCGGCGCAAGGAACAACAAATCCATTAATACATTCTATTTATACGAAATATAGAGGAAAACTTATGATTTATACGATTACTTTCAATCCTGCATTGGATTATATCGTTCGCTTAGACCACTTAACACCTGGTACTATCAATCGTACGGAACAAGAATATGTGCTTGGCGGTGGCAAGGGCATCAATGTATCCATCGTACTCAATAACCTAGGCATGGATACAACGGCACTCGGTTTTATCGCTGGTTTTACAGGTGACGAAATTGTACGTCAGCTCAATGAATTTGGTGTTCGTGAAAGCTTTATCCGTCTTAGAGAGGGTTTAACCCGCATCAATGTTAAAGTAAAAGCATCCGATGAAGAAACGGAAATCAATGGTCGTGGTCCTATCATAGCCGATGATGAACTACAGGCCTTATACGCCCAACTTGATGCATTAACAGAGCAAGATACATTGATCTTAGCAGGCAGCATTCCGTCTAGCCTCCCAAGTGATATGTACGAAATCATTATGAAGCGCTTAGCTAATAAACATATTCGTATCGTCGTAGACGCAACTAAGGATCTATTAACTCGTGTATTGCCATACAAACCATTTTTAATCAAACCAAACAATCACGAATTAAGCGAAATCTTCGGACGTACATTGTCTACAAAGGATGATTTAGTGGCTGCCGCTAAGGAATTACAAGCTCAAGGTGCACAACATGTACTCATCTCCATGGCTGGCGATGGCGCTATCTTGGTATCCGCTGATGGTACAGTCTATACAAGTCCTGCACCTAAAGGAACGCTTATTAACTCCGTTGGTGCCGGCGATTCTATGGTAGCTGGTTTCATGACTGGATACCTCAATACTCAAGATTTGCAACAAGCCCTCTATTGGGGTATTGCGACAGGATCTGCTTCGGCATTTTCGGAAAATCTAGCCACTAAGGACAAAGTTCTTACCTTGCTCAACACAATTTGTTAATTTTATTATTCATTATATATGTACAGTAAGGAGTACACACATGAAGATTACTGATTTATTAAAGCCCCAATCAATCCTGCTGAATGCAGCACCAACTGATAAGGCAGATGCCATTTACACCCTAGGTGATTTAATGGATAAGGGCGGCAACTTATCTGACAAAGCAGAATACTTAAAAGCTGTATTCGCTCGTGAAGAATCTGGTTCTACTGGACTTGGTGATGGTATTGCCACACCACATGCGAAATCAGCAGGCGTAAAAGAAGCTGGTCTTGCTGCTATGGTTGTTCCTAATGGTGTTGATTTCGATGCCCTTGATGGTCAACCATCTCGCTTATTCTTCATGATTGCAGCTCCAGAAGGTGCAGCGGATACTCATGTAGAAGTATTAAGCAAATTAGCAACTATGGTTATCGATCCAGATTTTAAAAATGCTCTTATCCAAGCTGCTACAGTTGATCGTTTCTTAGAACTTATCACCGCTAAAGAAGAAGGCAACTTTGATCCATCTGTAGAAGGCTATATCAAAACAGCAGATGAAAAAGCGCCAAGCATCACCGATGCTATCGAAGCAAAAGCCACAGAAGCTATTGAAAAGGTAGTTCCTAAGGTATCTGTAGACAATCCACATTACGAAGTATTAGCTGTTACAGGCTGTCCTACCGGCATTGCTCATACATACATGGCTGCCGAATCCTTGGAACGTAAAGCTAAGGAAATGGGCATTTCTTTAAAGGTAGAAAAAAATGGTGCCTCTGGCATTAAAGATGCACTTACAGCAGAAGAAATTGAGCATGCTAAATGCATCATCGTCGCTTCTGACCGCCAAGTTGAAATGGCTCGTTTTGATGGCAAGCCAATGATTCAAACTAAGGTGGCAAACGGCATTAATAAAGCAGAAGAATTATTGCGTGAAGCTATGTCTGGTACAGCACCGGTATACCATGCCTCTCAATCTGACAAAGATAGTGCTGAATCTGCTATCGATGCAAAAGATAGCTTTGGCCGACAAATCTACAAGCATTTGATGAATGGCGTATCTCACATGTTGCCATTCGTTATCGGCGGTGGCATTCTAATCGCTCTCGCATTCCTATTTGACACATTCGATCCAGCTAATGCCAAAAACTTTGGATCTGGCACACCATTATCCGCATTCCTAATGAAAATCGGCGGTGCTTCCTTCGGATTTATGTTACCTGTTCTAGCGGGTTACATCGCTATGAGTATTGCAGACCGTCCAGGTCTTGTAGCTGGTTTTGTTGGTGGCTTGCTAGCAAGCCAAGGCGGTTCTGGTTTCCTCGGGGCCTTGATTGCAGGCTTTGCAGCAGGTTACTTAGTACTGTTAGTTAAGAAACTCGTATCCGGATTACCTCAAGCATTAGAAGGTACAAAACCAGTGCTCTTCTATCCTGTACTGGGCGTATTGTTCATTGGTATCGCGATTACATTTATCATCAATCCACCAGTATCTGCTTTAAACGAATGGCTTATGAATTCCTTGCAAACAATGGGCACTACTAGCCGCGTATTATTAGGTCTTGTCTTCGGGGCTATGATGTCTGTTGATATGGGTGGCCCTGTCAACAAAGCAGCCTATGTTATCGGTACAGGCGCTCTAGCAACTGGTGAATATGGTATTATGGCCGCTGTTATGGCTGGTGGTATGGTTCCTCCATTGGCGATTGCCCTTTGTACAACATTCTTCCCTAGCCGCTTCACAGAAGCAGAACGTAAATCTGGTATTACAAATTACATCATGGGGCTTTCCTTCATCACAGAAGGTGCTATCCCATTTGCCGCAGCTGATCCTATCCGCGTATTGCCTTCTTGCATCATCGGTGCTGGTACAGCTGGTGCATTATCCATGTTCTTTGAATGTACATTACGTGCACCTCATGGTGGTATCTTCGTAGTACCAACAATCGGCAACCCACTTCTTTACCTTGCATCCATTGCAATCGGTTCCGTTGTAGCTTGCATTATTTTGGCTATTGTAAAACCAAAACTCAAAAAATAATATCACAATTGGTCTATTTAGTTTAATCATTATAAATGACTGACTAATAACTAATGTATGCAAAACACCCTATGTCACAATACTGACATAGGGTGTTTGTATTTATAACTTATAACTTCGATCTGCTTATCGGATTACATCATCATAAAATGTACCATATACCATTTTAAATACGCGATTAGCAACATGATAACTTTCAAAATCAAAGTCCGTAGGTGTTAAGAATGTAACATTCTCATAGCCTTTAAGAGCTGGTTGTGTTGGTTTACTTTCACCATTAAGAGTGTAATCCTGTTGATTTAATACCATCCCTACAATACCAGATTCCATCATTTTTATATTCCATAGTTCATTTAAAGAAAAATCTGGTAGCCTTGTTTTTAGCTCTGGTGCCTTAGCTACCATATTAGCAAAGGAACGGTTTAAGTCATAGTCATAACGAACCTTATATTCCCTAATTAAATCAGATGAAGGCAATACAACATATATCTTAGCCTCTATATTTTTTGTATGCGCATCTGTAAAATTATTTCGGATAGTACTTAATTCAATATATTTACCATCTCCACCACCTGTATCACCTTTAGATATAATTCGTGCAAAACGACTAGTATCTTGCAACTCAGTATTGGACACAGCCTTCACAGAATTTAAAGAAGCACACAAAACACATACCAGCGCCACAAGAACTACAAAATGTTTCATAAGGCACCTCATTTCACTACAATATCGTCAAAATGCTGCTGATACGCTACAGTAAACATAGCGTCTGCTACAGCAAATAAGTCTTCATCAAACCGGCCACGATCTATAGGACGTAATTGATGCACTAAAGGAACTTTACTAGTAACCTCTGTACCGTCCCCATTATATCGTTTCACCTCTTGTAACTCGACTTGTATGCCTGATTCATCCTGTGCAGCCTTAATCACAGCATACATAGATGGTGATGGCTTTACAACATTCATAGCTTGTATTAAGGACCCTAATGAGTAATTCGTATCATAGGTAGTAGTTAATTCATATTCTGTAATAGATGTACTTCGAGGAGATTCATAAACAGTATAAAAAGTACCTTTTAATTTATAGTGTGGTGCTGCGTATTCTAGAGACTCTACAGAATATGTATTTAAATAACTTGTCATCCTATTTTGTAAAGAACCCCCTCCATAGGGATACGATTTTTGATACACATTTTTAAACTGCGATGAACTATTTAATTCATTAATTGAAATAGCTTGAATTTGCATAGTAAAAGTAGCCATCACCATACATGCTAATAAGAATTTTCTAAACATGTTCTCTCCTTTAAAAACAAAACTCGATTAAATTACCCAAAGCATACCATATTTTATTGAGAAATGTATACATAAGTCTAATATTCTCTCGACTTCAAATTGTCAGCATTAATACCTGTATTACCATCAATTATTATAGTAGTATTACCTTCTGCTACAGTTTTTTCTTACCGCTATTTTTACAAATTTAGAAATAACTACATAATCAGTCTTAACCTTATTCCAAATTACTTGATATACTTTATCTTCTCAACATTTAGATGATTTAGTTTCTCTTCTGTTTTCTATAATCAGCTATTATGCCTCTATAACATATGATTTTAAATTTAATTCTAAATTTCTAATTTCCTGTAATACCATTTTCACTTGATATAGCCTATATTTTTGGAAATTGTACAATAAGCCATATTTATGATAAACTATATAAATATAAATAATTTTTAAAATTATAAATTATTATTTGAAATCTAGTTCGGAGAATAATTCATGAAATCATCTAAGAAACGTCAAGTGACTGCTGCGTTTTTTGCAGCAGCAGCATTGGGTGGCGTTGCTCACGCAGCTCCGGTCCTTAACATGAATGATTTAGTAGGATCTAAAACTACTTCTGAATCAACGACAGAAACTATTAATAATGTAGCGACTCCAGTCATGCGACCAATGGATACTCAACCTACGGCACCAACTACACAGCCAACAGTGATTACTCCTCAACCAGCAGTTGCACAAAATGTACAAATACAACAAAGTGGTACAGTACAATTAGCTCCAAAAGTAACGCCTATGGTCCCTCGTGTGCGCCCAGTACCAGTTCCAGATACAGCTAAAGCTTTAGAAGAACAATATAGAGCTGTGTCGCAACCACAATATGTTGTTAATAAACAAACGAATACTATGATGGAGCCGACATTGGCTATGCATAGTTTAATCAACGTACAACGCAAAACTGAGCCTGTTACCGTACAAAAGCAAGTAGATGGCAAGCAGCAAATGCAAACAACGCAAGTACAACGTACACCGATCATTGTGCAAGAACAATCTACTACACCATTAGTAGTTGCCAATACAACCACGACTAAATCAGTTATTGCCAAACGTACACTAACCATTCGTGATATTCAACGTGCTGAACGTGAGCGTTTAGCTAAATTAGCGGAAGAACAAGCTGCACAACAAGAAGCAATGCAACAACAAAGCAGTGAACAAGCGCAAGCAGTGCGCCAAATGGCAGCTGAACGAGCTGCCGAAGCACAACGCCAAGCCGCATTATTAGCGCAACAACAAGAGGCACAGCGCCAAGCAGAGTTA
>PPYF01371357.1_pt1 | contig 10897 bp, 15 predicted proteins | sample 1559871 | NCBI WGS metagenome assembly PPYF01 (sample SAMN08240021, study PRJNA423297) | Human gut metagenome, whole genome shotgun sequencing project.
GTAGACTTCTGTAGACTACCGTTAGCAGGAAGCTTTTATGCGAGAAAACATCCTCAACATGCCCCATCATCTTCGCCGACAACGTGTGGTCACTGCTGAGCAGGCTGCAATGGCTATGGCTGGCGTGTACAGTTGTTCACGCTTAGATGAGTTGAAAGCTAAATTCCCTCCTGAGATCTACAACATTGCTTCCAGTTACTTGAGGATAATTTTGAGTGCTGTAAACGCAGAAGAACTACATCCCAAGAGAACATGGTCTAGCTCACCTGGCGGAGATATCACTGGAGCTGATTTTTATTCCAATGATATTTGGCCTTGGGCTGTTAAAGAAATATCAGCTACAGATAGTTGGTTTGGATGTGATCCAGATAGCTCTAGCGAAAAGCACCAGCCTTTACGAAGCGTGTGGGGCGAGTTTGCTGGTAAAGATACAGCGTTAAAACTGATCGCTGGAATGGCTATTGCGCTTGAAAAATCAGGTGGCAAATATGTTCGCGGTAAAAATTTGAACAAATCCGAAGTTGCTAGAAGTGCTTCAAGAAGCATATTGGAGCATGGCGATGGCATCGATGTGACAGATAAGGCATTGACTATGCTAATTAATGAAGCTCTGAACACATACGCTTCCAAATAGCTCGTAAGGATTTCCAAAAAGACGATCCTCAGGTTCTAAAACTTCTGGCCGTACTTCTATTTCAGTGGAGGCGCTGCTTCCAACTGATTTACCGTGACTTCCACAACTACCCGCATGTTTTTGCTGAAATATACCTCGTAGACCACATTAGACTTCGAGAGGTATATATGTCCCAATCCCTTATCCGCTTACCTGAAGTTCAGCGCAGAACCGGCTATAGCAAGGCTTGGATCTATCGACTCATGGCTGAGCAACGTTTCCCCTCATCCATAAAGATTGGTTCTCGAGCAATCGCTTTCATTGAAAGCGAAATTGATGAATGGATTAGTGAGCGCATTGAATCGTCACGCAGCCAAACGAACTGAGATTCCGTGAGCAGAGATAATTTGCGAGAGTTTGCACTTCGGATCTCGCAGAATAAATTTGTCGCGACAGCTCACTAAACAATTCAAAAAGGTTAATGCCATGAAGAACAATTATGCCCGTCTGGGGCAGGGCTTCGCTCACCCTAAAAACTCCTTGCCTTGTTATTCAACTGAAGGGTATGCTTTAAAAGCACCAGCAAAATCTGGTGCCAGGATTGGCGTCCTGAATGACTGTATGGCGACACATGACGCGCCAAGCGTCTTTTTTTGTGCCGTTGATCCGTCTCACCTATTTTCACGCGTTGTGGTTCAAAACCGCTCTGCTAGCAAAATTATGGTGGGCTGGGTGGGGGCGGAGAAATCCGCGCCGGAGTCCATACAGTCCGGTTACGCCAACCCTGCTCAGTCCACCACCAGTGAAATTGGCGTTTCCGGTGGTGGTTATCTAGACCACTGTATGGAGGCTGCCACATGGCTACTACCCCAACCCAAAAACTGCCCAAATTCACCTGGCTTTTCCTCGGTACGCCGAAAGGCCGGACCTGCACTCCCGTTGTTATCCGCATCGTTGCCGACAGTGAGCAAGAAGCCCGCGAGTTTTATTCCCGCTGGGATCTTATCTTTGCCGCCAAAATTCGCTCTGAATGTTCGCTTTATCAATACAGCAGCGGCGCGTTTGAACTGGATGTTGCGAAATTGGGAGGTAGCCATGTTTAACCTCCAGACCCTGACAGCTAAAGCCCGTGAGCTGCGCGGCAACGTGGTAAAAGCCACTACCACGAAAGGCACCCGCACCATGACCCCCGTTTACGAACGGGAAGAGCAGCGCAAACTGCGCGAGCGCATCCAGCAGACCCAGCCGGACTGGGTTTTACTCTGGTGGGATATTGCGACCGTTACCGGCTGGCGTACCAGTGACGTGTGCAACTTCCGTTACTCGTGCATCAACTGGGAAACCGGCATTGCAACAATCATCGTAGCGAAGCAGACCAAAGCAGCAGAAGCCAGAGCGACCCGAAAGGGGATCGAGATTGTTCGCCAGCATCGTAAGGACGCTGCCCGGCTTGCTGGCGATCACATTGGGTACATGCACTGGGATAGCGTGACCTGCGACGATCTGGCCGCCGGTATGACGGAAGAAGAACAGGCGATCGTGTTTGAGCTGGTGGCAAAGGCTGAGGTTAAGCATGATACCAAACAGCTGCCGCCGGGCATCATCAAACGACTGCGTGAACGCATGGAGCGCAATCTTATCGGTGACGACCTGGTATTTTCACGCAGCCAGATTGAAAGTAACCGTTGCCAGTCTCTGGAAGGTAGCGTTAGCCGTCAGACGATCTGGAAGAAACTGCACAACGTCATGGTGTGGTTTACCCGCGTAGTAAACACGCGTCTGCGCCTGAGCGCCTACAGCGCCCGCAAAATAGCCGCATTCAACATGATGCGCCGTGGTGGTGAGCAAGGCCTGCTTATCGCGTCCGAAATGCTGGGGCATAGCAACCCAGCAGTAACCCGAACATACCTACAGTTAGGCAGTCAGGCCGGAGAACTCCAGGCAGAAATGGCAATGGAGGTGATGGCATGAACATAGATCAGGGTCAGAACACCATTGAAATTACTACGGAGCTTTGCGCGCTGCTGATTGCTACTGAAATGGTCACTGGCAAGGTGGATGAGACCGACCTAAAAATTCTGCTTTCTCTTGGTCGCCGTTTAGCCCATGCCGTCTGGGACAACCTGAATGACGCGGGGTTTGGCGAATGAATGATATTTACGATCTGGTTCGCCGCGCTGACGGAAAGGCCGTATATAGCTTCCCGGTTGGTGGTCGTTATCTGGTGGATACTTCTAACGGTATTCAATCTATGCGCCCTCTGATGGAAGACGAGATTATTTTCACTGTGGAGAGTGCCGCGCGCTTTCTGAAGAAGATTGGTTATCAGGTAATCCCGCCAGCGGCGTGAGGTAAAAAATATGACGATTAAAATTTCCGGCTTAGCTGCTGGTGGCCGCGCTCACCCTGAAATCAGGCCGGGCGATAAATGGAAGGACAGCCGGGGTAGCATCGTAATTATCGAAAGTTACCGATTCGACAGAGTGACATATTGCCGCGAGGGGTACTCCTCACCATGTTTTTGCACGCCAGAAAGACTGGTGCGGGAATTAGAATTTGTATCTTCCGCGCCGGTCGCCGGCGAAAAAGATATCGATCGAATTATGCGGGTGCAGGGCATCGAACGAATTCGGGTTATGCGGGAAATCATCAGGGAGCGAGGGAACAGAAAATGAAGAATGCACCAAACCTTAAAAAGCAGCCGGCGGATCTCATGGAGGAGTCAATTATCTTTGCCGGCGCTGATGCCTGGACGTTCGCCAAAGCATGGCAGGAAATGAACCCGATTGGCGACACGGTGCCGCCGGTTGTGCTGGATAAAAAGCAGCTGGCGGAGCTGGAGAATATCCGCATTGTGGATGATGGCCGGCTCTATGCCCGGGTTTGCCGTGGCGGGCATCTGACCGAACGGCAGATAACCATTCTCGCTACAAAGCTGGCGGTGGCCGGCGTGGAGCGCGCGCAATTCTACTCTGAAGGTTATCAGCTTCTGGAGGACTGGACGCCACAGCTGCCGCGCCTCAAAGCCGATGCGGAAGCCGGCAAAAGCATGGTGATCGGCAAACCGCTGACGGATGTAAACCTTCGCGACCTGGCTGATAACGAAAAGGCGCTCATACTGGCCGCGCGTTACACCGGTATTGCGATCCATGAAAACAGCGAAGGCGTGTACGTCTACCGTGCCGGCATCTGGGAGAAAACGTCTTTGCTCGAGCTGAGCCGCGAAATGGTGGCTATCTACAACGAGAACAAAACTAACTTCAGCAAGCGCGCGATCAACAACGTTATCGACGCCCTGAAAATCGTTATCCCGGTAATGGGGGAGCCGCGGCGCAGCCTGATCCCCTTTGCAAACGGCGTCTACGATATGGAAACCGGCATTTTCTCCGAACACAGCCAGGACAACTGGCTAACCAATCATAACGGCGTGACCTACACGCCAGCGGTACCAAGCGAAAACCTTCGTGACCACGCGCCGAACTTCCATAAATGGCTAAGTTACGCATCAGATAGAGACGCAATTAAGATGCAGCGCATCGCTGCAGCGCTCTTTATGGTGCTGGCGAACCGGTACGACTGGCAGCTGTTCCTCGAGATAACCGGTGAGGGCGGTAGCGGGAAAAGTGTCTTTACCCATATCGCTACGATGCTGGCCGGTGCGCATAACACCGCCAGCGGGAACATGGCGGCGCTCGACAGCGCGCGCGGGCGGGCGCAGTTCGTCGGGAAAAGCATGATAACGCTTCCTGATCAGCCCAAATATTCAGGAGAGGGTACCGGGATAAAAGCGATAACCGGCGGGGATGCCGTGGAGATCGACCCGAAACACGAGCACCAGTACACCGCCGTTTTGCGGGCGGTGGTTGTGGCCACGAACAACACGCCGATGATTTTCACCGAACGTGCCGGCGGCGTTTCCCGGCGACGCGTAATTTTCCAGTTTAACCGGCGCGTCAGCGAGGAGGATAAAGATCCCGACCTGGCAGAAAAGATATCCGCTGAAATTCCGGTGGTGGTTCGTCGGCTGCTGGCGAACTTTGCGAACCCGGAAAAAGCGCGGGCGCTGCTGCTGGAGCAACGGAACAGCGAAGAAGCACTGGAGGTGAAGCAGAAAACGGATCCGCTTTATGCCTTCTGCGCGCATCTTGAGCGGCTGGCTGATTGTGCGGGAATGATGGTAGGAAACCGCAATCCGCCTCACTATCCGCGAATTTATCTCTATCACGCTTACCTGGCATTCCTGGAGGCCAACGGTTTCGACAAGCCGCTGACGCTGAATAAATTCGCAGAGGGGATGGAAAGCGCGATGAGGGAGTTTAATCACGAGTACCGTAAGGAACGGAGAGCCCGTGGCATGGTGACCAACGTTGAACTTTCAGAGAGTGCGGAAGACTGGTTACCTCAGACGCATCCTGTAGCCGGTCATAAAGAATGAAGTTCAGATAAATATGGAGAAAGGTATACATGGTATACATCGAGAGAATAATTTATATATAAATCAGTGAAATAAACCATGTATACCTTGTTTTCAGGTATACACAGGGTGTACATGGTGTTCATTCTCTCATTAACCATCTGATCATTTATTAAACAGAATGATGTATACCGTGTAGACCTGAAATCCCAAAATGTAGGCTGGTGTTCATAGGTTAATATTATGTTTTATAAGCAATTTATAGCCTTTATGAACACCATGTATACCTTGAGGGCAAATTCTTTAAAACGCATCCATTCATTTCACGTTGTGCATCCCCTCGATTTCATTACCATCATTTCATTACTTGCAATGATTATTGTGATTGTTGCGTTTTTTATCATGTGATAACCAAGGGGGAAGCATGAAAAAGGAACACGTGAAACCCGTTCTTCTGAGCGCTGCTCAGGTTGCGGCATTAAAAGCCATCCAGGAGCAGGAACGCCAGAAATCCGGGTTTGGTATCGCACCATCAATCCATGATGTGGCGAGAAAAATATTTGATGTTGGGCTATCCAGAATGGAGGTAAGCCAGTGAGTTACGAAATTAAAATTGGGCAAAGAAGCATTGCTATCACTGATAACGTTTCTGAAGTGGTTGCGCCTAATGAGCAGATGGCGATTCTTTTTAAAGGGATGGCGAATATTTTTGGTGATCTGCGGGCCGTGGCAATGTTAGCTGAGGCGGAAGCCGATGCCGTAGAGGTTATCCGCAATGATCCGGATTTAAACGAAGCAGCAAAAAACCGCCGGGCCAGAGATGCGGCAAATAGAGACACACTCACGGCTTTCACTAGAAGTACGGCGATGATCAGCGAACAAGCTGAAAATATTCTCAATTATCTTAAGACCAAACTGGCCCCAGTTGCTCCGTTGGCCGAGGGTGATGTTGTCGGATTTATGCGAGATAGTGAGCTACGGAATGTATTTCGCTCGCTGGATGGAGCTGCGAAAGAAAAGCTGATGGTAGCAATGTATGCCGGGAATCAGACTGATTTATGTGACGCCCTGCTACGAGGTAACGCCATTTGCTCAGGCGTAACAGATTCTCAGCTGGAGCGACTGACTTTTGCCCGTATCGCCACAGATAACGGAGCCGTTATCAAATCTGTTTCTAACCTGGTAAAAGCCATTAACCGCAACCTGCAGCAAATCATCGCTGTTCGCACATGGTATGCAAATCTGGTATTTGGAAGCAATGACGACCCTCGCGATGTGGCTCCTCGAGTCTCCGGGCTGGCGAATCTGTCCGAGTACATTGATGGTATGGAAAAAATTAATTCCCGACAGGGTAAAGCAGATGATGAAGATGGGAAACAGGCCGCCTGATGGCGGCTTTTTTCTGCCCGGAGGGAAACACACGATGCTGTTAAGTAAATCAGCCTACGCCAGGCATATGGGCGTTAGCCGACAAACAGTTTACGGCTGGATAGCACGTGGTGAGATTGTGCTATCAGGCGATAAAGTGGATGTTGAAGCAACACAGGCGAAGCAAAATTCTGCTGGTGCTGGTGCTGGTGATCATCACAATGCAATGACGTGGGCGCAGGCCGCCGCGTGGGTATGGGGGCATGACGGCGGGAAAGAGCTGCCGGCTGATATTAATGCTGGCCAGCGAATAGAGGCAGCAGCCGCTGAGCTGGGTTTTGATGTTCAGCACGAGTCCGATGAACAATTGCTGATTCTCTTCCGGCCGGATGAAGAAACCCACAGCTTCTATGGCAAAGACCGTGCGGCAGGCGCTTTACGGTTTCTTCGTTCTGAGCTGGCTTACGTTGCCACAATGCACCCCGATACGCTGGATGACTGGAACAAAACTGGTTTAATGTCACTCTGCCTGCTGGACGGCGAAAAACTGTAAACCCCCCAGCCCTCAAACTTGACACTTTTTCGCGAGAAACTGGGAAAAGTGTCAACCCAACCTAACGGATCCTGACGCCTGCGAACAGCAGCTAGAGCAGAAGTGTAAAGGGCTGGCGTTGAGCTTTGTTGAGCCCGGCGGTTAGCTTTTGTTAGTCCTGATGCGAAGCAGCGCAGGTGTCAGCCTGTTATGGTTTGTTATGCCTGTGTCAACGGCTGCCACTTCAGAAAACTTCAGATGTTCGCCCATAAAGTGGCTTTAAGATTTGGTTGACGTTGGCACAACACAGATAGATATCTGTAGCTGAGCTTTCTAAGTTACCGTTGGGCTACAACAAAACCAGACCATTCTTGAGGATGGTTATGAACGGTGCTATTATGATCACTCATATATATCTATTTGATTTTAAAGTGTTTTTTTTATGGCTTTGCCAGCGGATTTTTTTTGTGCTGGATGTGTGGTCTGTATACCAATCTTGGTGTAACTATACTATCATTCGTAGTACGAAAAGATCAGCATCTTGGTAGGGAATGCATGGTAAACAAGGCTAATAAGGAAAAAGATGTAAAAATTAGGCTAGCCTTTGAAAGGTGGCAGAGAAGAGTTTCTCGTCAAGGGAAAGAATATTCGCAGTTTCGTCAGCAAAAAAAGTCTCAAAAGAAAAAAGATAATACCTTAATTCGGTTTCCATCTGAGTTTTCAATATATTCACCAGATAAGCCTCTGTTTTTTGTACGCTCTCTTCGCTCGATATATGAGGTTAGGAATAAAATATATAATCCTGATGAGAGATTGTATTTGGATTTTACAAATACAAAGACAATGAAAATGGCGGCATTAGTAATCCTTTATGCCAATGTTGAGACTTCAATTCGTAAAGGTTTATCGTACAGAATATTATTTTCAACAGATTTTAAGGTTAATCAGCTTTTAAGAGACTCAGGTCTTGTCGCTTTATGTCGGGGCGAAAAAATAAAACCTGTCTTCGAAAATGTTGAAAATTTACCAATTATTAGTGGGGTTGGTGGGGAATATAGAGATGAGATTATAGATTTCATTCAGAAAGAAATTTATAAAAACAAGATGAAACCTGAAACAGAACACACATATGCAGATGCTGTTCAGGAAGCAATAAATAACGTTGGTTTACACGCCTATCCACATAAAAACAATGATGAAAAGCAATGGTGGCTTGCATGTCACGTAATTCATGATCAACTTTATCTTGCTATATATGATGAAGGTGTTGGTATACCTGAAACAGTAATGCAGAAGACATGGTTTATGAGTACGCTTAAATCAGAATATCCAGGCCTAAAAGTTGCTGTTAAAGAAGAGCTTGAGAGAATAGGTTTAGGTTATACAGAACGCTCTAAAGTGAAAGTGGGTATTGTTTCTGATGCAGTAAAAATAGCAATTTCTATGATTGGAGACGTAACCGGTACTGCCAATGATAAACATGGTCAAGGGAGTAAGAGTATCAAAGCCTTGGTACTAAATAATGAACATGGAAATCTCTGGATTTACAGTAACTTAGGTATGTTTAAGCTTTCTAATCAGAAAGGTGATAAAATTAACGAGTTAACTCATAAAGTACCAGGTACTTTAATTCAGTGGAACATCAAGGTCAGCTATGAAGACTAAAAATATCAATGTTATCAAAGACTTCAACAGTAAACCTTACGGGCGCTATCCTGACGATGGGGCTGGCTGTGGGGAAAACTTCCGTAAATATCTGGCAGGCTTTCTCAAAGAGTATGATTTAGTTCATGTTGAGTTGACTGGATATAATCGTTATGGGCGTTCATTTATTGATGAAGCGTTTGGTGGTTTGATCCGAGTAGAAGGCTATACATTAAGCCAACTTAAGAAAAAACTGACCTATACTCATAAAGATATTAAGAGTATCGAGACCTTGATTGATGAAAGATTGAATAAGGCAGAGAGCGATGCAGGCAGAGGTTAATTATACAAGTATTGGGATTGCTATAATTGGTTGGCTTGTTGCGTCTTATTTCAACAATAGAGCATTCAAGCGGAATGACATATCTAGGCAAAAGGATAAGATTTGCCAACAAATAGAATCTCTATTTGATAAAGTTTTAGACAAGCTTTCTTCAAGAGATACTAAAGAATTAGAGTTGGATAATTTTTTGGCTTCAAGTGTTTCATTGATTGAAATGCAGTTATCTCATTTGTCACAAAGAATTGGTAAGAAATTATTATGCGATGAGAAGTTATCCTCTCTCAGATCGACACCTTTAGATTTGTTGAGTAAAAAGTGTGATTATAAAAATGAACTTCATGAGATGAAATATTCAGTTTTAGAGGAAATTGAAGGTAATTATACAAAATGGTTTTTTGATAGTTACTTGAAAAAAATCAAATCCATATTTACATCAAAACGTAACACACCAAATACTGATCCAGATAGTCTACCTTAATAACTAGCGCCTTGTGCACAAGGCGCAAACGAGTTACATGTGTATAAAATTTGAAAGGTTAAACTTGTCTCAAACCTCATCTAACATATTGTTACCCACAGTTTTATTTGCTTAACAGGGAAGGATGTTAAATGAGTTGGGGGTACTTTTGGGGGTATCTCATAAAATAAAACGAAATAAAAATCATATTTATCAATGGCTTCGTGGTGTTTGTTTTGTTCCTATTATCGGCACCATTCTAACGTCTCCCCAAGTCTACTAAAGTTCACTGAAACCCCTTATAATCTGCGCTTTACAGTCAAATATCGTGTAGCCGGCAAAGAGAAGCTGTTAGCTCTGGGTGTCTATCCTGAAGTCACATTGGCCGATGCTCGGGCAAAACGTGAAGAAGCGAAAAGGGGTATCGCTGGGGGTATCGATCCTATGGAAGCGAAACGGGAGGAGAAGATTGCCCGTGAAATTCAGCTAAACAACACCTTCAAAGATATTGCCCTTGAATGGCACAGCAGCAAACTAAAAAAATGGTCTGCTGGTTATGCTTCAGACATCCTCGAAGCCTTCAATAAAGATGTGTTCCCATACATTGGCAAAAAACCAATAGCCGAAATCAAACCGCTTGAACTGTTGAATGTGCTGCGGCGCATTGAGGGGCGCGGCGCTACCGAAAAGGCAAGAAAAGTTAGGCAGCGCTGTGGGGAAGTTTTCCGTTACGCAATAGTCACCGGTCGAGCTGAGTATAACCCCGCCCCGGATCTCACCAGCGCGATGCAAGGGCACGAGTCCAATCATTTTCCTTTCCTCACACCTAAAGAATTGCCTGATTTCTTCAATGCGTTGTCAGGATATTCAGGAAGCGAGTTAGTAGTTTTGGCTGCTCGTCTGCTGATTATCACCGGATTGCGTCCCGGCGAACTCCGTGGGGCATTTTGGGATGAAATCAATATCAGTAAGGCGGTCTGGGAAATACCCGCCTCACGCATGAAAATGCGTCGCCCTCATGTGGTGCCGTTGTCCAGGCAAGCTCTTACGCTTATTGGTCAGATCCAAGAGCTAACAGGCAATTACCCGCTTGTGTTCCCAGGCCGTAACGATCCGCGGAAAACAATGAGTGAAGCCAGCATAAACCAAGTCTTCAAGCGGATTGGCTATAACGGAAAAGTCACCGGGCACGGTTTCCGGCACACCATGAGTACCATCCTGCACGAACAGGGCTACAACACCGCGTGGATTGAAACGCAACTGGCACACGTCGACAAAAACTCTATACGAGGAACGTACAACCACGCCCAGTATCTGGATGGCCGCCGCGAAATGCTCCAGTGGTATGCCGACTATATGGAGGCGTTGGAAAACGGCGAAAATGTAGTGCACGGAACGTTTGGGAAAAGCGCTTAACTGTATGTATAGACAGTGCTAATTGACAGTAGTAGACTTCTGTAGACTACCGTTAGCAGGAAGCTTTTATGCGAGAAAACATCCTCAACATGCCCCATCATCTTCGCCGA
>PPYF01028739.1_pt1 | contig 10896 bp, 9 predicted proteins | sample 1559871 | NCBI WGS metagenome assembly PPYF01 (sample SAMN08240021, study PRJNA423297) | Human gut metagenome, whole genome shotgun sequencing project.
GCCTGTGCGAAAGCCTTGCCGAACACAGGAATTTTCTGCGCATTCACCGCTCTTACCTTGTAAATTTAGAGCATATCCAGACGATCACACCGAAAACGCTCGTCATGTCCAGCCGCGCCGAGCTGCCCATTCCGCGCGGACGCTACAACGACATCAAGGACGCGTACCTTGAACACGCCTTCCAGAAAGAACAGGTGTTCCTGACATGATTGCACTCGCCGTTGACCTTTGCAACTCCGTTGCCGTTACGCTGTTCGGCATCGCGCTTTCTGCGGCATTCTGCAATATCCACTGGACGCCCAAGGCGAAAAAGCGCATGCTGCTGTACACGCTGATGATCTTCTGCCTGTCCGGCATCGCCTACCTCGGTGTGGACCCGGGCTTCGGACGCTATCTGTATCCGCTGCACACCCACCTGCCGCTTGTGCTTGCGCTATGCTCACTCAGCCATGAACGCCTGTGGCCGGTGATTTCCGTGCTGACGGCGTACCTGTGCTGTCAGCTGCGGCGCTGGCTGGCGCTGATCGCGGTCGCCATCTTCTCCGGCGGAGACACCATGCAGTACGCTGTGGAAATGATCGTCACCGTGCCGCTGCTCATTCTGCTGCTCAAGGCCGCACCTGCCATCCGGTCGGTGTCGCAGTATTCGCGGACGGTGCAGTGTCAGTTCGGCATTGTGCCCGCGGTGTACTATGCGTTTGACTATGCCACCCGCGTTTACACCGACCTGCTGTTCTCCGGTTCGGCCGTAGTCGTGGAATTCATGCCGTTCGTGTGCAGTGCGGCGTACCTGCTGTTCCTGATTCACATTTCCAAAGAGCAGCACGCACGGCTGCGTTTGGAGGAGCTGAAAAGCAATCTTGACCTGCAGGTGCATCAGGCTGTCCATGAGATTGAAGCACTGCGCATCTCTCAGCAGAAAACCCGCGCCTACCGTCATGATCTGCGGCATCATCTGCAGTACATCACCGCCTGCATCGAGAATGAGCAGTATGAGCAGGCACTGCAGTATATTCACTCCATCAGCGAGGAAATCGAAGCCAGCCGCGTGACCGTTTACTGCGAAAACGAGGCCGCAAACCTGATTCTCTCATCGTTGCCGACCGCGCCAAGGCGCAGGGCATCCCGCTTGCGGTGCATGCCGTGCTGCCCAATCAGCTGCCGCTTGCCGAGAGCGACCTGTGCGTGCTGCTCTCCAACGCGCTTGAGAATGCGATTCACGCATGCAGCGAGCATGCGGACGGCATTCCCGGACACATCGAGGTGCAGACATACGAAAAAGCCGGAAAGTTCTTCCTGCAGGTTGTCAACGACTGCACGCAGCCGGTGCAGTTCAGCCACGGCGTGCCGGTCTCCGACCGCGCCGGACACGGCATCGGCGTGCACAGCATTTGCAGCATCGTCGAGCGATACGGCGGTGTATACAGCTTTTCGGTCAGGAATCAGCAGTTTATCCTGCGAATTTCACTTTAGTAATTGCATAAGAAAAAACGCTCTGTTTTCACAGAGCGTTTTCTTATAAACAGTAGCAAACGCCGTGCGGAACTATCGTTCCGCCGACAGCATTTTATCTCTTATTGGAGCGCTTCCAGATACGCATCTTCTCCGCTTCCTGAATCAACTGCTCACGGAAATCCGGATGCGCAACCGAGATCAGAGCCTCCGCACGCTGCCATGCAGTCAGACCCTTGAGGTTTACCTTGCCATACTCGGTGACAAACCAGTGCGCGCACGGACGGGCATCGGTAACGACCGAGCCATTCTCGAGCGTCGGACGAATACGGCTCTCGAGCGTGCCGTCCTTCTTCTTAAAGGTGGACGAGCAGCAGATGAAGCTCTTGCCGCCCTTGGACAGATACGCGCCCAGAACGAAGTCCAGCTGGCCGCCTGCACCGGAAATCTGCTTGATACCGGCACTTTCTGCGTTCATCTGGCCGAACAGATCCACATCCACGATATTGTTGATAGAAATGAAGTTGTCGATCTGTGCGATGGTGCGCGCATCGTTAGTATAGGATACCGGTGCAGACATGCACTCCGGATTATCATTTACAAAATCGTACAGTTTCTGGGTGCCTGCGCCGAACGCGAACACCTGACGGCCGCGGTCGATGGCCTTCTTCGAGCCGTTGATCTTGCCTGCACGGGAGATATCAACGAATGCGTCAACGTACATTTCAGTATGAACGCCGAGGTCCTTCAGGTCAGACTCCGCGATCATCGAGCCTACGGTATTCGGCATGCCGCCGATGCCCAGCTGCAGGCACGCGCCGTTCGGGATTTCCTCCACGATCAGCTTTGCAACCGCCTTATCAACCTCGGTCGGCTCGCCGCCTGCGCCCATCTGCGGCATTTCGGTGTCGCTCTCAACGATCATATCCACCTGCGAAATGTGAATGCCGTCCTCAAAGCCGCCAAGGCAGCGCGGCATATACTTGTTGACCTCAACGATGATAACATCGGATACATCGCAGACGGCTTTCAGGTGCGAAGCCTGCGGACCGAAGCTGAACCAGCCATGTGCGTCCATCGGCGCCACCTGAATCATGGCTACATTGACATGACGGACGTTCTCACGGTACCAGCGCGGCATCTCGGAGTAGCGCAGTGCGCTGTAAAAGCCGAAGCCCTCCATGCATGCCTTGCGCTCAATGCCGGACATGTGCCACGAGTTCCAGGTGATCTTGTCGGCTGCATTCGGAATATCGAATACCGCCGGTCGGCGCATGAGTACGCCGCCGCGGAAGTTTACATCCTCCAGCTCGCCCATGCGGGCAGCAAGTGCCTTGTCCAGTGCAACAGGCGTACCCGTACACCAGCCGTAGTCTACCCAGTCACCCGATTTAACAACCTTAACGGCTTCATCCGCCGTTGTCAGCTTCTGCTGATACAGTGCAGTATAATCCACGCTGATTCCCTCCGTCTTACTTGTTCTTCATTGTTTATTCTTTAACAATCATGCTTACTTATGATTATAATCTCTTTTTTTGTACAGGTCAACACAGGTTCGCAAAAAAGAGTGAGAATCCGTCCCAACCGCTCCCCGTCCTCTTTTCCATATATTTCACCCTGTTATTTTAGATTTTGCACAAAATACCACCCGATTATCCTTCAAAAATGCTGAAAATCTGCATGAAAATCAGGGGTTGATTTTCTGCGCTAAAGTGTTATAATAGTAAACAAGATATGAACCGAATTACAGGAGGTTTTCTAAAAATGAAGACGAAGAAACTTCTCGCACTGCTGATGGCAGGCGCAATGAGTGTATCCGTGCTGTCCGGCTGCGGCGGCTCTGCTGCCAAGACCGACGACTCGAGTGCCGATGCGGCTGACACCTCGGCTTCCGCTGAGAGCGATGTGGATTATGTAAAGAGCAACGGCAAGCTGGTTATCGGCATCACGGATTTCGCGCCGATGGATTATAAGGAAGACGGCTCGGACGAGTGGGTCGGCTTTGACGCGGACATGGCAAAGGCTTTCGCTGAGAGCCTGGGCGTAAAAGCTGAGTTCATCGAGATCAACTGGGACAACAAGATCATGGAGCTGGATTCCAAGGGCGTTGACGCTGTCTGGAACGGCATGACCCTGACCGATGAGGTCAAGACCTCCATGAACTGCTCCGACCCGTATGCAACCAACGCACAGGTTGTTGTTGTTCCGTCCGACAAGGCTGACGCTGCCAAGGACATCGAGTCCATCAAGGATATGACCTTCGCTGTTGAGTCCGGCTCCGCCGGTGAGGCTGCTGCACAGGCTGCCGGTCTGAATGCAACCGCAGTTCAGTCTCAGGCTGACGCACTGATGGAGGTTGCCGCAGGCACCTCTGATGCCTGCGTGATCGACCTGCTGATGGCAGGCGCTATGATCGGCGAGGGCACCAGCTACCCGAACCTGACCTACACCGTAAACCTCAACGAGGCCAACGGCGAGGAGGACGAGAACTATGTTGTAGGCTTCCGCAAGGGCTCTGACCTGACCGAAGCATTCAACAACTTCTACAAGGGCGCCTACAAGGACGGCATCGTTCTTTCCTTCGCTCAGAAGTACGGCGTACAGGAAGCAATCGTAGATCCGGAGGCTTAATCTCCCATTCCCACAGTTCAATATAAGGCAGAAGGCGGACTACCGTCTTCTGCCTTATGTGTCAAAGTAAAAAAGAGGTAAAGAGGAAACGACATGTTTGCCAATGTAACACTCAGCCTGATGGGCGGCTTTGTTACCACCGTACAGCTTTTCTGCCTGACGCTGGTATTCGCTCTGCCGCTCGGCCTGCTTATCAGCTTCGGCTCGATGAGCCGCATTACACCACTGCGCGCACTCATCAAAATCATCGTCTGGATCGTCCGCGGCACGCCGCTTATGCTCCAGATCATCATTATCTACTATGGCCCTGCTCTGGTGTGGGGAATCAAGCTGCCGCGCTTCAGCGCTGCTCTGCTGTCCTTTGTCATCAACTACGCCTGCTACTTCTCGGAGATCTTCCGCGGCGGCATTCAGGGCATCCCGAGCGGCCAGTATGAGGCCGGTCAGGTGCTCGGCATGACCAAGAGCCAGATCTTCTTCAAGGTAACGCTGCTGCAGGTCATCAAGCGCGTTATCCCGCCGATGGGCAACGAGTTTATCAACCTTGTTAAAGATACCGCACTGGCGCGCACCATCGCGGTGTACGAGGTGCTGTGGGCAGGCGAAAAGTTCGTCAAGAACCCTGGCATTATCTGGCCGCTGTTCTACACCGCCGTATTCTACCTGCTGTTCAGCGGCATTCTGACCCTGCTGTTCGGCTGGATCGAAAAGAAAATGGATTACTTTAAATAAGGAGGAGCCGTTATGCCTATTCTGGAGGTACAGCACCTTTATAAGAACTTCGGCTCTACCAAGGTGCTTAAAGACATCAGTTTTACATTGGAGCGCGGCAAGGCGCTTGCCATCATCGGCTCGTCCGGCTCGGGCAAGACCACGCTGCTGCGCTGCCTGAATTTTCTCGAAACCCCGAATGAGGGTAAGATCATCGTAAACGGCGAGACACTGCTTGACGCTGCCGACCATGCAGCCAAGAGCGATGCGCAGATTCGCAAGAACCGTCTGCACTTCGGCATGGTGTTCCAGTCGTTCAATCTGTTCCCGCAGTACACCGCACTCGAGAACGTCATGCTCGCTCCCCTGCTGCAGGCCAAGGAACGCCCGGACTACAAGCAGAAAAAACGCGAGATTCACGAGCAGATCGAGCACCGCGCCATCGAGCTGCTCGAAATGATGAGCCTCGAGGGCCGCATGAGCCACTATCCGCACCAGCTGTCCGGCGGTCAGCAGCAGCGCGTTGCCATTGCGCGTGCGCTCGCGCTCAAACCGGATATCCTGTGCTTCGACGAGCCGACCTCGGCGCTCGACCCCGAGCTGACCGGCGAGGTGCTGCGCGTTATCCGCTCACTGGCGGACCAGCACACCACCATGATCATCGTCACCCACGAGATGGCGTTTGCCCGCGATGTGGCCGATCATGTCGTGTTCATGGACGGCGGCACCATCGTTGAGGAGGGCACGCCGACAGAGGTATTTGAAAATACGCATAATGAGCGAACCAAGGCATTTTTGAGCCGTTTTTCGCAAAACAGCTAAAGAACGGAAATTTATACAAAAACTTTTCGGTACTTTTCACCATTACCCCATTTACAAATCACAATAAATACGTTAAAATAGTCCCGTAATAAGATTGCGGGACTTTTTATTGTCTTTTTGTACAGGTTTAGTTGGTCAATTTTTGATGAAATTATTGTTTGTTTGTGTTGAAGTTTTGGCGCAAATTTGCTACAATAAGAACACAGGAAAAAACCACCCTGTAAAATCATGTAATAAAAAGCCGCACGGCCTTTTATAAAATTTTTGATTGGAGATGTTTCTACTATGGCTATGGATGCTTTCAGCGCCTCCCTGATGAAGGACAAGAGAGAGATCGTCATTGCCCCGACTATTTACAAGTTTGACACCTTTGGTGCTTTCGCTGAGGAGTTCAAGCTGGGCGAGCGCGACGTCGTTCTGACCAACGAATTCATCTACAAGCCCTTCATGGAAGAGCTTGGCCTCAAGAGCAAGTTCGTATTCCAGGAGAAGTTCGGTGCAGGCGAGCCTTCCGAGGCTATGATCGAGACCATGTACGAGGCTATTCCGTACGATTCCTACGACCGCGTAATCGCAGTAGGCGGCGGTGCTATCATGGACCTTTGCAAGCTGCTCGGCTGCAAGCGCCCGACCTCCGTACATGAGCTGTACTTCAAGCGTGAGCCTGTTGTACATGAGAAGGAAGTTATCGCTATCCCGACCACCTGCGGTACCGGTTCTGAGGTTACCAACATTTCTGTTGCTATCGTTAAGGACGAGAAGGACGGCAAGCTGACCGGCGGCGATACCAAGCTCGGCCTGGTTTCCGACGACATCATCCCGAACAAGGTTTGCCTGGTTCCGGATCTGCTCAAGACCCTGCCGTACAAGCCGTTCGCAGCATCCGCTATCGATGCTCTGATCCACGCTACCGAGTCTTTCCTGTCCCCGCACCGCAAGACCGTTACCTCCGAGATGTTCTCCGTTAAGGCTATGGAGATGATCCTCGAGGGCTTCCGCCGCATCGCTCTGGAAGGCCCGGACGCTCGTATGGATTACCTCGGCGAGTTCGTTCATGCTTCCCTGTTCGCAGGCATCGCATTCCTGAAGGCTGGCTGTGCAACCGTACACGGCATGTCCTTCCCGCTCGGCGGCACCTACCATGTTCCGCACGGCGAGTCCAACTACGCTCTGTTCGGCAAGATCCTCGAGATGTACGACGAGTACGAGCCGGCTGGCGAGCTGGGCAAGTTCAAGGAAATCGTTGCTCGTTGCCTGGGCTGCACCAAGGAAGACGCTCTGCGCACCCTGAACGTAACTCTGGAGAAGGTTCTGCACCTGAAGCCGCTGCATGAGTACGGCTTCAAGGAAGAGGACGTTAAGGCATTTGCACTGTCTGTTGATGCAAACCAGCAGCGTCTGATCACCAACTCTTACCGTCCGTGGAGCATCGAGCTCAGCGAGCGCGTATACAAAGAGTGCTTCTAATTTCCGCATGTAACGCCTGAATAGGGCGGGGAGTCCCGTCTCCCCGCCCTATTTTCTTTATTCATGTTATGTGTACCAAATTGTAATGAGAAAGGATACTTGATCACTTATGATGACCAAAGACCAGTACATTGAGTCCCTGCGCAAGCTGAACCTCAACCTGTATATGTTCGGCAAGAAGGTAGAGAATCCGGTTGACGACCCGGTTATCCGTCCTTCCCTGAACTCCTTCGCCGCTACCTACGAGCTGGCTGAGGACCCGCAGTATCAGGATCTGATGACTGCTACCTCCCACATCTCCGGCAAGAAGATCAACCGCTTCACCCACATGCATCAGTCCACCGACGACCTGATCAAGAAGGTTAAGATGCAGCGTCTGCTCGGTCAGAAGACTGCAGCCTGCTTCCAGCGCTGCGTAGGCATGGACGCTATGAACGCTGTATTCTCCTCCACCTACGAGATCGACGAGGCTTGCGGCACCAAGTACCACGAGAACTTCCTCAAGTTCCTGACCCGCGTGCAGGATGAGGACCTCGCAGTTGACGGCGCTATGACCGACGTTAAGGGCGACCGTTCCCTCGCTCCGTCCAAGCAGGCTGATCCAGATCTGTTCCTGCACGTTGTAGAGCGCACCGCTGACGGCGTATACGTTACCGGCGCTAAGGCTCACCAGACCGGCTTTGTAAACTCTCACGAGGTTCTGGTAATGCCTACCATCTCCATGCGTGAGGGCGACGAGGACTACGCGATCTCCTTCGCTGTACCGACCGATTCCAAGGGCATCACCCTGATCTACGGCCGTCAGTCCTGCGACACCCGCAAGATTGAAGAGTACAACGACATCGACGTTGGCAACAAGGTATACGGCGGCCACGAAGTTCTCGTTATCTTCGACCGCGTATTCGTTCCGAACGACCGCATCTTCCTCAACGGCGAAGTTAAGTTTGCCGGCATGATCGTAGAGCGTTTCGCAGGCTATCACCGTCAGTCTTACGGCGGCTGCAAGGTCGGCGTAGGCGACGTTCTGATCGGCGCTACCGCTCTGGCTGGCGAGATGGCTGGCTCCTCCAAGGCTTCCCACGTTAAGGACAAGCTGATCGAGATGACCCACCTGAACGAGACCCTGTACTGCTGCGGTATCGCTTGCTCCTCTCAGGGCACCAAGACCAAGGCAGGCAACTACCTGATCGACCTGCTGCTCGCTAACGTCTGCAAGCAGAACGTTACCCGCTTCCCGTACGAGATCGCTCGTCTGGCACAGGATCTGGCAGGCGGCCTGATGGTAACCCAGCCGTCCGAGGCTGATTACCGCAACCCGGAGCTCAAGCCGTACATCGAGAAGTACCTCAAGGGCGTTGCTTCCGTTCCGACCGAGGACCGTATGCGTCTGCTGCGCCTGATCGAGAACATGACCATGGGTACTGCAGCTGTCGGCTATCTGCCGGAGTCCATGCACGGTGCAGGCTCGCCGCAGGCTCAGCGCATCATGATTGCCCGTCAGTCCAACCTTGAAATGAAGAAGGAACTGGCAAAGAAGATTGCTCGCATCAAGTAATCTCTGAGCAAACTATAGGCACTCATGGAGCACCCGTGAGTGCCTGTGTTTGCGTTATACCATACTGTTCCCATATGGAAACATCTTGAAAGGGGTTGTGCGCCTTGCTGCGCTGCACGGTAAAATTCTGCGGCGGCTGCAATCCGCGCTATGAGCGCGGAGACGCCTACAAGGCGATTTGCGCTGCCCTGCAGGACACCGCCTCATTCTCCTATCCGGAGGACGGTGTTCCTTATGACGTACTGCTGATCCTGCGCGGCTGCACCGGCTGCCCGTATCTCTATGAGGAGATCGAGGCCGCGCACCGTGTTGTTGTTGCCGCAGCGGATGAGATTCCGCAGGCAATAGATAGAATCAGGTCTTTCACGTCACAGGCGTGACCACTGTAAAACCGGTCGCACTATTATCAGGAGGATTGATAAACATGAAGAAAGTAAGCATCATCACCCCGGAGGAAGCTGCTCTGAAGGTTCAGGACGGCGATACCATTGCTACCGGCGGTTTCGTATCCTGTGCTTGCCCGGAGACCCTGTCCAAGGCTCTCGAGAAGCGTTTTCTTGAGACCGGCCACCCGCAGAACCTGACCCTGTTCTTTGCAGCCGGTCAGGGCCACCGCGATGGCACCGGCGGTGACCATTACGGCCATGAAGGCATGGTTAAGCGCGTTATCGGCGGCCACTGGGACCGTGCTCCGAAGCTCGGCGAGCTGGCTCTGAACAACAAGATCGAGGCTTACAACCTGCCGCAGGGCGTTATCTCGCACATGTACCGCGATATCGCTGCTCACAACATCGGCACCATCACTCACGTTGGCCTGAAGACCTTCGCTGACCCGCGCAACGGCGGCGGCAAGCTGAACGACGTTACCAAGGAAGATCTGGTAAAGATCGTTAACATCGAGGGTCAGGAGCGCCTGCTGTACAAGGGCTTCCCGATCAACGTTGTATTCCTGCGTGCTTCCTACTGCGATGAGTACGGCAACTGCACCGTACATCGTGAGATCGGTCCTCTGGACGTAACTGCTATGGCTCAGGCCTGCAAGAACTCCGGCGGCAAGGTAATCGTTCAGGTTGAGAAGATCGTACAGGGCGGCTCTCTGGACCCGAAGCTGGTTGCTATCCCGGGCATCTATGTTGACTCTGTTGTAGTCGGCACCGAGGAGGAGAACATGCAGTGCCTCGGCATGCCGTACGACGGCGCGCTGACCGGCGAGTTCCGCATCCCGGTTGACGCTATCCCGCCGATCCCGATGGACGCTAAGAAGATCATCGCCCGCCGCGCTGCTATGGAGCTGCCGCAGGACGCTATCGTAAACCTCGGCACCGGCGCACCGGAGAAGATCGCTAACGTAGCTGCTGAAGAAGGCATCTCCGACAAGATGACCCTGACCGTTGAGGCAGGTTCCATCGCAGGTGTACCGTACGGCGGCACCCAGTTCGGCGCTGCTGCTAACGCACAGTGCATCATCCCGCACAACGTACAGTTCGACTTCTATCAGGGCGGCGGCCTTGACGTTGCATTCCTCGGCCTGGCTGAGACTGCTCCGAACGGCGATCTGAACGTATCCAAGTTCGGCACCCGTCTGGCAGGTGCAGGCGGCTTCATCGACATCACCCAGAATGCCAAGAAGGTTGTTTACTGCGGCACCTTCACTGCAAAGGGCCTCAAGACTGAGTGCAAGGACGGCAAGCTCGTTATCACCCAGGAAGGCGCTAAGAAGAAGTTCGTTAAGCAGGTTGAGCACATCACCTTCTCCGGCGATTACGCTAACGAGGTACATCAGCCGGTTCTGTACATCACCGAGCGCTGCGTATTTGAGCTGCGTCCGGAAGGCGTTACCCTGACCGAGATCGCTCCGGGCATCGACCTGCAGACCCAGATCCTCGACCAGATGGAATTCGTTCCGAAGATGGCTGACGAGATCAAGACCATGGACGCTCGCATCTTCCGTGACGAGCTGATGGGTCTGGCTAACGACTGATCAATTCTATTTGTGCAGATTATGCAAACGGAAACCGGGCTTTTCATATAATTTTACAGAATCGACCAGTTTCCCTTGCATTCTGCCGAATGGTTTGATAAAATATTAACGAACTCAAGAAATCGAGTTTCCATCACCATGCGGCGGCATAGTTTTTTCGCCGCATCAGTAGAAAAGGAGAAACAGCTAAATGAACGTTTACATCTGTTCCGCTGCCCGTACTGCAATCGGCACTTACGGCGGCACCCTCCGCGATGTACACTCCTCCGAGCTTGGC
>PPYF01028740.1_pt1 | contig 10896 bp, 9 predicted proteins | sample 1559871 | NCBI WGS metagenome assembly PPYF01 (sample SAMN08240021, study PRJNA423297) | Human gut metagenome, whole genome shotgun sequencing project.
TTCTCCAGCTTATAGCGCTGATAGCCGCAGGTAAACAATCCAAGTCTCAAAAAATTTTCCTCCTTTAATAACAGGAAGTACGTCTGTTTTACGGATATTTTTTCTTTTATTAAAAAAGGGCTGCCGCAAATCTCTTTACAGCAGCCCTCCGGCAATCCGACTTAATAATCAAACTGTCTGTAGTATCTCCTGATGGACATAGGGTGGCAGTTTATCTTTTCGATGTGAGCGTCGATACGATTTGTCACCGCATGCATTATCAAATGGCTTATATGTCCGCGGAATTTCTCACTGATACCCTCCATGGGGTAATCCTTTGTGTCAATGATCTCATAGTTTGAACAAACCTTAGGCAGGAAAGCCGCTACTCTTTCGCTGAGCCTTCTCTGGGAATCCTCTCCCATAAATACCGTTACGGGAGTGTTTTTGTCTACGATCTCCAGCATACCATGGAAGAATTCCGCGCTGTGGATGGATTTAGTCCTTATCCAGTGCTGTTCCTCCCAATAGCACATAGCGTATGAATATGTGGCTCCGTACTGGTTTCCGGCTCCTACGAAATAATGCAGCTTGTCTTCGCAATGCTTTCTGGCAAATTCTTCTCCAAAGGCGTCAGCCGCCTTCTCTACATCTGCCAGATCCTTTGCCAGGTGCTGATCCAGTTCCGCATAAAGCTCGTCGTACTCGGCGAACTCTCCGGCGTTTTTCATAAAGCAGTCGGCTGTCATAAAGAACTTGAGCTGCTCGTTGGCGGGGTATGAAATACAATAGTCCACCATTTTCGCAAGCTCGGCCGTTTCTTTATCAATAAAGCCAAATACTTTGGCTCCGTCGGCCTGCGCCTTTTTAACGGCGTCAACCATCTCCACAGTGCTTCCCGTCACGGAAGAAAGGATCACAACGGTTCCCTTTCCCACACGCCTGTTGCCCGTGGTTATATACTCAGCCGCGTTTTCCACAAAGAAGTCAAGGGCCGACATTTCCTTCATATGCACCTCCGCCTGAAGGCAGGACGCCCATGTGCCGCCTATTCCAAGCCAGCAGATGTTTTTATATCCTTCCTCGCAGATTTTGTTTACGATCTCCTCGATCTTTCCGCGCAGAGCAAGGGCTCCGTTCACACTGTCAATCTGTTTCTGTTCATCAAACTTAATTATCATGATTATTCTCCAACTTTCAGTTTCTGATAGTAGTCATTGTAGATCGTGATAGCCTCTCCAACGTCCTCCTGGAAGAATACGTTCTCTTTGTAGTCGAACTGTCTTGCGGGGTCGTTCTTATAAGAATCGGAAGCTACCTCTACAGCTGCGTCGTTAGGGCATGAGTAAGGGAACTCGTCAAGGTTTTTAGCCATAACCTCAGGCTCGCAGATGTAGTTGAGGAACTTCTCAGCAAGATCAACATGTTTAGCGCCTGTAGGGATTACGAAAAGGTCAACTCCAAGCTGGATAGCGTCGTCTGTGAAATCCGCGATCTTGATTGTGTCTTTCTCTGCCATTGCCCATGAAGCGTTTCCATCATACGTTACGGCAACGGAAGCTGTTCCATTTGTAAGGTTCTGCTCTGCGTTTCCGTAAGCTACTACGTTCTCGTTGAATTTAACGAGCCATTCATAAGCCTCGGCAAGTTCTTCCTCGTTTGTTGAGTTGGGGTCGTATCCAAGAGCTACTAAAGCCATGGGGAAGAGGTTTCTTGCGCCGTCGATCGTGGAGATCTGTCCCTTAAGAGCGGGATCAAGAAGATCGTTGTAGCTTGTGATCTCGATAGGGCATGTAGCCGAATCATAAATTACATAGATGTAATTCATAAGGTAAGGCACGCAGTATCCCTTCTGTACCCAGTAAGCGTCATTGATGTTTGCTGAGTTGGGAACGTTTTCAAGGTTGATCTCCTGAACGTATCCGCCGTTAACGAGTGATTCCATATAAGCGTCGCAAGTCATGATAAGGTCATACTCGTCTCCGCCGCCTGCCGTAAGTTTGTTGATGGCGTCAGCGTTGTCGCTCATGTAGGAAAGGTTAACCGTGCAGTTGTTCTCTGCCTCAAAGTTGTCGATGAGTTCGTCGGAAATGTACTGCTGCCACATATAAATGTTAAGCTCAGTACTTGCCTCCGTAGTGCCCTCAGCTTCGGTTGTTTCGCCCTCAGTCGTGGTCTCGCCTTCGCTGCTGCTGCAGGCTGCCATTGAGAAAGCCATAGCTCCGGCTAAAAGGACCGCTAAAAACTTCTTCATAAATAAAACCTCCTTAAATTTTAGCTCTTATTTCTCTTTTTTAAAGAGCTTTGAATAATATTATTCAAAATCATCGCAACGGCGATGACAAGAATCATGATTGTCGTCAATGCGTTTACGTCCGGCGTGATTCCGGTCTTATTCATTGACAGTATGAGCACAGGCAGGGTAGACTGTCTTGCTCCGGCCAGCATGTTGCTCATTACAACGTCGTCAAAGGAAAGCGTGAACGACAGAAACGCCGCGCTCATAACGCCCGGGAAAATGTTCGGGAGCGTTACCCTCAAAAAGGTTTGCAGACGGTTGGCTCCAAGGTCCATGGACGCTTCCTCAAGGGAGTTGTTGTCTCCGCTTATACGTCCTTTTATCGTAACTACGGCATAGGGGATGCAGAAGGTGCAGTGGCCTATAAGTATGCTTCCCATGCCAAGGGACATTCCGATGTTCATAAAAACAACAAGCAGAGCCACGGCCATAACGATCTCGGGAACGATGATAGGTATATAGAGCATATTGTTTATGGCTTTTTTTCCGCGGAACTCATATCTCTTGAGTCCGAGGGCTCCTATCGTTCCTATGACAACCGATATGATCGTGCTGAGGACAGCTATTATAAGGCTGTACCAAAGGCTTGAAAGCAGAGCCGAGTTTGAAAACAGCTTTCCGTACCACTGGGTCGTAAATCCGTTCCAGTAATAGTTATATCTCTGATTATTGAAGGAGAAGGCCATCATAACGGCCACCGGTATATAAAGAACGGCGTATACAAGAAACGAGTATATGTTTCCGAGTATTCTGTTCCTTTTGGCTTTTTTCGCCCGTAAAGATAAACCGTCCATTTATACCACCTCCATATCTTCTATTTTGGCGAACCTTGTATAAATGAATATCAAAAGCATTGTCACCAGTATGAGCAGCACCGAAAGAGCCGCGCCGAGCGGCCAGTTCCTTATGGAGCCAAACTGGTTTTTGATGATATTACCGATAAACAATACCTTTCCTCCGCCGAGCATATCCGTAACGGTATAAATACCAAGGCTTGGTATGAACGTCAGGATTATGGCCGAAAAGATTCCGGGGAATGTTATGGGAAGCGTTATCCTCATAAACGTCTGCTTTGGATTTGCTCCAAGGTCGGCCGAAGCCTCAAGCATGGATTTTTCCAGCTTCTCAATGGTGCTGTACATAGGAAGCACGGCAAAGGGAAGCATGTTTGTAACCAAACCGATAAGAACAAGTCCGTCCGTATAGATAAACGTAATGGGCTCCTGCGTAAGTCCGGTATTGACAAGGAAATTGTTTACCGGGCCGCTTGTCTGGAACAGCAAAAGCCAGCTGTTCAAACGCATAAGGGAGTTTGTCCAAAACGGTATCATAAGCAGAGTTATCATTTTGGATGCCGTTTCCTTCGGCTTCCTCGCTATAATATAAGCGAATGGATAGCCGATAAGAAGGCAGAGAACGGTCGTTATTCCCGCCGCCTTCAGCGATTTAAGTATTACTTGGAAATATGTAGGGTCAAGTATCGTCTGATAGCTTTCCATGGAAAACTCATAGACAACGTCTCCGAATATACCTCTGGACATAAAGCTGATGAAAACGACATATAACATCGGTATAGTCACAAAAAGTATCATCCATACGGAAACGGGGCCTGCCATAGCTAACTTAGGCAGCAGATTTTTCTTTTTTGGGGCAGCACTGGCACTCATTCAACCGCCTCCTGCTCCGTCTTTTTAATGGCTACAGCCTTTTCGGGCCTCCAATATACATATACCCTTTCTCCGGGCTTCACGCTGTGATCCTGCTCAAATCTTGAGTATTTTACTTCCTGGCCGTTAGGAAGGTCAATGGCAGTCTTTACGACAGATCCCTGATAAATGAAGTCCTTTACGTTTCCCTCAACGCTGAATCCGTCTACGGGAGATGTGGATATTTCAAGATATTCCGAACGGATGGAAACATGCATTTCCTCTCCGGCGGAGAAATCCTCTCCGTTAACAAGTATATTGCCGGCATCCGTCTCAACCGTCAGAAGTCCGCCGTCATTTTTGACTACCTTGCCGTCGAAAATATTTGACTCTCCTATGAATCCGGCCACAAACCTTGTTATGGGGTGTTCGTATATCTCCATAGGAGTGGCAAGCTGTTCTATTCTTCCGTCTCTCATAACGGCTATTCTGTCACTCATGGTCAGGGCTTCCTCCTGGTCATGGGTAACATAGATGAACGTAATGCCGAGTTTTTTCTGCAAACGCTTAAGCTCTATCTGCATCTGCTTCCTGAGCTTAAGGTCAAGCGCTCCCAAAGGCTCGTCCAAAAGCAGTACCTTGGGTTTGTTGACCAGCGCCCTGGCGATGGCCACCCTCTGCTTCTGTCCTCCGGAAAGAGCGTCGGGCTTTCTCTTCTCGTAGCCGTCAAGCTGTACCAGGTGCAGCATTTCCGTTACCCTCTCCTCTATTTCCTTCTTGGGAACCTTCTTTATCGTAAGCCCATAGGCGACGTTCTGGAACACCGTCATATGGGGAAACAGCGCGTAGTTCTGGAATACCGTGTTTACGTTTCTCTGAAAGGGCTCCTTATCCTCTATTCTTTCACCCTCGACCTTGATTATGCCGCTTGAGGCTTCCTCAAATCCGGCGATCATTCGCAAGGTCGTTGTTTTTCCACAGCCGGAGGGGCCCAGTAATGTTAAAAACTCTCCTTCTGCTATTTCGAGATTCATGTTTTTAACAACGTGGTTATTTCCGAACCGTTTTTCCACACCCTCAAGCGTGATTATTGGATTGTTCATACTGCTCCACACCTTTTCTTCTTTCATGTTGCAACTACATCAAATTGCATGTAGATATCTCTTATTACTATACCATTTATTCATAATAATTACAAGAAAATAAGACTTTTTAGTCATTTTTTTGTGCTGAAAATGTATTAAAAATGTGTTTATGCCCCTGAAAGGCTTCGGGTTTTAGCAAATTTTCAATTTTAAATAAGGCATGTATAAAATTTTTAATGCCGCTGTAAAAAGCCGCTGTGAATTTTTTAAAATTTTCCACCTGTTATATTTTATTTCAGCCGTCTTTCAAGTCAAGCCTCATATTTCAGGTTTTTCAGCCGTTTTGCTCTCCTTATCGCCCGACGGCTTATTTTACCTGTTTATAACACAATTTTTATGTACGGTAAATAAAGGAAGAGCAAATCAAAAATCCCCGGGAGGCGCATCCTTCCCGGGGAAATGATTTTATAAAACAGCAAGCCAGCTTTCCCAGCCGCCGTCCTTAATAAAGGCATGGCTTACAGAAGCCTCCATTATGGCTCCGTATGCCCAGTGGTCTTCGTTTACGTCCGTATATCCGGAAAAACAGGTGTTCTGTCCGATATATTCCGCGTCCGCGTTTCTTGCGAGCATATTGTTTACTATTACTGCCGCCTCGGCCCTTGTCAGAGAAGCCTCGGGTCTGAATGTGCCGTCGGGATATCCCTTTATCCATCCGTATCCCACGGCGGTCATTACGCTCTCATAGAACCAGTCGTCCTCGGAGACATCCAGAAAGCTTATTCCGTCAGTTTCAGCCCTGCGGGCGAATCGGGCCGCCATGTCAACAAATTCAGCCCTTGTTATATTCCTGTCTGGCTCAAATAATCCGTTCCTGTCAATAATTCCTAAATCCGCAAGGGTATAAACCGCGTCCGAATACCACGCCGTTTCATCCACGTCGTCAAAGCCGGTCTTTTGGGCTTTTGGCCTTTCAAGAAGAAGGCCGTAGAATATCTGTGCCGCCTCGGCCCTTGTCAGAGAAGCCTCGGGTCTGAACGTGCCGTCGGGATATCCCATCATATAGGCGCCATGGCCGATGGTGTTAAGCGTTTCAGATACTCCGGTGTCCTCGGGCGGCGCCGTCCAGTTGCCGGCGGGAACCCATCCGGCGTATACCGTAATGGAGTTTCTTATCCTCAAATCGTCCGTAACCTCGTCGGTCAGCTCCTCATCCCTGTACCATCCGTCAAATTCATATCCGTACCTTTCCGGAACGGGAAGCTCGTCAAAGTCCTTTGTCCATGTTCCGTCGCTGCTTTCAGAGGGCAGTTCTTTTCCTCCGTTTGTCTCATAGTTTATGGAATAGTTCCTGTCAAGCTCATATCCTCCGCTTCCTCCGGAGGGTTTTTCGGGCTCGTCAGACTCATCGGAGTCATCGGGTTCATCCGGATTCTCAGTCTCGCCGGAGTCACCGGGTTCATCCGGCTCCTCAGCGTTTCCGGTAATATTCTCGTGCAAAACAACGGCCCATCCGGCGTTATCGGGATGATTATCGGCACTATATGTCTGAGCCGCCACTTCTTCCTCTCCCAAAAGTATGCGGAGGACGCTTTCGGCCTTTTCCCAGCTGTAGGTTTCGTTATCAATCTCTTTGCCGTTCCAGAAATATGCCAAATAATCTAAAATTTCCTGTTCCTCACTATATCCGTTATGCCAGTGCACGGTCTGGGAATTGAGGACAAGTTTTTCTGTGTCAATGGTATTGTCGGCATTTACCCCAAGGAGGGCAGGTGTGTTTTCGTTATATCCGAAAAGCCATATTCCGCCGGAATTTTCGCCGATAACGACGGTACTCGGTCTTATATCCTCCTGAGCTCCGCTTCCAAGACCTACCGCGTTGGCTCCATTTCCGCCGTAGGCAATGACCACTCCCTTGGTGTCAAGGTTTATTATTCCCTCATACCCTTCAGTATAATAAAATCCGGCTCCGTTTCCGCTTCCTATGCCTGCTCCGCCGTATTTTCCACCGAAGGCCGTAACATCAGCGTTTCCTTCAATGGTAATGTTCGCTATATATCCTCCGTTGCCGCCGCCGATGCCCGCCGAGGAAGTTCCGCCAACGGCCATTACTTTGGCGTCTCCGCCGATGGTTATTGTCTTTGAGCCGCCGCCATTGTCGCCTCCGCCGATGCCGGCTCCGCTAAAGCCGTAGTCGTCAGACCCGCCCACAGCTTCAACAACGGCGTCTCCACCGATGGTTATTTCACCGAAGGATCCGTTTGCGCTTCCTCCTATTCCGGCGGCGTATATTGCTCCATAGGCCTTTATATTTCCTCCGGTTATCTCGGTCACAATGGAGTCCCCAAAGGCTCTGTCTCCACTGGCATTGCCTGCCCCAGAACCTATGCCAGCCGCGCCGCAGAAATCATTATAATCTTTGCCCCCGACCGTCTCTATATTTCCGCCTTTTATATATATCCTTCCGGAGTAGTACCAATCTATCCCTGTTCCTGTGCTGTGTCCAAAACCGCCTCCGCCGATGCCGGCTCCGGCTCCAAATTTCAGGGAAACAGCTTTTCCGCCTTCAGCTTCTATATTTCCATCTCTAATCTCGACAACTCCAAAATTTCTGCCGGCTTCTCCATTAAATCCGTCTCCGCCGATGCCGGCTCCTCCGCCGACGGTATTGCTTGTGGCGGCTCCGCCCTTAGCCAACAGCGAGCCGTCTCCCGATATTATCACATGTCCCGATTTATCCGGGTCATATTCATCGTCAAAATACGCCTCCACGGAAATTCCGGCAAAGCCTTCATCCCCCTCGAGCGTATTTTCCCCTTCAAGCACAAGCTCAAGGGTTGCTCCGTTTTTAACGGCTATGGCAGCCCCACCGTCCGCTGTGATATCAATATCTTTTATAGTCATTTTTATGTCTCCGCTCTCAATCACTATTCTATTGTAGACAATACCGTCAGACGACTGTATTATCGTATACTCATTGGAGTGAGCAGTTTCATTACCCCCCAAGAGAATATCCAGTTTCTGTTATTTCAATATTTCCTCCAGTTATGTTTATTGTCTCATCCTGCGCAAAGGCATTTTCGCCGGCCAGAATCGGAATAAATGCCATTGTCGTGACAGCGGCGACAAAAAATAATTTTTTATTTTTCATTACTGCACTCCTCCATTCAATTTGTAAATCACATATCCTTAATATATTTCAGGCTGTAGTTTCCTTTGTACAAAGTAACATATATTTTAGATCCTGTACACCACATCATTTTTAAATCCACGTTAAATCAAAATAAAAAACAACATAACTTTATTCATGCCGCTGATTTTTTGTTTTTTTATCCGCACTGGAGTATGAGCCATATATTTTCAAAATTTTTGTTCTTCAAGTCATCCTTGCGTATGTAATAAAATATCCTTCCGTCATCTCCAAACATCAGCTCAAATCCATTCTTTCTGACCGTGTCAAGCTGAAACAAAAGCGTCCATTTCTCAGATGCCTTCAACAATTCGTTCTTCTCTTTCTCTGTCATTTCAGGATATCCATTTCCCGTATATATTCCTCTTCCGCCGGTCATCTCACATTCAGCAAGCATATCTCCCTGCATCTCATCGCCATATCCCAAAAGTTTTGTTATCTTCCTCTCCCCCGCCGGGCCGGTGAATCTTTCCTCCCTGCTGTCATAATATTCATCCCAGTCAGCATTTCTGTCATAATGTATAAAATACTCTCCTGCTCCGGGCACATCGTCCCTCGCTTTAAATCCAACCGGTATTTCCGGCAGTATGGACTGTTCCTCCATATCATCCGGCAGTTCCCTTGTCTCAAGCTCTTCGCCCGCATAATAATACACCCTTGCGCAGCCCCTGTCCTTCGGATCAAATCCCCATCTCTGTGATCCAAGCTCATAAAAGAAATACAGCATTCCCTTGTCAGGCAACAGTCCGTCCTTATCAAACTCGCTTATTTCCTCGCAGTTAATCTGCATTAGAAACGCGAGGGCTCTCGGTTTTATTTCATCGTCATCAAAGGTATTAGTACAGAAATACGGCCATTCAAAACTTTCAGGTATATCAGGCTTTCCTCCGAATTTTGAGCATCCCTTCACGGCTTTATCTCTTTCGGTGTAAAAAACAAGTTCTATCGTATTTTTCTTTAAACCGTCAAAAATTTTGTTTATATCCATCAGATCGCCTCCTTTTTCTTATCATACCATATATGTTATAATATTACAATCATCCTTATATAAAACGGCGTCTTTCCCCGGCGCCGTCTGAATATATTTTTTATTATTTTTTCGTTCTCATTTTATTCGTAATCTTCTTCCTCTTCTTCCGCCATTTTTCTGTCGGACACATAAAGGCCGCCTCCCGACGCTCCATCAATGGCGCTCCATTCTTCGCCGTCTATGCTGTAGGTATACCTTCCCGCCGCGCAGTCATAGGTATATTCCTGCGCGTATTTATTCACCCCGTCATAGTCCTCAACGCCTGAAACGGAAATTTTCGCAATATCCTGCATAGAAGGGATCTTTTTGACTTTTTCCATAAATCCATCGTCATCGGTTAAAATCGGCTCGCCCTCACATTCTACGGAGTCTTTGAGCATCTTTACCAGCTCCTCAATATCGGCGCACTCGGCAAGTTTCTTAGGACTGAGATAGGCGTAAACCTGCGTATACTCCCCCGGCCAAACGCTTCCTCATACCCATAAGCATTATATTTCAGCTTTTTCTTGTTTTTCAGCTCGATAACAATATTCAATGTAAAACTGCTGCTGCTTGAATTTGTTACAAAATCCGTTCTTATTTTCATTTTTATCCCCCTCCTTAAATATATCGTTTTTCCCTACGTCCGCAGAGCACGATATTCCTCATAAGAGGACATCCGCCCATACAAAGCTCCCTTTTTGAACATTCCGGACAGGCGCCTTTCATACGGTTTCTGAAATTCTCAAATTCCGCGCTGTTCCACGCATCCTCTATGGTGCGTTCCCGCAGGGAGACTGTATATTTTCTCTCCTGGTCAAAGCTGCAGGGCGTCATATACATATCGGCGCTTATATAACAGCTGAATCTTCCGCCCTCGCAGGTGTCCAAAGATGCCGGATGTATATGTCCACAGAAATTGACCGCACCCGGCACCTGACAGCTGTCCATTCCTACCTTGAATCTGTGTCCCCTGTCTATCTGCTCGAAAAAAGCCTTTACCTTCGGGTCGTCCGCCGAAAGTACGTTATCCTCTGTTCCCTGTCCCACGGGCTTATGCAGAAGAAATATCACGGCGTTTATTCCTTCGGGAAAGTCATCCGCGCGCAGGCGTTCTATGGCTTCGTCTACGCTGTTGTTTCCCAGCACATAATGGATATTCGTTTTAACTCCCGCATCAATCAGCATATTTACCGCCTGTAGAGTATAGTCGCTTCGGTACCAGCTTACGGCTACCGCCCCGCAGTATTTTTCGCAGAGAGCTGCTATCTCCGGCGTCATTCCATAGCCCGATGTCGTAAAATTGGGCACTATGCCATTCTCACGGCATATTTTTAATATGTCCTCGAACCGCTCATGCTGATCCGGGTCGCCGCGTCCTCCGAGGGCAAACTGATTTACCCTGCCGCCGCACTGTTCAGCTATCCATTTAAAATCCTCCACCGTCATATTGGGCTCTTCCATAAACATACCGCTCTGATAGCATCCTACTCCAGCTTTGGCGCAAAGTCCTGTTTTGCCGTGAACACAGTGTCCCATGATGCCCACGTCGATCAGATGGGGAAATGACGCCTGAAACGGGTCTCTTTCCGTGTCTCTGCCTTTATCGTCCAATATTCCTGTCCGCACATAGGCCGCTGTCTCCGTGTCAAAGGCGTATTTAAAACTATATTTTTTGTCTTCCCTTA
>PPYF01188591.1_pt1 | contig 10896 bp, 8 predicted proteins | sample 1559871 | NCBI WGS metagenome assembly PPYF01 (sample SAMN08240021, study PRJNA423297) | Human gut metagenome, whole genome shotgun sequencing project.
TGCATTCAAGTTTATCGCAGTGAGGGTGTTTTTTATTGTTTAGAATTTTCTCTTGACTTTTTATATAGAATGTCTCCTTACAAAAATATTTAAGCGTAATCATCATACTCACCTTGATTTAAGCGAACAAATGCCTCAACAGCAACCAACGTCCTTTTGGCTTCATCTGTTAACTCACCTGAATTTAAAACGTAATCTAAATTATCCTCACCGACAATTTTATCAAACTCCCTTACCAAGGCTAAACTATTAGATACTTGATAGCGAAGCCACGCAATTGTTCGTCTAATGTCATATGGCTCAGGGTCAATTGAAATGACAACACCCTCTGAACCACCAAATAATCGTTGCCATTTACTATCAACCAGATAAGCGCCATATTCATTCGTGCCATTATAAACAGTAATACGACTATTAATTAAGCCACGCCCTAAAATTGCTAAGTCAACACCATTAATATATTCGTTGACAATACTATCAGCTTTCTTTTGAGCTAAACGAATTTCATAACGATTCCAAATATTAAAAACTTCCAAGGCTTCATTAACTGTAATTCGTTCTTGTTTTGCTAATTCATAACGCTTTTCATAAAAGTTGAAATACATCTCTGATTGCCGAGAACCAAAGTAAATCGATATACCTTGTCTTTCTTCCTCGTAATTATCGCTAGATGAACCAAGTGAACCACCACCAATATAGTTCCATTTTCGGAGTTTATCAAAGTACAATTCCTTTTTATAATATTTACTAATCAAATCTTCCAATTGGAACTGTTCATTTTCACGACCAACACCGAGATACAATTCATCAATAGCTATATCCAATCGTGTTACTTTCATACTATCACCAAATGCTGACCGCATATTAGCTAGCAAATCTCGCCATGTTAAGCCATAATATTCAAGCATAACTTCCATTTGGCGACAGCCACTACCTGATAATTGAATGGTTATTTGATAATTATTAGTCTCAAATTTATCATGATAATCAAATATCCAAACATCACCACGTTTCCAAAGGTGAGTGTACATCATCAATTTTGTTTCATACGAGCCAAACTCACGAAATGGAATTAACAAATATTCTCTTGTAAATTTTTCTAAATCACGAACACTTTTAAAAGTGATTCGTAAGTAATCAATCATGTAACGCAACCTATCCTTATCACAATCAAAATAGCCAAAAGCACTTTTGATTTTGTGAAACGTCTCAATGCTTAACGTCTTTTTTCCTAACTCATATCTGGAAATTAACGATTGAGAGATACCAACCGTTTTAGCAAAATCAGACTGATTAAGTCCTGTTTTCTTCCGAAATCGTTGCAAGTAGTAAGCTTCCATCTACTTTAACCACCCCCTAAAAATTTTAGAACCAAAAAACAGTGATTTTAGAACCACTTATCAAATCTCGCAAACCCTTAGTACATATAAGTTTTGGGCGTTGCCAGTTGCCATTTTCTCAAATCTCTACCCCCCTATTAGAAATAGGGGGTTGATTTCTTTTTCCAAGAAGCGATAACCGCTTGATAACCGCCGATAACCGCTTGGGCATTCGCCCAAGCTATCGGCTATCAAGCTATCGCTTCTTGGAAAAAGAAAAGAGTAAAACTACCCTAATCTTCACTTTCTTTAGTAAAATACTGCTCCACAGCATTAGACCACGTTAAATCATTTGTTGCTTTAAAGTCAAAAAGCTCTTTCACTAAAGCCACTTCCGAACTAGTTAATACCTGCTTATCAGTATCATCATGCTCAAAAATTGTATAACCGTCATCTTCAATCATTTTCACAACTTTAAAAACTTGTGGACGAGAAACACCAATATTATCAGCCACCTCTTTCAAGCTATACTTAATCTCTTCGGTTTGAACCTTATTAACCGACATCTGATTAGCCTGATTAGTTGCTTCCGTAGCAACCGCCAAAAGCTCCTTATCGTTAACAATATTAGCCGAAACCTCTGTATTTTCAGTAGGGTCAAAATGATTATCATGTCGCTCTAATTGCTCAAAATAATCATAAAACTCAAATCCTTTTATCAGATTCGGTGAGTAAAATTCACGAGCAACCTCACCATTAACAGCACCATATCCACGACCGTAAACACGACGCCCAGAAATATATTTAAGGTATTTAAACTCTTTGTTACGATTAACTTCACCAAACATAATGTCATAGCCAGCTTCATCAAGACGCCCAACAGACAAACGCATATTAATATTAGCTTGTAATTTTGACCCTAAATCTTCACGAGATGGCTTTTGCATTGCAATGACTGCAAAACAACCAGCTTGCCGACCAAGTAACAACAAATTACCAATTGCCGAATCAACACGTTCACGCTGTTTATAATCAAGCATAGACATCAAGGCATTATACTCATCACAAACCAAAAAATAAGGCTCTAAACCATAATCATAATATTTTTTCAAATCCTTATGATTAAGACGTTTTCGCTCATCATTCATAAATTTATAACGAGCCATCATAATCACAAATGCTTTCTCAAATTGTTCTACAATTTCATCAACCGAAAAAGCAACACGACCCTGAAAAGCTTTCATATCAGTCATAGTGATAAAATCAGCTTGTTTTGGGTCACAAATATCAACTACACCAATTTTAGCTAAAGCTAAAATCAACGTACGAAGCAAAACAGTTTTACCACCACCAGTACCACCTGCCACAAGTAAGTGTGGGTCTGAATCAAAATCCCAATAATAATTTCTCATCAGTAATAAACCTTTTCCTTGCTCAAAAGCAACATCAGGAATATTAATACGATTAAGAAAGGCTTGATAAGCCATAGTGTAAGTCTTATATTTAACATCATCTAATGTCTCCATGAAGTCCATAAACAATGTTTTTTCAAGCTCACTCCCCATCTTAGTAAACTTATCTTGAAACTTATTTCCAGCCATCTCAAATGAAACATCTAAATCAAATTTTCGTTGACGCATATAAACTTTTGGATAACGATAACTTGTCTTAGTATTTTGTCCTTTTTTCTTCTTTTCGTAAATAAAGCCATGTTCAAACAAATACCTTGACATAATACCTAATCGGTCAATTTTCTTCCCAAATGGCGTTTGTTCTCTAAAAAGCCACGAAAACCAAATACCTAAAACAATCGCCAAAACACTTAAAATAGCTAAAATCACAATTGTTTTAACATCTACTGCTTTTAAAGCGTCAATATTAACGTAACCAAAAGCAATTGCTGGTAACAGCAATACAAAAGAAAAAACGAAAGCTAAAATCATATTCAGCTTTCGCATGTACGGACGAACTCTCGTTCCCCTATACTCAGGTAATAACCGCATAGATTACCCCCTTATTTTTTATCTTGCTCCTGCGGTCTTAGGTGTTTGGGTGTTTGACCTACTTTTTTAACGTTAGAAGCCAAAAGTTTAATGCGATCAGAACGTTTACCAATTGACACATAAGCAAAAGTCAAATCATCAAATTCAATAACATCACGATACTTAATACCAAGCTCCGCAAAACGAGCCTCGGTCATATCTGATACTGTCACATTAACTGACTTTTTCAAAACAGAAGATGATACAGAAAGCACCAAACCACGTGTTTCACCCGTAGGAATTTGTGGATATGTTCCATCTTGACGTCGTGGTTGAGACGTATCGTCTGTATAAACCAAATCTTCTTCAACAACTGCAATTAATTTTAAATCACCCAAAATTTCCTTAGATTGAACCAATCCATCATTTAAAATACGATACTCTTTATCTGCAACCTGCAATTTTTCACCAAAATTCAAACCAACTTTTGCCATTATTTATTACCTCCTACACGTTTAAACCCTTTTGCCAACACATTCATCGCTGGTGCTACATCTTGACCATTCCAAGCAGTATCTTCCAGGAAGAAACAATCACCATCAATTTCAATTTCATCATCAAATTGGAACGTTTGAGAGAGAGCAGGTGTAATAATATGAAAGACACCATGTTTTTCATTGTTTACAATATGACGTTGATAATTACCAGCTTCCCCATTCACACGTCGTGGTGCTTGACCTAATTGTTCATAAAAAAACTTACCAACAAAATCTTTTTTCAATTTCAAGTTATCAATAATTTCCATTTAAATTTTCCTCACTTTATTTTTTACACAATAAAAAGGCAGTTTTAAGACATGCCAAGGTCACACAAAAGAGAACTATATGAGTTTTAAGCTACGTCTTATCAGAATTTGCTTAAAACTACTACACTAGAACAGTTTAATGACTTATTCACTAATCTTCTTTACACTTAAAAACACCAATTAGCCCCACTAAATCGAAAGTTGCTAGTAAACGTTCACCATAATTAGTTAAATATCTGTAATTTTGACAAATGGACATCCTAACCCACTCACATCTACACTCTGCGTACTTTGTTCATTCCAAAGCGAAGCAATTGGATACCAACCATTGTTGGCTGAATTGTATGGGTCAGAAACATAGGTCATACCATTCAAGTAGCCTTTAAGAACAATCTCATGGCTTGTTCCCCATCCCCACGGAGAGAATTTATTCTGTTGAACAGCTGCCACCACATAATGTCCTTCTTGCAATGCTGAACTTAATACTGATGATGAATTAAGAACAGTTGGTATTAAGCCCCATTGACGAGAAGCTACTAAGATACCATTTCCTGTTGTTCCTTCTGTTCCTCGATTAAATTCAACGGTATTGTTATAGAGATAGCTTGCTACTGTGGTTGGGAGCACTTCAGTATTTGTCAATGCTGAAAAGACCATAGCAAGACTTGTTGGCACACAACCAGTTGAAGCCATTGTGTAATAGCCATAACGCGTATTTGCCCAACGTCCATCACGTTGATTGTAATAAGGGTTACTATAATTGGTTTGTTTAACGGTGAAGTCTGTTGATGTCAAAAAATACATTTTACCATTATCAGACTGATAAACATGAACGTGGTACGTTCCTGTTCCAGAATGGTTTGTCACATTAATCAGACCTGTTGCGCTTGTTCCTGATGTCGTAGCATCATACCATTTAATATCATCTTGTCCATTCGTATCAGACCAAACAGCGTATTTAACCGTTCCACTTGAATAAACGCCTGAAACAATTATGCCATAAACACCAGTACCCTTATAGCTTGTTGACACACTTGTTGTTGTCTGCGTGTTATTTAAAGCGTATTGACCGAGATTATAGCCAATCGTTTCACCATCTTTGGTTTTAACATACACATGGATAGTATAGTTACCTGAAACGTTATGATGATATTTTTCATCAACAGTAATCACAATTTTACCGTTTGAAACACTTGAACTTGTGTACCAATGGATATTTTCTTGGTTTGTTTCAGACCATGCTGCAACTGACACACCAGCAATATCTTTAGATGTTTCTGTTTCTGCAATCACCACTTGCAAGATTCCGTTAGTGGCGTTTTGATTTTGAACCGTTACGGTTGGGTTAGTAAGGCTTTGGTTAAAGGTTAAATCAATTCCTTCTGAACCTGATAAAGCCACAAATGAATGTGTTACTTCGCTTGTACCATAGACATGAACATTATAATGTCCTGATTCAAAATTATGGTTTTTAGCATAGAAAGTATAAGTATAGCTTCCGTCCGCCTGCTTAGTTGCTTTATACCACTTAATATCATCTTGATTATTCTTACTTGTCCATGTTGGCAATTGAATATCATGGATATAAACTGGAACGTCTGTAACGGTTACTTTAGCTGAGGTATCACTAACTTTAGTGATTGTTACCGTTACTTCTGGTTTTGGAACAGCAATACTTGTTGCACTAATAATTTGCATTTGTCCTTTAACAACAGCATAGGTATGAATCAAATAAGTCCCATAATCACCTGTATAAGCTGCAGTCGTCGTGCCACTACTGTTGACTTTGTACCAGACAATATCGTCTTGGTCATTTGTAGCAGACCAAACCGCATGATAAACCGTCAAGTTTGTACTCACATCACTTGGCATAGTAATGTTAATCCCTTTTTCACCTAAAGAAGCTTGAACCTGAACATCTCCGTATTGATAATCTGCTGTGAATTTTGTCCCAAGTAGCCCTGTTAAACTATTTGTGACACGACTATTACCGTACACATGAACGTTGTAAGTTCCTGATTCCAAATTATGAGTCGCCTCACTAAAGATAACATAGTAAGAGCCATCAGCGGCTTTTGTCGCCTTATACCATTGAATATCATCTTGACCGTTCGCTTCGGTCCACGTCGGAACTTGAATGCTATCAATATAAACTGGGACATCTGTGACGGTTACCTTATAAGTTGTGGCACTTTCTTTGGTGATGGTTGCTTTAACAGTTGGCGTTGGCACATCAATTGATGTTGCACTCAAACAAACCATATGACCGTTAACAACACCGTAAGTATGAATAAGATATGTGCCATAATCGCCCGTATATTTAGCCGTTAATTGTCCGTTAGAGGGAACTTTATACCAAACAATATCGTCTTGGTCGTTTTTGACAGACCAGACCGCATGATAAACGGTCATTCCTTGGCTAACATCACTTGGCATTGTGATATTGATACCAGTTTGACCAAGACTTGCTGACACCGTAACATCTCCAAAGGCATAGTCACCTTGGAAACTTGTTCCCAACAACCCTGTTAGAGAATTGGTAACCGCACTTGTTCCGTAAACATGAACATTATACTTACCACTTTCAAGGTTATGTTCGGCAATGCTGATAGTAGCTGAATACGTTGTCGTTGAACCCTTAGTTGTCTTATACCATTGAATATCATCTTGACCTTTATTCTCCGTCCACGTTGGCAAAGTTACGCTAGTGATGTAAACTGGGACGTCTGTAACGGTTACTTTATAAGTTGTGGCGCTGGCTTTTGTAATACTTACCTTAGCACTCGGTTTTGGAACGTCAATTGTTGTTCCGTTCAGCCCAGTCATCTTTCCATTGAGATTTTGGTACGTGTGAACATTGTATTTACCGTATGAGCCCGTATATTTAGCGGTTGCTTTTCCGTTGCTGTCTGCGGTGTACCAAACTAAGTCATCTTGACCGTTAACGTCAGACCAAACCGCAAACATGATTTTAGCACCACCTGCAATGGCTTGATTATATTGTAAATTAAATCCGTTGCTTGCTAAAGAAACACTTGTGACTTCATTGGTTGCATTTCCAGTTGCTCCACGCTCAACAGTCGTATTGTCAGTCGTTTCTTCAACGGTTGCTTGTTGCTCATCAGTTTGGACAGAATCTTGTGTATCAGCTGCTTTATCTTCTGTCTGTTCTGCCATTTCACTATCAGATACTTTTGTATCTGTAGTGGCTTGTGAGCTTTCTGAGTTATCTGATGAACTTATTTCTAATGTTTCAGAATCAGTTGTACTATCAGATACTTCTTGTTCCTGAATATCAGTTTGATTATCTTCAGCAACCGTTTCTTGACTAGCTTCCTCAGTAACAACAGCTTCTGTTTCGGTAGCGACTTCATTGTTTTCTGCTTCTGTAGCAGACGAATCAGCCACTAATTCAGTCATATCGTTTTCAACAGTTACCGTTGTTTCATCTGCGCTAACACTTGCTGCTCCTAAAGTAGCAATCAATACTCCAGAAAGTAGCAACGTTCCAACAACTCCATAAGCTTTTGATCTTTTTATTGTCCCATGACCTTTTCGTTCCATAAAAACTCCTTAATGTGATGATTAGTTTTAATTATTATAACAAATTTTTAAGTTATTTTTAAGGTAAACACTTCATTTTCCTTAAAAATCAAAGACAGCACAAGGTCTTGTTCTATTGTGCAGTCTTTAAAAAGTAATCATTAGTCCTCTTTGCGTTTACGAACACCAAGGATACCAAAGACAAACATTAGTACACCAATAAGTGATACAATAATATTTAGTGGTGTTGTTTCGTCACCTGTCAATGGAAGAACACTAGATTGAACAACGGGAACATCTTCAACTGGCGTTTCAGACGTTTCAGGTGTTTCTGGAACTTCAGACTCTGGCGTATGGGTCACAACCTCATTAGATGGAACAGGAACATCTGTCACGCTTCCTTCATCATCTTTGAAAGCAAGATGATTAACAAAGTCATTATAAACATCCCCCGCAGCGAAACGAACAAATTCAATATCAATTTTTGCTTGAAAATCACTTTCTTTAGCAATCTGTGCTAGAAAGTCAGAATTAAGAGTAACATAGAAGCGGCCTGTAATGCTATCATAAATAGCTTGAGCATAAGCTTGTAAATCTGCTCCTGATTTAATAACCGTACCATCTTTTAAGGTGATTGGAACCATCGCATAAATATGATAACCCTTATATTCATCATGTTGCACATCAAGATAATCTTCAAAATCATATTTGACAAGATTATCTTTACCGTGTGCCTCAACCTTAGCCCCTTCTAAAATATAATGACCTGTTTCTCCCTTTTGAAGCGTGCCATTATCAATCGAAATACCGTTATCATTTAAAACATCTTTAACAGTTGTTAAAGGTATTTTATAGTCATTTAAGTGATAACTTGCTGTTAAATTGTTCTTTAGTGGTGTTTTTTGAGGTGCTGGTGCTGCATTAACCTTATGCAAAACAAGTTCAGGTTTATCAGGATTTGTTGCCTTAACAATTTCTGCTTGTACCTCAACAACTGGTGGATTGATAGGAGCTTCTACTGAGTGAAGTGTCGCTATAGGCAACTGATTTGGATTAGTAAAGTCAACAATGGCTTGACCATGCGTGTTATAAATCCAATTATCGTCAATAGTCAAAACGCCAATGTCACCAGTAGAAGCACCAGCAGCGATAGTGTAGACCTTATTTAAAAGTATGTTTCGATTAATCACATCTGTAAAACTATTGTTTCCATTATGTAAATTGCTATAAATCTCAACACCATCAATAGTATACACATGGAAATTAAGGTTTTGGTTGACTGCATGATTCAAACGATTTGAAGTATACTGATAGCTATAAAGATCGATACTAGATAACTTCACAGTAATTGAACCATCGCCATTAGCGACTGTTGTGTAATTCAACTTACCTGTTAACGTTCCTGTTCCTAAAATGCCAGCTACACTATTATCACCGTCATTCATGTCGTGCGTAAAAGTAAACGTACCATCAACGTTAATCACACCACTCATAAATGAATCACCATAGGTTAAATTATCAACGTTTTGGGTGGCAACACTTGTTGAAACATTCACTTGACTTGAAGTTTTAAACTCTTCAAGTTTCTGTAAAAATTCTTGCAGCTTCTGTTGATTTTGAGCGATTAAATCCTCAACAGTTGCCTTATAATCTTGATAATCAGATTCACTTTGACCTGTATTAACTTCCACTTTATCAACGGAAATTGAACCACCGTGATTCGTTACCGCATCAGAAACTTGTTGATTTAAGTTTTGATAAGCATCATTTGCATCATTGTAAGCTTTCATAATTGCTAGCTGAAGTGTAACCTGTTTATTAGCGGAAGCAATAGCTGCCTCATTTTGAGCTAATAACTGTTTCAATTCCTCTAACGTATGAACGACTTTATTAACTTTGATGACTGTGACACCTTTTGAAGTCAGATCATTTTCTGCTTTACTAACAGCATTATTTAAAGCGTTCGCTTGCTCAACAACAGCTTCATATTTTGCCTTCTCATCAAGATAGTTAGTGACTGCTTCGTCATTTTCCTTATCAATTTTTTCTGCTTCTTGTTGTCCTTTGTGATAATCATCAGTAGAAGTGCCATCACCATAATCAACAGTTGTATCTGTTACTGTACCACCATGTTGTTCATGATACTTATCAGCGTTTTGATTCGTATTCTGTGCGGCTTGATTTGCATTCTGTTGAGAATCTTCTAATGACTGATTGTCTTTATTGATTTGAGCATTCTCTTGATTAATTTTATCTTGTTCAGCTGTGATTTTATCCAATTCTTCAGCCTGATGATTATAATCGTTATTAGCTTCTGCCTTATTACCGACAGATTGATTAGCGTCTTGTGTAACGTCCACTCCTGAATTTGTCGCATTTTGGATAGCGTCAGACAGTTTATCATTTTCTGGAGCTACAATGGTTTGATTAGCTCCTTGTTCTGTTGCTATAGAAATAGGCTCACTTGAAGTTACCTCATCAGCTGAGACATGAACGCCAAAGAAAGCAGTTGCTAGCACAACCCCACACACTAAACCATAAGCTTTTGATTTACGGAAGTATCCGCGCCCTACTACATTATTATTTTTCATTCTTTAAAACTCCTATTTAACTTTTTGACAAAACAAAAAAGATAGTCAAAAACTATCTTCAATTCAATAACACTAAATGACATTAGATGGCGCTCTTGCAAACTTCATTTCATCACCTCAATCTAAAATCTGGCGTTCAATATGTAGCCATTTTCGACCCTTTGACTTCAACAAAAAATCAACAAGTGACGTTGTTGACTTACCCTTAAAAATAATAAAACTACCATCAGCAATGTAACGGCGTAACGTTGCATAGTCTAAAGAAGAAACTTTTACAATATAAGCTTCATCATATCGTTTATATGTTTTTACAAAAACAACTTCACCTGACTTTTTCAAGAAATAAACACGAATCGAATTAGACTGTACTTTATTTCTTAATTGATATAGCAACTTACGTTTAACTAACCATTGTTCAAACACACTATTTGACACTTACTTTCTCCTTTCAACTAATCCGCAAACACCTCCTCAATATACTTATCATTAACAGCAATATCACCATTTTTATCATCATAAGTATAATAATCTAAAGTAATTGCTCCATCACGAATCATAACGATAGTCGGTGCTTTAATCTGAATCGGTTACACTAAACTAGACAGAATTTATAAAGTGTTCTACACTAAAGAAAACAGGAGAACAGATATGTCTAG
>PPYF01603241.1_pt1 | contig 10896 bp, 10 predicted proteins | sample 1559871 | NCBI WGS metagenome assembly PPYF01 (sample SAMN08240021, study PRJNA423297) | Human gut metagenome, whole genome shotgun sequencing project.
TAAAAGCATCTGGCTCGAGCATCGTCCAAAGGCGCAAACTCTAGCAGAGTTACAGGAACAGGTTCGTGCTGGAATAATGGTAAGCACTCCATAACAAGACGTATATGAAAATCAGTAGGCACCTCCTAAACTGGAAGAAAACAGTTGGAGGTGCCTTTTCAATTGCAAGATATTATTCCGGTGAATTTACATGAACGAAATCCAAAGGATTTCAAACCAACCAAGCCACAAATGGTAGCAAAACTATCAGTCAAACGAGTCAACGTCACCATTTTTGACACGATTAGCAAAGACCAAATGAGTGAATTAATGGAAGTGATTTTGAATCATGTTGGTTAACTGGCAAGATCCAAAACATGTCTACATTGTTTGCGGGAAAACAGACCTTCGTAAAGGGATCGATGGCTTAGCCATCGTCGTGCAAGAGAATTACGGTTTGGGACTATTTGATGATTCATTGTTCTTGTTTTGTGGCAATCGCAATGACCGTTTTAAAGGTTTATATTGGGATGGTGAAGGTTTCATCCTGTTGTATAAACGGTTTGAGAATGGTGGCCTTCGTTGGCCACGTTATCGAAACGATGCTCATCAGTTAACCAAGCAACAAATTAGGCAATTATTGGAAGGTATCAATCCGTTACCTCCGAGACGGGTTAAACCCGCGTCACATGGGCCTTTTTATTGAGTTTTTGGCTGTTAATGGTCCCCTGTTCTCGGTATAATAATATATATCGGAAAGGAGGTGACGAATCATGGCAAACGAAGAAAAATTACTTCAGGAAAATGATGACCTTAAACAGATAATTAAAGAGCAAAAGGAAATCATTGAGCAGTTAAAACAGTTACTGTACGGGAAAAAAACGGAAAAAATACCCGTTAACGAAAACCAGACATCGCTATTTGATGATGAAGAATTAGATGAGATGGCTGAAGAAGTAGAATACGACGAAGTCGTTGAAAAGACTACTAAGACCGTGGTTCGTCATCATTCCAAAAAGGCCAAAGTCGGCAAACGGAAGAAATATTTGGATAAATTAGAACAAGTTGATCAGGTTCACGCATTAAGTCAACAAGATTTAATCTGTCCTGATTGTCATCAAGAAATGGAGAAGATCGGTACTCGGGTGGCTAGTCGAGAAGTTGAACTGGAACCGGCGAAGGTTCACTGCGTCAACCATCTCGTTGAGACGGCTAAGTGTCATCATTGTCACCCCAACGGTGGAGATAAATTGGTAAGTGCTGGTTCGCCACAACAACTGTTCCCACATAGCTACTATTCAAGTAGTATTTTAGCGGCGATTATCTCTAATAAATATGAACTAGCGGTGCCGTTACATCGGCAACAACGCAGCTGGCAACGGTTAGGTTTACCATTAACGACTAAATCAATGGCCAGAACTGTTATTAACGGTTGTTTCCAATTCCTGAGTTCGATCTACGATCGTCTAAAAGCGGAATTAAACCAAGAAATCGTTGTTCACATGGATGAAACACCATTTAGGGTATTAGAAGACAATGGATCTAACAGCTACTTTTGGGCGCTTAGAACGACGAAGGAGTTTAATCAACACGACATTACCCTCTTCCATTATTCTGATACTCGATCTGGAAAAGTGATTGGTGAGATCATTGGTGATGATTACAAAGGCACCATCATCTGCGATGGATATGGTGGATACAGTAATAATCGGTTTCCAAAACTTAGTTTTGGGACTTGTCTTGTCCATATTCGCCGTGAGTTTGCGGAATTGGCCAAGATTGCCAGTGAGTTCGGAACCTCAAAGGCTAAGCAAGTTCTTAAATTGATGGGTGGGGTATTCCATACAGAGAAGAACTTAAAGTATGATTCCGAAGCTGAGAAGTTAGCGCTCCGTAATCAACTGGTTAAGCCCAAACTTGATATGGTTTATGATTTCATTACCAAGATTGAGAATCCAATGGGCAAACTAAAGCGAGCAATTAACAATGCTTTACGGCTTAAAGACCGGTTGTACAAGATTTTTGATAATGCGCAGTTACCATTGGATAATAATCCGGTCGAGCAAAGCATTCGTCCAACAACGCTAGTTCGCAAGAACAGCTTATTCGCCACTTCCAAAAATGGCGCCAAAACCAATGCGATGATTTATACCATTATCCAAACGGCTAAGTTAAATAACTTGAGAATCTTCGATTACTTGAAATACGTATTTGATCAATACACAAAGCGTGTTGCGGTAAAGGTCGAAGACCTTTTACCATGGAATCAAGAAATTCAAACCAAGTTTCATGTATAACGAAAAAGGGATACTCTGAAAATCCATTTTGGAAATTCAGGGTATCCCTTTATCCTTTTTTCGTATGGAAAATAACATTTTTTCTGCTTCTCATCCCAATTAAATTCATCCGTTGATAGACCAACAATTAAGTAGTCTCCCAATTCCTTAGCCCTTCTCAACAAATTAATGTGTCCATAATGTAACAAGTCAAACGTACCATAAGTGATAACTTTCTTCATGATATCTCCTTCTTTTGAGAACTAGCCTAATTCATTTTCTAAAATTAATGCAATTTTTTCAGATGCATGTCCGTCTTCTACTAGACCAATTTTCTTTTCGAAATCACTATAATTATCGATAAAATTATGCAACTTGCTATCGCATAAATTTTTAATCAACTCTAAGTTGTTTTTGGCTAATGGGAATGGTAGTTCCTGAATTGAAAAATACATCCCACGATCTTTTATATACTGTTCTAAATCTGGAGTATATAGGTGTACCTGCTTTTTAGCAAGCATCCCATCAAACATTACACTTGAATAATCAGTCAGTATGATATCACTACCTAAAATTAATTCATTAGTATCTATAGAGACCGAACCATTTATGACTTTATCCGTATATCTTATTTCATTTGCATAATCCCGCGCATTTGGATGCATCCTAACTATAATAGCCCAATCACAATTACACATATCCTCTAATGTGGAGACCAGTTTGTTAAAATCAACATTATAAGAACTTGTATCCCCATTGTCTCTAAATGTTGGTGCATATAAGACTAGTTTTGTATTAGCATCGATTCCAAAGTATTCTCTTATCTTCTTTCCGTAGGGAACAGGATCTTCAAAGAAAATATCTGACCTTGGTAGCCCAACTTCTGCAATTCGTCCGTCATACCAAAACGCATTCCTAAATATTTTGGTGAAAAACTTACTATTGGATATTAGAAGATCGATCATTGAAGAATCATCCATAGATGCTCTTACATAGTCATTACTTAATAAGGGAAGTGCATCTTTTTCAATCTTCTTGAGCGCTATGCCACCGTGCCATGTTTGTAAGTAAAACTGGCCTTGTTTTTTCTTAGGTTTGGAAAAGTTTTTAACGTTTCCAATAATAACTTTTGCAGTAGCTAACTCATACATTGATTGGAATGATCCATACTTAACCTTCCTAACCCCTTTTGGCATCTTTGTAGACAAATCTGAAACAATCCAGACAATGTCTAGATCTCTATCGCTTTGCAATAATTTTTCAACAATATACTTTGGACTATCCCCGTACCCATTCCCAAAGAAATTGTAAACCACTACCTTGTTAGGAGAGATACTTAAATATCTAGAAATAGGACCTTTAACGATTTTGGTCAGAACCTTGTTAGTTACCTTACCCAGATTTCCTATTGCCTTCACTCACTACTCCCCCTTTTTAAGCATTCTACGTAAATATCCTGATAGGTACGTAAATGACTCCATTTTGAACAGGATCGATCCTAGGATATAAACTAAAATACCAACAATAATTTGGATTAATAAGATAACAACGGAAGACATATTCAAGTGTTCCAAACTGTTTACTACTAAGAACATTAAAATTGATAGTAGTAGGGAGGGAACAATATCACTCAACTGCTCTTTAATCCCATAGTTGATAACTTTCTTATTAGGTGACATATTAACAATCGCCGCATATACCGAATAAATAAGCATGGTTTCTGCGACCATCATTACCCCGTACCTAATCCCGATAACTAGTAATACTAAATAGATCGGTTTTTTTACTAATTCTAATTTCAGTAATACGTCGCTACGCCCAGATGCCTTTAGTACCTGTAAGTTAGTGTTGGTAACTGTAGTAAAGGCATTTGATATACATAACACTTGCATGAATGGTACGGCTGGTAACCACTTATCTGTTAACAGCAATTGAATCAATGGTTTTGCTACAGCTGCTAGCCCAAACATCAGCGGCATAATTAAGTATGTGGAGGTTCTAAGTGATCTTCTCACCATTGCCTTTAGCCTTACTAAATCATCACCATGTTTTGACATTACAGGGAATAACACCGTTGAAATTGATGAGTCAACGTTCGTAGAAATTAAGTTAGGAAATTGATCACCGCGATTATAGTACGCTAAGCTAGCGGTACTGTAATATCTACCTATTACTAGGTTTCTTAGTTGACCAAAAAATGTTCCTATAAAATCAGCAGCTAAAACTTTCCAACCATAATCCAATAAAATTTTAGCTTCTTTAAAAGAAAAAAGTAGTTTAGGCCGCCAAGGAATCTGGACAAAAAGAACAATGGTGCTAATAATACTATTACTTAATGATTGAATCACAAGCGCCCATACACCAAACCCTAGGAAGGCACATATAATCCCGATTACCCCTGACAAAATTGAAGCCGCACTAGTCGAAATAAATATCTTACGGAATGCAATCTTCCTTGCTATATAAGCCTGCTGAATTGAATTAAAAGCAGCAATTGGTAAAGCTAGTCCGTATGCCCTAACAACCGATACCACTTTATCATTATGATAAAAGTTACCAATATAGGGAGCAAAAATAAATAGAACGACATATAAGAACAAAGAGAATATGAGACTACAATAAAATATCGTCGAGAAATCTAACTCTGTAGCATCCTTTTTTTGAATTAGGGCCGTTCCAAAACCACTAGTCACAAAAACGTTAGCCAGTATTATAAACACATTTACAAGGGAGATAAGCCCATAATCGCTTGGAGATAAAATTCTCGCCAAAAAAATAGAAACGATAAAGGATACTAGCTGAGCTGTAATCTGCTCATTAAATTTCCAAAAAAAACCTGAGAAAAAATTATCTCTATCCTTGCTTTTAGACACCTGTTTAACTCCTCTTATATGCAACAAACCTTTTAACGTTTTGTACGATTATACATATCTTTTATTTTAGCTAGGTAGACAAGGTTTCTCCTCGCTAATCTATCTCTTACTTTATTCTTTAGTGATTTTGTTCCACCTACATAGTAGTATTTTCTAAATTGACTTTGTAAATACTCGATAAATTTTTTATGCTTCTGATCTTTATAGATCTGTGTAGTCACTTTCATTATCCAAGTACGGTAGTCATCCACCGCTAGCATGTACAATTTATCATCTCTCGACTTAAAGAAATCCATTCGATAAAGATACGTCTCGTCAGAATCTAGTAGCTTTTTTTCACTTAAAGATGAGTTCATTATGCTTCCCGATCGTTTTACATAGAAGTATAAGCACTTTCTAATAAGCGCTACTTTATCTACGTTCCAATATAATGGCGCTATTATAAAACCATCTTCGTAATACTTTCCAGTAGCAAACCTTACTTCACTAAATACATCTCTACGATAGATCTTGTTCCATACTACCTGATTTACTACCCCACCTGGTTGGTAAAAGTATTCTAGTAGCTCTCTTCCCGAAATAATCTCTTTACTTTCTGGTTCATTCGGTTCATTTCTAGATAATACCCTCGAACTATCATCAACCTCTAAAAAACCGCAAATCGCTACCTCAGCATCGTTATTCTTAATACCAGTATATAGCTCCTTAACAAAGTCTTTGTCTACATAATCATCGCTATCTATAAATATAATATATTCACCTATAGAATTATCTATCCCAAAGTTCCTAGCATCAGACAAGCCACCATTGACTTTATTTAAAATCTTAACTCTAGCATCATCTTTAACTAACTCACGGCAAACATTTACGCTACCGTCTGTAGAACCATCATTTACCAGTAGTAGTTCATAATTTTTAAATGTTTGATTTAAAATGCTTTTCACACATCTGCCGATATATTTTTCTACATTATATATTGGCACAATAATCGACACTGCTGGGTTATCCGTACTCATGTTTTTCCCTTTCATCCTCACATTAATTTAAGTGAAGGCTTTAAGGACTTGCCTATAATATTCACTTTTTGTTTGAGGGAATTCTTTACTTTGCCTAGATGCTTCCTTTGACATATCAGAATATTCTTGCTTAGTATTCAAATAATCCCTTTTTATTGCACTAGTTAAATTAGCTAGAAATTCACTATCTCTGTTGATTAGAGTGGCACATTTGGGGTTCAAGACTTCCGTTAATCCTCCAGACCTAGAAGCAATAACCGGTACGCCCATTGTTATCGCTTCTAGCGCTACAACACCAAATGCTTCCTCACATTGACTTGGTACCACCACATAGTCTGAAATAGAATAAATTCGATTAATATCGCTGTTATTCACATACCCAGTAAAGATAACCTGATTTTTTATTTCTACTGCAATATTTTTAAGCTTTTGAATATACTCATCGTCTTTTTTTGTCTCGAAAAAATTATTTCCAATTATTAGGCACTTTATGTTTTTTGTCGACTTTAAATTTTTTGTTGCTTCTAGCAACTTATCTAGCCCTTTATATTCAACCAGTCTACCCACATAGGTGAATACAACGTCGTTTTGAGATATCCCAAATTTGTTTCTCAAAACCCTCTTTTGGCTTGAATCAATTTTCACTAATTTTGATCTATCTATTGAATTGTAGACAACGGATATGCTACTTTCTTTTGCACCATACCTAATTAACTTGTCTTTTAAAAACTTGCTAACTACAAGGATCTTATCAGCATTCTGAATTACAATCTGTGTCTTAGCTTTAGTCTTAGTTTCATCGCTTAATTGATCTGGATCAAAATCATTATGCAAATGAAAGAAAAATTTCTCCTTTGTTCTCTTCTTTAACATTAGAGAAAATGTATCCATATTATTTTCCACTAATACTTCATCATAGTAGTCTTTTTTAAAATTCCGATACATTTCATAACTTATATAGTTATATCGTGTTGTCTCTTTGAAAATTCTTGATAGCCGAACTGCCACTGCACAAGCTAATCTTACCGGATGTCGTTTATTTTGCACTCTAATCCGAACTAAATTTGTATATTTATAGTTAAATTCATCTAATGCAGGATCATCCATGGTATACAAATCAATATCGTATTGGTGGTTTTCCTCATTTCCTTCCACTATATATGTAACTAACTGCTCTATCGCCCCACCTCGCACCGCCGGAATGGGAAATATTGATGGTGATATTATCGCTAATTTCTTCATAAGTGATTCCTCTAACGTGTAAATACAGTTCCTTAGCCTAATTCACCTTAAAGTATGCTTTATAAAAGAGCGCAGTTGATTGATATCTACTAGTATTTAATTGCGAATTTGTAGTTTTACTAAAATTAACTAGCTCTAACTATTTCATATACCTTCAAGATGACAGCCAATACTAACTCTCTCAATTTAGTAGGTTTAATTTTAAAAAGTTTGACACACATCTTCTCCTTTTTACCTATAAATTCTGGAGAATAGTCGTTTAAGCAACATTGATTAGCAAATTTAAACGCCTTACTATCTTGCATCGATTTTAGCTTTTTATTTTTCTCTTGGTCATAAGCTAAGTTAAAGTAGTAGTACATCATCGTCCACATTAACTTAACTCTTAAAGCATTCCTTATAACATCATCTTTTACATCCAAGTAGCGAGCATACAACTCATTTGCAAACCGTTCTTCATGAATTTGTGACTTCGTTCTATTCCCTGAATGAGTTAACGAATTACCACTATATTTCATTGTATATAAAAGATCATTTAAAATTACTACTGAGCTAACTTCGGAATACACATCATACACGTAAAGATCATCTTCATGTAGCGATAAATTCTCCAGGAATTTTTTATTTTTAAGTAATCTAGATTTATAGACTTTAGCGTATACACGCCCAAGAAGAGATGACCCTACTACCGTAAGATCTTTATACGGACTCCCAACTAACATAGATGCGTTCAATTGTTTAACCTTATCAAACGAATCTACATAGATTTTAGGTGTGTTACTTTGATGGGTAATAACACCTTTCTTCGTCTCCTCGAGGGTACCACAAATAGCAATATCTGCATTACTGTCACGGAGCCCTTTTAGCATGACTTTTAAAAAGTTACTATCGAGCTCATCATCGGCATCACAAAATGTAAGATACTCGCTTTCTGCAATACCAATTCCGATATTTCTGGCCTTAGATACGCCACTGTTCTGTACATGTCTAACATCAAATTTAGGATGGGTACCTTTCCAAGAATCTAACCATTCCCGTACAGCCACGTCACTCCCATCGTCTATTACTATCGCTCTCCAATACTCGTATGTTTGATTTTCGATACTTTGAAAGCAATTTTCCAAAAGTTTCAAAGGAGTGTTATAAACGGGTATGACTATATCCACGGAACTGCTTAACATTTAATTTTACTCCATCTAATAAATCTTCTACTTACCTTTAACTATTTAAAATAGTTAGTACATCACCGCTCTTATGATGTCTCTTACAATTACAAACCCATTTCCAACAAGGTAGTCCCCTGCCATAGGTATCTCGTTATATGTTTTTGTAAACAGATAGATATTTACAATAAAAATCATTACTACGCTAATTGTAAGTATCTCTATTGGTAGTCGGATGTCACGAGTATGCATTTTGAATATTGGAACCAAATATATTGGGCATAGCATAACTACCACGGCTTCAAATCTCCAAAACGCACCTGTTGTTATATATAAACATCCCAAAGCACATACCGCTACAAAAAATACATAGCTTACCATGGGTTGATCTATTATTCGAAATCCATCTTTCTTCTTAACTGACAATATAATTAAAGCCAAAACGAATAATAAGAAGAAGGCCCCGTACACCCTACTAATTTTATCTGACGTACTATTTTGGATGGCTGTCGCCCATCCTCCATCCGTCCAGTTTAAATAATAGTAGGCCTTCTGGATTCCTGTCTGTAAAAGGTCCCCTGGCATTACGTTAATATGAGCAAATGCCAAGTTAATTAAAGTCGGTAAGAAAATGGCAATTGAAAGGCTCCAAATCCCTAACCTCTTGATGACTACTTGCAAAATACGTATAACTAAAAGGAATATGGCAGCACCGTGTAAATAGATAGGTACTATATACAAAAGTAACGTCAAAATATTTCTCTTTTTTTGTACCATATCCCTATACGTTGTGAATGATATCAGCATATATGCAGTAACATTTCTAACATTTCCGATAGCGGTAGTAGGAAGTACTATACCTATAGCTATTAATGTCATTAGGGCCACTTCTTTGGTATTTAAGAATTCTTTATTCCGATCTACCATATCAAACAGGATATAAAAGACCACCCCGTAAGTAACAAAACCCACTATATACGGTAATAGTTTTTCATCACCAGACCTACCTACAAAATTCATTAGCCAGTCCCGTAAATATAGCTTCTCAGTGTCACTCATAAATGTAGCGAACAGACTTCCTTTGTACATCCAAAGTTGAGAATTGTAGCTAGCTAAATCACTTGCCCCAGGAGGTAATACGTACCCAAGCTGTGCCACACAAATTGCTATAGGTATCGTTAGTTTTTTTATATTATTGGGAATCGGCTTATTAAAGTAATAAGCCATGTATACTAGAATAATCACCAAGCCTATTATCGGTGACACAAATGTTAGTAGTGATAGCATTTAAAACTCCCTACAATATCATTCCAATTAGTTTCTCGATGCTGCCTTGACTATGCTTATAATCAAATTTTCTTGCCCATAGCATTCCTGAATTATTAGCTTCTTCAAGTACCGCTCCATTAATTGTTATTGGGCTTGACTTTCCATTTGGTATAGTAATCCATCTCATATTACCTCGCATTTGATTGTCAAACTTAGGTACATACAAGTCTTTCCAATATTTTGTATTTAGTATTAGCGACTGCACAAAGACTTCATCTGCACAACTAGAATACTTATATGTCTTTTCTATATATTTCGAATTATCAAGTATATAGCGTGCCAAATCATCCGTGATATCCCACCACTGACTTCCAAAACAAAAATCCTTTTCCTCTAAGTTTTTATTCTTTAACCCAAATATTTTTTGAAGCTGTACGAGTAACTTGTCGGCAACCTTGAAAAAATTAATTTCCTTACCCCACCGCTCTTTAAAGGGCATTTTGTATGCTACACGTTGGTTATAGTACTTTCTAAATTCTTTCGGCGACCGGATATTAATAAATTGTTTTCCGTAATTTGAATTGTAGAACTCATTCACTTCTTCAATTCCTTTAAGTGGTAAATCCACTCCGGATAATAAGTGATAGTAGCTGTAGGAACATCTTTGAGTTGCTTCTTTTAGTAAAGCCATCTCTACTTTTACTAAACTATATCCACCCCAGGATACTTTCTGTCGGGGAATTATACATAACTTAGATTGGGTAGTTATACACTTTATTTTATCCATATTAATACTACTATCCTTATCAATATGAACAAAAATATCGTTTTCTATACTATCTAGTGCTCTAATCAAAATTTGAAGTAATTCTTCTTGATCATGTGCAATAATCATGTATGCATGTCGTTTAATCACTTTTAAATTACCTTTGTCTTTCATCTATGGTTATGTCCGTATAATTGGTGTAAATTCTAAATAGGGCTTTGTGAAATCTAAAGGGAACTTCATTATGCCAAAGGTTGAATTAAATTTAGAAGATGACGAATTAAAGGAACTATTACTAGGTGATCGGGATAA
>PPYF01351662.1_pt1 | contig 10895 bp, 11 predicted proteins | sample 1559871 | NCBI WGS metagenome assembly PPYF01 (sample SAMN08240021, study PRJNA423297) | Human gut metagenome, whole genome shotgun sequencing project.
GTCTGGTCCACATCAGCGAGATCAGCAATGACCGCGTTGAGAAGGTCTCCGACGCACTGAAGGTCGGCGATATGGTCGACGTGAAGCTGCTGGATGTCGACTTCGACAAGAAGCGTATCAGCCTGTCCATGAAGGCTCTGCTGAACGACGACGCTGAGTAATCAGCCTGCAGCATAGTCTCATCAGACACAATGCGAACTACAGCCCCGTTGCCGGGAAAACGGCGGCGGGGCTGTTTTTGTATAGCCCTCTCAGTCGCTGACGCGACAGATTCCCCTTTTTGTCGCTAATGCGACATCTTCCCCCGGCCGGGGGAAGTCTTTCCTCAGAGGGAGAGCCACTGGCGTGCCGGTCAGGCGTATACTGGATGAGCAAAGTTTCTTTATTTCGGAAACGGTAGTGCCCTGCTGGCGACGGAAGGTTTTAACGTCAATGAAAAACTGGTTTATCAAGCACCGCGAGGTGCTGGCTTATCTCGTTTTCGGTGTGCTGACCACATTGCTGAACATCGTACTGTACGCGCTGTTCAGCCGCCTGTTCGGCTACGAAGCCGCCAACAGCTGGGGCAATGTGCTGGACAATGTCATCTGCATTTTGTTCGCCTACGTCACCAACCGGGCGTTCGTCTTCGCCAGCCGGACGCAGGGCAGGGAAGCACTGAAAGAATTTGGTGCATTCGTCACCTGCCGTCTGGGTACACTGGTATTGGATGCCGCCATCATGATGATCTTCGGCAACCTGCTGGCCGCCCAGGGGGCGGCTCTGGTGGAGAGCTTTATGAACGGTGCGCTGAGCCTGTTGGCTGGCTGGTTTGGCCCGGATACGGTGCTGCACATGGCCACCGGCGGCGCAGCGCCCGCTCCCTCCATCTCCGACGGCTCTGCCGCCATCGCCATCATCGGCGGTGCCGACGGCCCGACGGCCATCTTTGTCACCAGCTTCTACGATGCCCAGGCCCTGTGGGGCATGGCGGTGAAGGTGTTCTCCAACATGGTGGTGGTCGTGCTGAATTATGTGTTCAGCAAGCTCATCGTTTTTAAGCGTAAGTGAGATATTTTTCTGCCGGCGGCAGAAAAATATCTGATATAATTTCAGGAGGTACGGTATTATGAAACGTGGTCTGAAAGGTTTTGCATTTCTGGTCTCCGGTCTGGTGCTGGGCATCATCGGCGCAACGGTGTCTGCAACGGCCATTGCCCTGAGCGCTGTCGGCATGGCGAAGGTACGCCGTGCCACCAAGAACTAAGGAGCTGTTTTTCAAAACAACTTCGATTCAGGAGGAAAAAAACATGAATCGTGAAGAGATCCTGTCCCACGTCGATCACACCCTGCTCAAGCCTGAGGCTACCTGGCCCCAGATCCAGACCCTGTGCGACGAGGCCATCGCCAACCACACGGCTTCCGTCTGCATCAACACCTGCTATGTGAAGCAGGCTGTCGAGTATATGGCGGGCCGCATCCCGGTCTGCTGCGTGGTCGGTTTCCCTCTGGGCGCAATGGACACCGCTTCCAAGGCTTTTGAGGCCAAGACTGCCATCGAGAACGGCGCTGCCGAGGTGGATATGGTCATCAACATCGGCCGCCTGAAGAACGGCGAGTACGACGCCGTCCGCGAGGACATCCGCGCCGTCAAGCAGGCTGTGGGCGATAAGGTCCTGAAGGTCATCATCGAGACCTGCCTGCTGACCGACGACGAGAAGCGCAAGATGTGCGACATCGTCTGCGAGGCAGGCGCTGATTACATCAAGACCAGCACCGGCTTCTCCACCGCCGGCGCAAACTTCCACGACGTGGAGCTGATGGTCAAGGGCGTGGCCGGCCGCTGCAAGGTCAAGGCCGCCGGCGGCATCTCCACCGTCGAGGATATGGAGAAGTTCCTCGCCCTCGGTGCAGACCGTCTGGGCACCTCCCGCGCCGTCAAGATCCTGAACGGCGAGCAGGCAAAGGGTTATTGATCCTTATCGATCTGCGCGAAATGTCAAAAAAGAGTGCGACTCTTCTTGACATTTCGACGAAGCAATGATAAGATATTACCCGGACAAACTGAATACCGACTTATCAAGAGCGGCTGAGGGGACAGGCCCTGTGAAGCCCGACAACCTGTGTGTGAGCATAAGGTGCCAAATCCTGCGGGAAACCGAAAGATAAGAGTGCAACGCTCAGAGCTTCGGTTCTGAGCGTTTTTAATTGCATAAACTTGATGAACGAGTAGGAAGCTGTCAATATCGATACACACACACACCAACGCCAAGGAGGTACAAAAATGGCAAAGCACCGTCTGTTTACTTCTGAGTCCGTCACCGAGGGCCATCCCGACAAGATCTGCGACCAGATCTCTGACGCCATCCTCGACGAGATCCTGACCCACGACCCCGACGCCCGTGTGGCCTGCGAGACCTGCGCATCCACCGGCCTCGTCCACATCATGGGCGAGATCACCACCAACTGCTACGTCGATTTCCAGAAGATCGTCCGCGAGGTCGTGGCTGACATCGGCTACACCCGCGCAAAGTTCGGATTCGACGCCGACACCTGCGCCGTCATCTCCAACATCGACGGCCAGAGCCCCGACATCGCCCTCGGCACCAACGATGAGGTCGGCGGTGCCGGCGACCAGGGCATGATGTTCGGTTATGCCTGCGACGAGACCCCCGAGCTGATGCCCATGCCCATCAGCCTGGCCCACAAGCTGGCCAAGAAGCTGACCGAAGTCCGCAAGAGCGGCGAGCTGGACTATCTGCGTCCGGACGGCAAGAGCCAGGTCACTGTCGAGTACGTGGACGGCAAGCCCGTCCGCGTGGACGCTGTGGTCATTTCCAGCCAGCACAGCGATGCCGTCAGCATGGAGCAGCTGCGCGCCGACGTGATGGAGAAGGTCATCAAGGCCACCATCCCCGCCGAGCTGCTGGACGAGAACACCAAGTATTATATCAACCCCACCGGCCGCTTCGTCGTGGGCGGCCCTCAGGGCGACACCGGCCTGACTGGCCGTAAGATCATCGTCGATACCTACGGCGGCTACGCACGCCACGGCGGCGGTGCTTTCTCCGGCAAGGACCCCAGCAAGGTGGACCGCAGCGCCGCTTATGCGACCCGCTGGGTGGCTAAGAACATCGTGGCCGCTGGTCTGGCCAAGCAGTGCGAGGTGCAGGTGGCTTACGCCATCGGCGTGGCAAAGCCCGTCTCCATCATGGTGGACACCTTCGGCACCGGCGTCGTGGCCGACGAGAAGATCGAGCAGGCTGTGGAGAAGGTCTTCGACCTGACCCCCGCCGCCATCATCCGCGACCTCGACCTGCGCAAGCCCATCTACCGCAAGCTGGCTGCTTACGGCCACATGGGCCGCGAGGACCTGGGCGTGAAGTGGGAGAACACCGACCGCGTCGAAGAGCTGAAGGCTGCTGTCGCCGCCCTGTAAGAGTAAAAACTTAAAAGAATGACTTTTGAGCCGGAGAACGTATGGTTTTTGTAAAAAACACATAGTCTCCGGCTCTTTTTTGAAAAAGAGATGTGCAAGGCGCAGAAAATGCAGGTTGGATGCAAGTTTGTAGTGTCGAAACACCGAAAATGTGATAGAATAGATAACAGATATGCACTTCAACGTCTGATTTTATCAACTGATAAAAGAAACTTTAAGGAGCTATAATTATGTCTGTCATTATCCCTAAGGATTGCTTCCACCAGCCTCAGGTTGCCGACCTGCGCCTCATCGCCTGCCCGGGCGCCGAGGAGCTGACCAACCTCATCGACAAGCATCTGGTGCGCTGGGCCAGCGAGGCCGGCTACCAGACCAATAGCTTTATCATCGAGAGCGCCTGCCCCCGCTTCCAGAGCGGCGACGCCAAGGGTCTGGTCAAGGAGTCGGTGCGCGGCGACGATATTTTCATCGTTGTTGACCCCGGCAACTACAGCGTAACCTACAAGCTGTTCAACTATGAGAACCACCTGTCTCCGGATGACCACTTCGCCAACCTGAAGCGCCTCATCCAGGCCGTGGCCGGCAAGGCACACCGTGTGTCTGTCATCATGCCCAGCCTGTACGGCGGCCGTCAGCATCGCCGCGTGTCCCGCGAGAGCCTGGACTGCGCTGTGGCTCTGCAGGAGCTGCAGGCCATGGGCGTCAAGAACATCATCACCTTTGATGCTCACGATCCCCGCCTGATGAACGCTGTGCCTCTGATGAGCTTCGACAATGCGATGCCCACCTATCAGGTCCTGAAGAACCTGCTCAAGAAGAACCCTGAGATCAGCTTCGACAAGGACAAGTTCATCGTGGTCAGCCCCGACGAGGGTGCTATGAGCCGCAATATGTACTTCTCCAGCGTGCTGGGCTGCAACCTGGGTATGTTCTACAAGCGCCGCGATTACACCCGCGTGGTCAATGGCCGCAACCCCATCGTCGCTCACGAGTATCTGGGCGATTCCGTCGAGGGCAAGACCGTCTTCGTCGCTGACGACATCATCGCTTCCGGCGAGAGTATGCTGGAAGTTGCCACCAACCTGAAAGAGCGCGGCGCAAAGCGCATCATCGCCAACGCCACCTTCCCGCTCTTCACCAGCGGCCTCGAGAAGTTCGACAAGGCTGTGGCCGACGGCATTCTGGACTACGTTACCGGCACCAACCTGACCTACCGTATGCCTGAGCTGCTGACCCGTGACTGGTACGTCGATGTTGACGTCTCCAAGTACGCCGCATACTTCGTCGTGGCCCTGAACCACGACATGTCCGTTTCCAGCATCATCGACCCCATCAAGAAGATCGAGGCTCTGCTGGCAAGCCGGAAATAATGACAGACAGTTCCTGATATTCGTCCAATCGAAAAACACCCGCAATGCTGATGCACTGCGGGTGTTTTTTTGTTGTCATCAAAGGCTCTCCCCTTGGGAGAGCTGGCGCGAAGCGCCTGAGAGGGCAAGGATGTCATCAAGAAATAAAAAACACAGCGATACTATCAGCCCTGACAAAGGCCGGTGCATATCGCTGTGCAGATATTCTATGGAAAGGGGCTTGCCCTCTCCGTCACCTTCGGTGACACTGCCCGGGTTGCGGCTCCCAGCGTCTGCTTCGCTGCCGCTCGCATCCTGCTGGCCGCGGCCCCAACAGCTCCTCTGCCGCCGCGGAGGGCTTCCGTCAGAGCACTGGACGGGGCGTACAGTGCATCGAAGCCGAGGTTATGGCAGACGCCCTTCAGGGTGTGAGCGGCACGGAATGCTGTCGGGGCATCCTTCTCTTCCAGCGCCTTTTTCAGGTTCGGGAAGCTGTCGTCCTGCAGAAATTTCAGAGCGAAGCGGCGGACGAAGTCCGCGCTGGGCAGACGCTCCATAACGCCCTTGTAATCGCCGCCAATGGCTGCATATACTTGTTCCAACGTCATTTTTATACCTCACCTAAGAACAGTTTCGTCAAAGAGAATCCCTTTTTTCGGAGGGGGGGCATCGGTCTCAGCCTCCTCCGCGAGCCGGCTTCCTACGTCGCGCAGGCATTCCAGCAGCAGCGGATTGAAAGCACCGTGCTTTCCTGCGGTCAGCTCAGCGACCGCTTCCTCCTGCGAGAGGGCTTCGTGCTTGTCCCGCTTGCCGACCAGACCGTCATAGGCATCCGCCAGCGCTACCACCTGTGCTGCGATGGGGATGTCATCGCCCTTCCGGCCATCGGGATAGCCGCTGCCGTCCCAGCGCTCATGGTGCCAGCGGCAGATCTGGATCGCAAACTTCACCAGCGGCTCGTCCTGATACTGGGACAGATTTTCCAGCATCTGCGCACCCAGAATGGGGTGGGTGTGGAGGATGGCGGTTTGTTCCGGCGTCAGGTCGTGGGCGTTGAGGATGCGGTCGTCGATAGCAACTTTGCCGATGTCGTGGAGGGCAGAGGCCGTCGTGATGAGGTAGCGGTCCATTCCGCTCAGGCCGTAGATGTCGGTCTTCTGGCACAGACGCTCCAGCAGGATGCTGGTGATGCGCTGTACCCGGGAGATGTGGTGGACGCTCTCGCTGTTGTGGATCTCCGTGACCTGGCTGAGGATGCCGATCATGATCTGGTCGTTTTTCTCCCGGTCATAGAACTGCTGGGACACCAGCGCACTGAGACGGCGCTGACGGGCGTAGAGCCGGGCGACATTGGAGACGCGGCGGTGGACGATGCGGGCATCGAAGGGGCGGCTGATGTAGTCCGAAGCACCCAGCTCGTAGGCGCGGCGGACGGTCTGGGAGGAATCCTCGCTGGAGATCATCACGACGGGGATGTCCTCGAGCCAGCCCTGGGCGGACATCCGGGAGAGGACATCAAAGCCGTCCATGTCGGGCATCACGATGTCCAGCAGCACGATGGAAATATCCGAGCTCCAGGCGTTCAGAAGCTCGAGGCACTTTGGGCCGTTGGGGGCTTCCAGGATCTCGAAATCGTCGCAGAGGATCTCCGAGAGGATGTCACGGTTCATGGGGGAGTCGTCCACGATGAGCACCATCGGACGGTGGTCATTTTCAGAGCAGACGGCATCGGGGGCGATGTCCGCGGTGACAACCGTGTTCTTGCGGCGCTTTGCAAGGTACATCCGCTTGTCGGCGATGGGCAGGGCATCGCTGATGGGGATGCCGACGGCCATCGCGCCGCCGATGCTGGCCGAGACGTGCATCTTCTCGAACTCGGGCAGATGGGACGCGAAGAGGCGCTTGTTGATGTCCTTGAGCTTGCGCACGAAAGCCTCAGCCGAGATGTCGGGCAGGATGAGCAGCAGCTCGTCGCCGCCGTACCGCACCAGCATATCGGTGGAGCGGATGCAGCGGTGGATGATGGAGACGATGAGCCGGAGCGCTGCGTCGCCGGCTGAGTGGCCGTAGGTGTCGTTGCAGAGCTTGAAGTCGTCAAGGTCTATCATGGCGACGCCGGCGTTGAGGTACTTGTGCTTTAATTCCTCTTCATAGAAACGGCGATTGTAGGCACCGGTGAGGGCGTCCCGGTAGATGAGCTCGTTGGAGTGGAGGGTGCTGCGGGCGCTGGCGTCCAGCGGCAGGATCATCTCCATCACATAGGGCTTGCCGTCCACCTCGACATAGCGGGCTGTGACCTGATAGAGGGAGCTGCCAAGCGTTTCCAGCTTGGAGCACTGGCATTTGCCTGCCATTGCCTCGCGCCCCACGCAGCTGGTGCAGGGATGGACATTCTTCCAGGGCGGGCAGCAGGGTTCTTCCGCCAGCATCTTCGGGTCGAGAAGACGGACGGAAGCATATATCTTGCGCAGACAGGCCATCTCCTGTTCGGCCTGCTGGCGTGTCAAATTTTGCTCGGTAAGTTCGGACATGGTGTCGATCCTATTATAACAAGGTAACGAGATAGGGTGTGGAAGGAGGGCAAGAAACAGCAGTCCTTCTGCAGCGGATCATGATAATCATGTAATATACTACCACAATCATGGGAAATCCGTCAATGCATAGAGAAATATTTCCGAAATGGAATGACAGTCTGCCGGGATTCCCGGGAAAATAGAAATTTGAAGCAGACCGATAAAATTGTTGCATCCCGGCGCGAAACGGCTCGAAAAGTTTGTAACCGATTTGATAAAAATACGCACAGACACAATAAATTTGGACGCTGGTTGCACAAATATGAAGAATTGTGCTGCTTAACAAAAAGATTTTGGGATACAACAGAATGTATTGTGGAACACTCACAAAATATGGCAAATAATCTTGTCTATTTGTTCTATTGCGAACGGTCGGGCGGATGGTTATAATACAAACAGAAACCGCAAAACGTGTAACGAGTGCGCTTTGCGAGATGCTGTGATAAGCGTTAATGAAGGAGAACAAGATTATGAAAATGATTTCTCGTCGTGACTTCCTGAAAGCTTCCGCTGTTGTGGGTGCTACCGGCGTTCTGACTGCCTGCGGCGGTTCTTCCGCTTCTACTGCTGCTTCCTCTACTGCAGCTTCTACCGCTGCTTCTTCTACCGCAGCTGCTGCTTCCGGCTCTGCTAACGTCGGCGTCTGCATCTATCAGTTTGCTGATAACTTCATGACCCTGTACCGCACCGACCTGGAAGAGTACCTGAAGGACATGGGCTACGCCGTCACCATCGTCGATGGCAAGAACGACCAGAACACCCAGACCGAGCAGATCAACACCTTCCTGCAGCAGGGCGTGGACGTCCTGGTCATCAACCCCGTCCAGACCACTTCCGCTCAGACCATCGTTGATACCATCAAGCCCTCTGAGACTCCCATCGTCTTCATCAACCGTGAGCCCGACAAGAGCGTTCTGGACTCCTACGCAGACAAGTGCTGCTACGTTGGCGCTGACGCACGTCAGTCCGGTACTTATCAGGGCGAGCTGATCCTCGAGACTGAGACTCAGGGCGACATCAACGGCGACGGCAAGATCACCTACATCATGTGCAAGGGCGACCCCGAGAACATTGATGCTCAGTACCGCACCGAGTACTCCATCAAGGCTCTGACCGACGCCGGCAAGGAAGTCGAGTGCCTGTACGAGTACCTGGACAACTGGGACCAGACCACCGCACAGCAGGACGTCGCAAACGCTCTGGCACAGTACGGCGAGAAGATCGAAGTCGTCTTCTGCAACAACGACGCAATGGCACTGGGCGCTCTGCAGTCCCTGCAGCAGGCTGGCCGTACCGTCGGCAAGGACGTCTATCTGGTCGGTGTTGACGCACTGAGCGAGGCTGTCCAGAATGTCGTCGATGGCAACATGACCGGCACCGTTCTGAACGATGACGTGGGCCAGGCTACCGCCGCCGCAGCTGCTACCAAGCTGTATGTCGAGGGCAGCAAGGTCGAGCAGTACTACTGGGTCGACTACGTCAAGGTCACCAAGGAGAACGCTGCACAGTACATCAAGTAAGCAGCCGAAACCCTATCGTTGCAAGGTGCGCAGTGAACCAATAAGGCTTAATTAAAAGCTAAAAAAGCGCGTGCGTGCGAGAAAATATCTCCGCGCACGCGCCTTGTTTTAAGAGCCCGCCGGCAAAAAACGCACTTTCCAAGACCCAAAGACAAGGAGGCTCTGAGGAATGTCAGAATACCGTCTGGTAATGAAAGGCGTGGTAAAGACCTTCCCCGGCGTGAAAGCGCTGGACCACGCGCAGTTGGAGCTCCGCCCCGGCAAGGTCATGGCCCTGATGGGCGAGAACGGTGCCGGTAAGTCCACCCTGATGAAATGTATGTTCGGCATTTACAAGATGGACGAGGGCGAGATCGAGTACGAAGGCGAAAAGGTCAACATCCCCACCCCGCTGGATGCACTGAACCGCGGCATCGCGATGGTGCATCAGGAGCTGCAGCCTATCCCGGCCCGTACTGTGGCCGAGAACATCTGGCTGGGCCGCTACCCCACCAAGAAGGCTGGTCCCATCACCATCGTGGACCATGCCAAGATGTATAAAGATACCGATGACCTGCTGAAAAAGCTCAAGCTGGACATCAACTCCCATGCAAAGCTGGGTACACTGAGCATCGCACAGATGCAGATGGTGGAAATTGCAAAGGCTGTTTCCGCAAACTGCAAGGTGCTGATCCTGGACGAGCCTACATCAGCCATAAGATGGACGAGATCAAGGTCATTGCCGACGAAGTCACCATCATGCGTGATGGTCATTATATCGGCAAGTGGGACGTCGCCAATATGACCAAAGAGCAGATCATCGCCAAGATGGTCGGCCGTGAACTGTCCAACCTGTATCCCCCGCTGGAGAACCACCCCTCCGACGAGATCATGATGAAGGTGGAAGACTTCACCTCCATCCATCCGCGCTCTTTCCGCCACTGCAGCTTCGAACTGAAGAAGGGCGAGATCCTGGGTGTGGCCGGCCTGGTGGGCGCACAGCGCACTGAGCTGATGGAAGGTATTTTCGGCCTGCGCGCTCACACCGCCGGTAAGGTGTGGATCAAGGGTCAGGAAGTCACCATCAAGCAGCCCCGCGACGCCATCCAGCACAGCGTGGCTCTGCTGACCGAGGACCGCCGCGCCACCGGCATCATGGGCGTGCTGAGCGTGGCCGATAACATCTCCATCGCCTCTCTGGACGCCCTGCGCAAGGGTCCCATCATGCTGGACGACAAGAAGATCCTCGAGCTGGTGGCTACCAACAAAGAGAAGATGGCCATCAAGGTTCCCAGCCCCAAAACGGCGATCAAGAGCCTTTCCGGCGGCAACCAGCAGAAGGTGCTGATCGCCCGCTGGCTGGCCAACAACCCCGATGTCCTCATTCTGGACGAGCCCACCCGAGGCATCGACGTCGGCGCAAAATATGAGATCTACTGCATCATCGCCGACCTGGCCAAGCAGGGCAAGAGCATCATCATGATCTCCTCCGAAATGAGCGAGATCATCGGTATGTCCAACCGCGTCATGGTCATGTGCGATGGCCGCATCACCGGCTTTATCGACGGCAAGGATGCTACGCAGGAGAACATCATGGCTCTGGCGACCCAGTTCGAGACCGCGCCCGAAGCGGCGGCGGCCAATCAGTAAACAAGGAGGCTGTCTATCGTGGAAGCTACCAAGAAAGTAACGGGCAAGTCTGTAAAGAAGTGGCTGGGCAACAACGCCATCATCGTCCTGATGCTGGCCGTGTCCCTCATTGTCGGCATCATCCACCCCAACTTCTTCGCACTGGCCAATATCATCAACCTGTTCAAGAACGTCTCTATCCGCTACATCATCGCTCTGGGCATTTCCGGCTGTCTGATCACCACCGGTAACGACCTGTCCGCAGGCCGTCTGGCTGGTTTCGCTGCCTGCCTGGCCTGCATCTTTGCGCAGACCGAGGGCGCTGCCGGTAAGTTCTACCCCAACATGCCCACTCTGCCCACCCCTGTGGTGTTCATTCTGGTCATTGCCATCTGCGCCATCGTGGGTCTGTGCAACGGTCTGGTCG
>PPYF01070256.1_pt1 | contig 10894 bp, 12 predicted proteins | sample 1559871 | NCBI WGS metagenome assembly PPYF01 (sample SAMN08240021, study PRJNA423297) | Human gut metagenome, whole genome shotgun sequencing project.
ATTACAAGGAAATATATATCGAAACCGAACGAATTATCATTCGAAATTTCAAACAGAAGGATGCCGAAGGGTTGTTGGAGTATCTTTCCCATCCGCGTGTGAATTGCTTTGCCGGAGACCGCCTTTGTTCCAGAGAGGCGGCATGGGCATATATGCAGTATTCCCCGAAAGACATGCTGCGCTATGCGGTGAGTCTGAAAAAAGATGACTTTATTATCGGTGACGTGTTCGCTTTGCGTGAGAATGAAGACACTTATAATGTGGGGTGGCATTTCAACAAACGTTTTGAAGGCAAAGGATTCGCTTGTGAAGCGGCAGCCGGATTGTTGGATTATCTTTTCCGAGAGGCGGGCGCACGGCGTATCTATGGATTTGTGGAAGATGACAATATCCGCTCCAAACGCTTATGCGAACGTCTTGGTATGCGCCGCGAAGGATGTTTCAAAGAGTTTGTGACATTCGTAAACAATCCTGACGGCTCCCCAAAATATGAAGATACCTGTGTTTATGCCATTCTCGAAAAAGAGTGGAATACCATCCGTCAGTGGTGACACACCAAACCTATTATGAATTAATACAAAACAAGAAGAAAATATGAACAAGCAATTCATTATCACGAATTTCGCCGCATTTGCTCTCATGCTGTTCCTGCCGACCGGATGCAGGCAGGCGGACGGCAAGCAGGATGCGGTGCAGAGTTATCGGGTCATAAAGGTCGCGGCAAGTCCGGTGGAAATCTCCGAGTCCTATTCCGCCGCCATACGCGGACGGCAGGATGTGGACATCCTGCCGCAAATATCCGGGCGCATTATCCGTCTGAAAGTGAAAGAGGGTGAACGGGTGAAGACCGGTCAAGTATTGGCTGTAATTGACCAAGTGCCCTATCGGGCGGCATTACGCACGGCGCAGGCCAATGTCAGCGCGGCACAGGCAAAAGTGGAAACGGCAAGAATCGAGCTGCGGGGCAAGCAGGCATTGTTTGACGAGAAGGTCATATCCGACTACGAGCTTTCTCTCGCCCGGAACCAACTGGCAGTGGCGTGTGCTGAACTCGAACAGGCAAAGGCACAAGAATCGGATGCACGCAACAATCTCTCCTATACGGAAATCAAAAGCCCGAGCAACGGAGTAGTAGGCACATTGCCCTATCGCATCGGTGCGCTTGTCGGTCCCAATATGGCACAGCCTTTCACGGTCGTGTCCGACAATGCGGAGATGTATGCCTATTTCTCCATTTCGGAGAATATGCTACGGCGATATTTGGCTCGCTATGGCTCGATTGACAGCATGATAGCCGGGATGCCGGAAGTGGGCCTGCAACTCAACGACGGCAGCCTGTACAAGGCGAAAGGACGTATTGAAACCGTAAGCGGCGTGGTGGATCCTGTTACCGGAACGGTACAAATCAAAGCCCTGTTCCCCAATCCCGACCGCGAACTGTTGAGTGGCAGCATCGGCAATGTCATCCTTCAAAACCCGAAAACGGAGGCCGTAACCATTCCCATGACCGCCACCGTGGAACTGCAGGACAAGATTATCGCTTACCGTCTGAAAAACGGACAGGCGGAAGCCGCCTATCTCACGGTGGACCGCCTGAACGACGGCAACCGGTTTATCGTAAAAGAAGGTCTTTCGGTCGGTGACACCATTGTCGCCGAAGGCGTGGGACTGGTGAGAGAAGGCATGAGCATAACCCCTAAAAACGAAACGAAATGAACCTGCGATTTTTTATAGACCGCCCGGTGTTTTCGGGCGTTATCTCGGTGGTGATTGTACTGTTGGGCATGATTTCCATGTTTTCCTTGCCGGTGGAACAATACCCCGACATCGCACCTCCGACCATCAACGTATTCGCAACTTATCCAGAATGCCGAACTGATGACTTTCGCGCTCTATTCGCCCGATGACCGCTTCGACCAGACCTTCCTGAACAATTACGTGAAAATCAATGTCGAGCCGAGGCTGAAACGTATCAGCGGCGTGGGAAAGGCACAGATGTTCGGTTCCAACTACAGCATGCGACTTTGGCTGCGTCCCGACAAGATGGCGCAATACGGGCTTATCCCCGATGACATATCCACCGTACTCGCACGACAGAACATCGAGGCCGCCACCGGCTCCTTCGGTGCCAATCATCCTACCGCCAATGAATACACGATGAAATACCGCGGACGCTTGTCCGGCGCGGAAGAGTTCGGTGAGTTGGTCATCAAGTCACTGCCGGGCGGCAATGTGCTTCGGCTGAAGGAGGTTGCCGATGTGGAACTGGGCGATGAATACTACAACTATTCCTCCGAAGTGAACGGGCATCCGGCAGCCATGATGCTCATCAACCAGAAAGCCGGGTCCAATGCTTCAAGCACCATCAAGGAGATTCACGAAGTGCTTGACGACCTCCATTATCGGTACGTTCGCCGTGATGTCCATGATCGGCTTCTCCGTCAACCTGCTCACCCTGTTCGCGCTTGTGCTTGCCATCGGAACTGTGGTCGATGATGCCATTGTGGTGGTGGAAGCGGTGCAGGCGAAGTTCGACGAGGGCTATCAGTCTGCGGTTCTCGCGGCTGATGATGCCATGAAAGGCGTTTCGTCGGCTATCCTGACCTCTACCATCATCTTTATGGCAGTGTTTTTCCCCGTTGCCATGATGGGCGGGACTTCGGGAGCGTTCTACACGCAGTTCGGTATCACGATGGCTGTTGCCGTGGGAATCTCGGCAGTCAATGCCTTCACACTCTCACCGGCACTTTGCGCGCTGCTGCTGAAACCCTATATCGATGAGCAGGGCAACACCAAGAACAATTTTGCAGCCCGTTTCCGTAAAGCGTTCAATGCCGTCTTCGACCGTCTGAGCCGACGCTATGTACGTGGAGTGATGTTCATTATCCATCGCCGATGGCTGTTGTGGAGCATCATAGGCATTTCTTTCGGGTTGCTGGTGCTGCTGGTCAATGTCACAAAGACGGGACTTATTCCCGAAGAGGACACCGGGACGGTCATGGTGAGCATGAACACGAAGCCCGGCACATCCATGGCTCAGACAAGTAAGGTGATGGAGCGTATCAACAGCCGTCTCGACAGCATCGGCGAGATTGAATACAGCGGTGCGGTCGCCGGTTTCTCTTTCAGCGGTTCCGGTCCCTCGCAGGCGATGTATTTCGTGACACTCAAAGACTGGGAGCAGCGTAAGGGAGAGGGGCAGTCGGTCAATGATGTCATCGGAAAGATTTATGCCGCCACTTCGGATATTCCCGATGCCACGGTGTTCGCCATGTCGCCTCCGATGATTGCCGGGTACGGCATGGGAAACGGTTTCGAGCTTTATTTGCAGGACAAGGCGGGCGGAAACATCGCCGCCTTCAAGGAAGAGGCAGACAAGTTTGTCGAAGCCTTGTCGCAGCGACCCGAAATCGGCGAAGTCTATTCCTCCTTTGCCACGGATTATCCGCAATACTGGGTGGATATCGATGCCGCCAAATGCGAACAGTCGGGTGTGTCGCCCGCAGATGTGCTTTCCACATTGTCGGGCTATTATACCGGACAATATGTTTCCGACTTCAACCGGTTCTCCAAGCTCTACCATGTGACCATGCAGGCTCCGGCGGAATATCGTGTGAATGCGGAATCCCTGCACCACATGTATGTGCGTGCCACCGATGGCGGCATGTCGCCTTTGAGCCGGTTCGTGCGCCTGACCAAGACCAACGGCCCGTCAGACCTCACCCGTTTCAACCTGTTCAACGCCATCTCGATTAGCGGGTCTCCGGCTCAGGGCTACAGTTCGGGGCAGGTGCTCGAAGCCATCGGCGAGACGGCACGTGAAGTGCTTCCGTCAAATTACACATACGAGTTTGGCGGCATTTCGCGTGAGGAAAGCAAGACGACCAACAATGCCACGCTTATATTCCTGCTCTGCATGGTTCTGGTCTATCTGATTCTGTGCGCCTTGTATGAGAGCGTGTTCATACCCTTCGCGGTTCTGTTGTCGGTGCCTTGCGGACTGATGGGCAGTTTCCTGTTTGCGTGGCTCTTCGGTCTGGAGAACAACATCTACATGCAGACCGGACTTATCATGATTATAGGCCTGCTTGCCAAGACAGCGATCCTGCTTACCGAATACGCCGGTAAACGGCGGTCGGAAGGCATGACGCTGGCACAGGCGGCATACAGTGCGGCAAAAGTCCGCCTGCGCCCCATATTGATGACTGTGTTGTCCATGGTGTTCGGTCTTGTCCCGCTGATGATGGCGCACGGAGTGGGTGCCAACGGCAGCCGTTCGCTTGCCACAGGTGTAATCGGTGGAATGATTGTAGGTACTTTGGCTCTGTTGTTCCTTGTGCCGTCATTGTTTATTGTATTCCAATATATCCAAGAACGTGTTAAGCATAATTAAATGAAGAAGACAGTAATATATATCATATTGTCGGGATGGATGCTTGCCGGCTGTGGCACATACAGCCGGTATCATCGCCCTGACCTCTCAACGGAGAATCTGTATCGGGACATGCCGGCGGACATTGATACAATGACCATCGCGTCCCTGTCGTGGCGGGAAATGTTTACCGACCCGAAACTCCAGTCCTTGATTGAAACCGGACTTGAACGGAACGCAGACCTCAATGTGGCACGGTTACGCGTGGAAGCGGCAGAAGCCGTCCTGATGACTGCCAGACTATCATATCTTCCATCACTGGGACTGACTGCCGAAGGTAATGCCAATAAACATGACGGAGCAACGGCAAAGACATATAATGTGGGAGCGTCGGCAAGCTGGGAACTGGACATCTTCGGCAAACTTACGGCGGCAAAGCGTGGCGCAGCCGCCGCATTACAAGGAAGCCGTGCCTACCGGCAGGCCGTACAGACACAGCTTGTCGCCACTATTGCAGACAGTTACTACACCCTTGCCATGCTTGACGCACAAATGACAATAAGTAACCGGACTTTGGAGAACTGGCGGACTACCGTACGCACTCTTGAAGCGTTGAAAAAAGTGGGGAAATCAAACGAGGCTGGCGTATTGCAGGCAAAGGCGAACGTGATGCGACTCGAAGCATCCCTGTTATCCATACGCAAGAGTATTTCCGAAACAGAAAACGCCCTGTCTGCGATACTTGCCATGCCGTCACACTCGATTGGACGAAGTGATCTGGCCGAGGCTGCTTTCCCCGATACTGTCTCGATCGGAGTCCCTTTGCAACTGCTTTCCAACCGTCCCGACGTGCGTCAGGCTGAAATGGAACTGGCGCAAGCATTCTACGCCACCAATGCGGCCCGTGCCGCCTTCTATCCCAATATTACCCTCTCGGGAATTCTTGGATGGACTAATAACGGCGGTGGCGTAATCGTAAATCCCGGACAATGGTTACTTAATGCCATCGGTTCCCTGACACAGCCGTTATTCAACCGGGGCGTAAACATCGCCAACTTGAAGATAGCCAAAAGCCGTCAGGAAGAAGCCAAACTGTTGTTCCGGCAATCATTACTGAACGCAGGAAAGGAAGTGAACGATGCTCTGACCGCATGGCAGACGGCAAAATCGCAAATTGAAATCAATGCTCGGCAGGTTGAAACATTATGCGACGCTGTGCGAAAGACAGAATCGCTGATGCGTCATTCCAATACCACCTATCTGGAAGTGCTGACCGCCAAACAGTCTCTTCTCGAAGCGGAAGTGCAACAGTTACAAACTCGTTTTGAACGCATACAAAGTATAATTAAACTTTACCATGCGTTGGGAGGAGGAATGTAACTTTACAAGAATTATAACCTAATACTGAACCATGTTGTGTAATTTTTATATTTCAGTCGTCATAAACTTATAAATAAGTAATTTAGTATGCAAAAACAAATTAAAAAGTCTTCTCTTTTTTTGAAGAGAAGCAACACCTGACCCACTTCGCTACCGAACAGGATGTAGCAGAAGAATTGTTTGAGTTACTCTTAGAAGCGAGAGAACTCTATCTTCAGGATGTGATTTTGAATGGCAAGCGGTATGACCGCTATGTGGATGACTTCATCAACAGTCATCGGTATATCAACTGCAACAGTGCAATTTGCCGAAACTGCCACGAGATGAACATCCACATCGTCAAGGGACTGCTGAACGAATGCGCCCACCTTATCCAGCCTCTTTTTGAGGCATCCGACTTCTCCTTTGAGAAGTGTATGGAGTTACAAAGGAAGTATGACCGCTCGGAACCGTTGCCGCCATACAGTTGGCACGGAGCAAGGGGGCTTTTGTGTATGGCATCTGCAACGTCGTGGGTGCCTCTATCCCAAGAAATACGGATTCCGGGACATACATCCATGTAGGACCTGAGATAGGTGTGGCTTCTACCAAGGCTTTTACAGGACAGGTAACGGTGCTGATGCTGCTTGCCCTCTGCGTGGGACAGATGCGTGGTACTGTGGATGATGCAACCGTAGAGAGGATTGTCCGGGAGTTGAAGAACATGCCCCTATATATTCCATGCGGAGGGTTATCCTGCTGCGGAAATGAAGCATGGACCGATTGCACTTGTAGATAGCGAGATGCCCACGGTGGTCATTGCTCCAACGGACTCGCTGTATGACAAGATAATCAGTAATGTAAGGCAGGTGAAGGCGCGTGGCGGTACGGTTGTCGCCATCATTACCAAGGGCAATGACGCAATGAAGGACATCGCCGACCATTGCCTTGAAGTGCCCGACGTACCCGAATGCCTTACACCTCTCGTTGTTTCCGTCCCATTGCAGTTGCTGGCCTATTACATCGCCATCAACAAGGATAGGAATGTTGACCAGCCAAGAAACCTTGCTAAATCAGTTACCGTAGAATGAATAGAATATTATCACTTATTGTTACCATCCTCTTTGCGTTGTGCATTGAGGCTGGCATCTTTATGCTTATTGCCCACTGGTGGGGCATGACTGCGGCCATTACCGTGATAGCCATTGAATGTGTGTTAGCCTTATGGACAGTTTACGAAATGAGACATGCGAGTGATGAACCAGTTGATGAATAACATTGCAGGCTGTGGTTAGAACGAAAAAGGCTAAAAACAAAAGGACGGGTCGATGATTCGTCCTATTTTTGTGTCTTTTTGGTGGCAAAATGTAGCGATTTAGCAAAATAAACATAAATTCCAGTGATATTCAGCATGAAAATTCGCCCATTTAAGTGAAAATGTGTAATTTTGCAACGCAAAATTGTGCCTAAGCATTTGCATCAAAACAACAATAGTTCAATCGAGGCTGATATGAAAGTAGAGATTAACAAGAAACGTTTAGAATACCTGCTGGCATTATACAAGATGTCGGTGGATGACTTGTTGTCTCTTCTGAACAAAGGCAGGAAACGGATAACAGGAGCCGCAGACATCAGTGGAGATTCTATTGATTTGGGGGTGTTGAAGCGTATAGGTGAGATATTCGACAAAGAAGTCAGTTTCTTTCAAGACTATTCTAAGTTGTCAACCAATGCAAGCAGCAGTATCTTCTTCCGCAAGACCTCATTCGGAACAGAGCTGAACTTGGAGTCGATCCGTACTGTAAACCGATTCGAGAGTCTGAAAAACGCTTTGGATGCATACAACAAACTGTCGCAACTGGATGTGAAGTTTGACATAGAACACTACACCCTACAAGATGACCCTAAGACAGTAGCCGTACGTGCAAGAGATTTTTTTTATCCCGGGGAAACTGTCAATCATAGGCAGTTTCTTGTGAAGATGATAGAAAAAATCGCCGATCATGGCATTTTTGTCTTTGAATACATAGAGACATGGAACAAGAAAGAGAAAACCAACATTGACGGTTTTTACCTTAAGCCCAATGTGATAGTGCTTAAGCATCATAAGCATTACAAGCGAGAAATATTCACTCTGGCGCATGAATTGGGGCATTGTCTATTGGGGATTGAAGAAGTGGAGTCGGTGGACATGATGGACATCTCGGCACAGACTTCATACAGTGATGTCGAAAGATGGTGCAATGATTTTGCATATCAGTTCATTATGGGACAAGAAGCAGAAACACTTGCTAACATAGCATGTGTAGATTCCCGTAACGACTACTGCATTGACCTCTTCAAGGCTATCAGTGCACGGACGCACATTAGCCGTCTTGCCTTATATACAAGGATGTATATCGACAGGAAAATCAGCTATTCGAGCTACAGCAATGTCAAGAGTGAATTGGCAGAGGAATACAGAAGAAGAGAGGAACAGGAAAAGTTGAAAAACTCTGAGAAGAGAGGCGGGCGAACACCAAAGCCCATCATTTCTCCGCTATTCTTGAAAACCATGCAATATGCCTATTTCAATGGAGTGGTCAACGAGACCACTTTCTGTTCGAGACTCAATGTCAAACCAGCAAATTTTGAGAGGGAGTTATGGCGATAGTTGTTGATACATGCTCATTGGTGATGATTGCCAAGAATTATCTTCCCTTGGATAAGGACGGACAGTTGTACTCATTCCTGGAAGAGGCGTTCTCCCGCAAGGATTTGATGCTACTTGATGTGATTCTGGATGAATCAAAACGCACCTCCAAAGGAATTGCAGTTGAAAAGATGCCTTTCCTCAAAGACAAGAAATTGGTCATTCCGACAAAGGATCTATTTCCATGTGCCCCAGAGAGATTCAGCAACATGATAGACAACAATTTCTGTGTAAGACTGAAGAAGCAGGAACTGACTGAAGAAGAATACATAGAGCAAAAGGAAGAATACCTTAAAACAGGTGATGCTAAGATTATCATTTATGCACTGAATGTACGACACTCGGACGCTATCCATCTGGAAGAGATGCAAGTAATGACGGAGGAAACAAGGCAGCAGAATGACGGTAAGTTGTTCAAGAAACTTCCTTTGTTGTGTGAGCAGATAGGGATTGGAACACTAACCGTTTCAGAATATCTGCATAGAAACGGGTTCTTTATTGACAAATAGCATAGATATTAGTATCATCTTATGACATCTTTCACGAAATCATATTATATTCGTGAATAAAACACTTGTTTTTCAAGAATAGAAATTGTTGAGGATTAGATATTTAAGACATTATTGCAATGCGGAAGGGGTGATGTGAACGACAAAAGACAAGGCGTTCTATTAGAGTGGATGCTTGATAAGATTGAGAAGAATGGACGGGTCGATGGCTCGTCCTTTTTTTGTGTCTTTGAGTGTGAGGTGCAGGTGGGGACCAGTACTGCGACCACTGTTGCCTGTCAGCGCGATGATGATGCCGGGACGGACGTGGGTGCCTTTGGTGACGAGAGTTTGGGAGAGGTGGCAATAGCTGACGGTGAAGTCGCCGTGACGGAGGGTGACATAGAGGCCTGAACGTTTGTCCTTGCCTACCTTGATGACCTCGCCGTGCATCATGGCGTATGTGGGTTCGTAATTTGCCTTCAAATCAAGCCCGTTGTGTAGGGCTTTTCTTTTTGTAAATGGGTCTCTGCGGTAGCCGAAAGGGCTGGTGACAGAGATATGACGGAGTGGACTGACAAGTGCCGTGTGGCGGTCGGTCTGCTCCGTTTGGGTTTGTAATGGGGCAAAGGCAAGAGAGTCTCGCCGCTGATGCGGCGAGCACGGAGGCAGTTGTTCGGATGTTGCGGACTGCGTCGTTTTTGGCACAGCCTTGCGGTGTACCTTAGTCTGTGTGACGGTATTGAACTGAGCGCATACTGTTGCTGATGAACAGAATATTGCTGCTATTGTGATGAGTAGAAATCGTTTCATGGTGCAAAAGTAACAAGCAATTCTTTGACTGGCATAAAGAACAAAGGGAAGACAAGAAGATTGTAACATAATATAGCAATCGAGTTTGATTTTTGAGCAGAAATCAAACTCAAATAACTCAGGAACAGCAGGAGGACTTGCTGGCTGGAAAGGCTATCCTTGCCGATGTTAAGGATGCTGATGGCAGGAGCAGCAAGGCTTTCGTGCAGATTGACACGGAGACCAATCAGGTGATGTCGGTACCTACGCCTGTCATCGGGCGCAACTTGGAGGTGCTGAAGGATGAACTGAAACTGAGTTCGGCAGAACTGACCGTGATGCAGAAGGGTGAGCCGCTCACGCTCATCATGGAGGACGAACAGGTGACGGTGGGTATTGACCTGAACGATAAGACCGGCATAAGGATTAATCAAGGCGACAGTCAGAAGTGGAAGGAGAACACCAAGCGAGAGTGGGACAAATACACCTTCGGGTGCTATGGCTGTTGGGTAATGGGCGATGACGGTAATCTTGACTATGTGCCTGAAGAGGAATACACGGAAGAACTTTGGAATGAGCAGAAGAAGAATGGAGAGCGCAACCGCGCCTCTTTTTCCATGCACAAATAATCTACACATAATATAATAAGTATATGGCATCAAATAAATATTATCCAGAGGATGTGCTCGTCGAGAAGATACAGAGCGGCGAGTACGGTTGGTTGGAGTATGTCAACCATCATTCTGCTGAATGGCAGGAAGAATATGAGAGCTATTGTCTGAACAACGGACTCTGCATTTGTGAAGAGAGTGCGGAGCAGTTTGTCCATCACAAAGATGAGGAACTGGAGAAGGCAATAGAGAACGGTGAAGCATGATAAATGAAGAGTGAAGAATGAAGAGTGAAGAATAAGTATGGCGATAAGAAAGAATACGAATCCCCAACAGATGGACCTGCAACCAGAGATGCGTGACTTGCTCATGCGCAATGGTATGCAGGCTCATGTGGTGAGTAATGGCAGCGGCTATCAGCTTGTGGTGCAAGGGCATGACAGTCCGCTGCTTACCTATAACATCACCGAGAAGCAGATGTTGGCTCTGACCGACTGGGGTACGAATCATGCCAACAAGTTAGCCTACAATACCTTTACGGGCATTGTGGGCAACGACTTCTATATGCCCAAGAACTTCG
>PPYF01594203.1_pt1 | contig 10891 bp, 9 predicted proteins | sample 1559871 | NCBI WGS metagenome assembly PPYF01 (sample SAMN08240021, study PRJNA423297) | Human gut metagenome, whole genome shotgun sequencing project.
ATTATTTAATGCGAAAAGGAAGCGAGGTTGTCAATATGTTATTAGACGAATACGACTATGAGACAGATATTGAAGTGCAAAGAGAAGAGGCAAGAGAAGAAGGAAGAAAACTGGGAAGAGAAGAGGGAAGAATGCAGGGACGAGAAGAGGGACGAGAAGAGGAACGAAAAGAATTTCTCCAAAAAATCTGCTCTCTCATTCAGAAAAAACTTGAAAAAGGAAAAACAGTTTCCGAAATTGCAAATGATCTTGAAGATACGGAAGAAAATATTTCTCATTTGATCAAGCAATTTCATCTAAATTAATCTTATATGCTTTTGTATGATTAAAAAGGAAAAAGTCCAAAGTTGCCCAAACCCCATCTACTGCTTACAATCTCATGATGTGCCTTTTGGCACTTCCGACGATTTATACTGTAAGCAGCTCTTTGAGGCTAAATTTATAATGACAGCCTTCCCTTTACTATGCTAAAATGTAAAAGATTATGAGAAAAACATATGAGAAATATGAAAATGAGGAGGATTTAAACTTTGGAAAACAAAAAAATTATCCAAGTAGAAGAAAAAGTACCTTTCAAGCTGCTCGTACCGCTAAGCATACAACATATGTTTGCAATGTTCGGTGCGTCCGTACTTGTTCCGTTCGTATTCGGACTGAATCCGGCCGTTGTTTTATTTATGAACGGAATCGGAACATTATTGTTCATCCTGATTACAAAAGGAAAAGCGCCTGCATACCTCGGCTCCAGTTTTGCATTTCTTGCACCGGCGGGAATTGTAATTGAAAAATGGGGTTACAGCTATGCACTCGGCGGATTTGTGGCAGTCGGATTCTTAGGATGTGTCCTTGCTTTGATCATCCGCAAATTCGGTTCCAAATGGATCGACGTTGTACTTCCCCCTGCCGCTATGGGACCGGTTGTCGCACTGATCGGACTTGAACTTGCCGGAACAGCCGCTTCCAATGCAGGTCTTACGGCATCTTCCATCGATCCGAAAAATGTGATCGTATTTCTTGTCACACTTTTAACCGCTGTCCTTGGATCTGTATTGTTCCGCAAATTTTTTGCCGTGATTCCGATCCTGATCGCTATCATTGCCGGATATATCGCGGCTCTTTTATGTGGAATCGTTGATTTCAGTAAAGTTGCTTCAGCATCATTTTTTGCGCTTCCGAACTTCTCCACGCCAAAATTCAAATGGGAAGCAATCGTGATCATTCTGCCTGTTATCCTTGTTATCGCCTCTGAACATATCGGACATCAGATCGTAACAAGCAAAATCGTCGGACGCGACCTTCTGAAAGATCCGGGTCTGCACCGTTCCCTCTTTGCAGATAATTTTTCCACGATGATCTCAGGATTTATCGGCTCCGTACCGACAACAACATACGGCGAAAACATCGGAGTTATGGCTATGACAAAAGTTTACAGCGTATACGTTATCGCAGGCGCCGCGGTACTGTCGATCATCTGTTCTTTCATTGGGAAAATGACGACTTTGATCAGCACTATCCCCGGCCCTGTTATCGGCGGAATTTCATTCCTTCTGTACGGAATGATCGGCACGTCAGGTATCCGCATCCTTGTCGATTCTCAAGTTGACTACGCAAGATCAAGAAATATGGCAATGACCTCTATTATTTTCGTAACCGGACTATCCGGTATCAAAGTACAGTTTGGAAGTATTCAGCTTACAGGTATGGTACTGGCATGTGTTGTCGGAATGATCATGGGATTGATGTTCTTCCTCTTCGATAAGCTAAAACTTACGAATGACAGAGAAAACTGCTAAAACACACTGAAAAAACAAAAAGAAAGAACAGAGGAATAATTACCATGCTGAAAATTGTCATTTCACCGGCAAAAAAGATGAATATCACAGATGAATTCCCCTGTAACGCCACTGTCCCGGTCTTTTCTGACCGGGCAGATGTGCTTCACGGGATTTTAAAAAATAAAAATATACAGGAACTGAAAACACTTTGGAAATGCAGTGATAAACTTGCCGAACAGAATTATCAAAGACTTCATGCCTTTTCTCCCGATCAGGCGGTAACACCGGCGCTTCTTGCCTATGAAGGAATTCAATATCAACACATTGCTCCTTCCGTTTTTACAGATGCCCAGTGGCATTATGTAAATGTTCACCTTCGCATTTTATCCGGATTTTACGGAATCTTAAAACCGACAGACAAAGTTATTCCCTATCGTTTGGAAATGCAGGCAAAGTTAGAAGCTGCTAAAAAGAACGACCTTTATGAATACTGGAGCGATACGCTGTACCAAAGTCTCCTCGCAGAAGGGATGACCGAACTTGTCAATCTCGCTTCCGCAGAATACAGTAAAGCAATCCTTCCCTACAAAAATATCCGCTGCATTACATGTATTTTCGGCGAAGAGGTAAACGGAAAAATAAAAGTCAAGGGCACTCAGGCTAAGATCGCCCGCGGCGAAATGGTACGCTGGATGGCAGATCAGAAAATCGAAAGCGTTTCGGACATCCGTGAATTCAAAGAACTGGGATATCGTTTTTCTCCCTCTCATTCCACGGAGGACACTTACACTTTTTCTCTTTGATCTAACTGCAGCTTTGTTTTGTATATGCGGACATATCACTCCCATTGGGGCCGCAAACGATAACTTGGGCTGCTGACTATAACTTTGACTACAGACTATAGTTTTTCCGCAGACTATGACTTTAGTTGCCGACTATAACTTTGCTCCAGGACTCTTTCATATTACTTTTATCTGTGTCTCCGGTGAGATCGTACGAAAAAGCTCGCTCATATTGATCTTCGCAGCACTGTCCGAAAAACTTGCGTCACAAAATACTGCCCGGCGCGGATGCTGTCCGGCAATCTTTCTGATCACAGTCTCGGATATATTTTCATTAAAGCAGGCGGCTAACTCTTTTCCGTCATAATAATGCACTGTATAACCACTGATTTTCTCCGAAGAGTACGGCTTTGACAATAAAAGTCCCCATTCCGTCAGACAGGCGAACAAAAGATCTAAGTCTGTACGATCAGGCTTAATATTTGTCTCAAGTCCGTAAAGCATTTCCTGCGTATACTCTTCAGGCATGTAATAAACATCCTCCATATTACTTTCATCAAGCCGCAGCACACGAAATCCAAAATCTCTGTTTTCGCATCCGTTTTCCCGTTTTATTTTTTCTGCTGCCCGGCGGATCCGTTCTTTTCCGATCTCACAGATTGTCTTATATCCTGCCTTATACGCTTCACTTTTTTTATCACATTCCTGCGGTATCTGAACTAAAATATAGTGCAGATCTATGTTTTTATCCGCCTCAGTCTGCATCACCGCATGAGCCGTTGTCGCCGATCCTGAAAAGAAATCCATTACGATATCGCCGTCTTTTGCCGCCATATTGATAAAATATTGTATGACGTTGACCGGCTTTACATTCTCAAACACTCTTTTTCCGTCAAACAGTTCCTGTACGCACTGCGTACCTGCATTGTATATGCTGACTGCCTCTTTCGGAATCAAAGTGGACGGAGCACCCATCGCGTCTCCCAAATATTTTTTAATATAGATGTTCCAATGTGCCTGATCTCCGTTTTGATCGACAAGCGGACCTGTCTTCGTTCTTTTAAATGTCACAAGACCTTCTTCCTTTGCCTGCTCAAACCTTTCCCGCACGAACCGGTAAATATATCCGTCTTTCGGACGCACTCTCTCCCCGTCCGGACAGATGATCTCGTATTTTTGGTTTGCATTTGTCGATTTATTTTTAAACACAAAATCTTTATCTCTGTATAATCCCCGCTCGTCTTTTTCCCGATACATCTTGATCGCTTCCCCTGACAACGGCGCAAAAAACATATCCAGACAAGTTTTATTTTTTGCATAACACAATATATATTCATGTGTCTTACTCGCAAATTTCGGCCGGATACCGCCTGCCGTAGAGCAATTCCATATAAAGCAGTTGACAAAATTTCGTTCGCCGAAAACCTCGTCACATATTTTTTTTAAATTTGCCTGCTCGTTATCGTCTATACTGATAAAAATTACTCCGTCATCACAGAGAAGGTTTCTGGCGGCAAGAAGCCGTGCATAAATCATGCTGCACCAATCCGAATGATACCTTCCGCTGTAATCCAAATTCTGATACATCCGGTTTTTATCATCTTGAGAAGCTCCGCCTGCATTCACATATTCTCTCGCTCTGATCCGAAAATCATCCGCATAAATAAAATCATTTCCCGTATTATAAGGCGGATCGATATAGATTACTTTTACCGAATCCAAATAACTTTCCTGAAGAAGTTTCAGCACATCCAGATTATCGCCTTCTATATAGAGATTGCCTGTCGAATCCCACTCAACAGAGTCTTGCACTACGGGACGCAGCGTTTTTCTGATCGGTTTATAAACTTCTTTTACGGCTTCCCGCTTTCCGACCCATGAAAATTCGCATGTTTCGCTTTCCTTTTGATTGATTCCCAAAAGAAGCTGCAACGTATTGATATCGACTTTTCGGATTGTCTTCCCATCGTTATCTTTTTGTTCTTTTACGCATGACGGGAAAATATCCGCAAGCCTGCGGATATTTTCCTGAAAACCGTCAACAGATTCAAATCTCATCTTTTCCATCTATGTCTTTCCTCAACTATTTCCTGCTCTGCCATACTTCATCCGTCTTTTGAAAAACATTCTCTGCATCGGTTTATAAATCTTCCGTTTTGAATCGCCGCTTCTTCACTGTCAAAAATGAGCAGCTCCTCTTTCGGCACTCTTCTTATAAACTTGCAGTCATCTGTTTTATGATAAAAATTTGTCGGCGTATATGGGTTTGCATACACTCTTTGCTTCGGCTTTCCAAACGCCTGCGCCAAACAGTCAATACCTTTTGTCTCTCCTAAGTTCTTTGCAAAATACAAGGCAAGTTCTGATTTATTTTTCTGTCTCATACGCTTAAATTGAACCGTATCATCGAGCAATTCCTCTTTCTGCATCCATCCGATCACAAATCCTTTTTTTGCCGGACGATCCAGGTAAACTCTCACAAAGATATCACAGCACTGATTTTCGCACTCCCATGCGATCACTCTGCGCCGCAGGTTTTCGCCCTTACATCCGTCAAATTCCGAAAACCTTTCCTGAACTTCCCTGCAGTAATCATCCAGACAATATCCAGGATCACTTTCCCGCCGTTTCAACTTCGGATAACAGAATACATCATCTTTACGCCGGATCGTCTCCAACAGTTTTTGCACTGACTTCACATTATCATAATCCCCTGTGAAATCACTTTCTACTTTCAAATCGTTTCTTATATTCGTAGATTTTACTTCTACGATCTTCACGCCTAATGTCCTGCATAACCGCCTTGTAACATTGCTCAGTTTCACAAATTTATTAGGTGTTCTTGCAATATCCTGCCTGATTGCTTCTTCTATAAAAGCAATGTTGACCGTTCCGGTTTTCCAGAGCAGAAAATCAAACGGGGCATGTTTTTTAAAATCATCGTTTCTGATCTCATCGTAAGTTTTCAAAGACAACTCCTGAGAATAATACTGACGAATAAATTGTTCGGTGATCTCCTCCGCGATCTTCCCCTGTTCTATATTACATTCCCGCTCTTTCTTCGGTCTGTCCGGCTGCCAAGTTTCCGCCGTATAATCTTATGATCTGTCCTACCACCCGGGCATCTAAATGCACCTGTCCATAATCCGCACATACAATATGATTTTGTAAAGTCAATCTCATCTTCTGCTTTGCACCTCCATGTGCACGACTTCAACTTTTGTATCGAGATTTCTTTTCCTTAAATACACAAATCGCTTCCGTACAAGATCTTTCTATATAGTGTACCTCATTATATCACAAACGGCAATGTGCATTTCAACCGAACTGTTACTTATAAGAAAAGACTTCCGAAAAAGTCACCGATGCCGTCTACAATACCTGACACAATATCGCCGACTCCGTCGCACACATCGCTGATAACATCCGATGCCACACTTCCCGCAAACATTCCCGCGCCGATCCCGATAACAACTTTTGCGGCTAACGGAATCGGTGCGGCCGCAAGAGCCGCCATCGTCGCCATTCCTCCTCCGAAAGCTCCTCCGAGTTTTGCCGACGATTTTGCCGCATTGGCAATCCCGGTTGATGACTGGACTCCGTTAAACTTATTGCTTACACGGGTTGTATCTTTCGTTGAGATTCCGCTGTCTTTCATTACTTTAGTCACACCTTGAGAAGGCGCCTTTGCATTAAATGCCGCCGCACTTTCAGACGTTCCTACTAACTGCGTTGTTCGATATTGACCGTTTTGCACCCGTTTGATCGTATCCATCGTTCCTTTTGCACTCGGAGTATCCTTGCACTGAATCCTCTCTATAATGCGATTTCCCTTCTTCGTAACCAAATCTACCTGACGGGCAGTTGACGAATTCGTAAGCGTTGTTGTCGTGTCCGGCTTCAGCAGATTAGAGAGATTCTTCTTATCAGAATACATCACCTCAAAAGCATTTCCTTTTCCGCCGGTCGGCGAATATGCCCCTGCCCTTCCTGACATTCTCACTGCTACAGAATAGTCATACCCTTCTACCACACTGTTTGCTAAATTTCCTGCTGTTTTTTCTTTGTTTTCATTCATTTTTCTTCCTCCTCTGTTGTTTCTTTCCACATGCTTCATCTGATTCTTGTTTCATTTTGTCCCTTTACCAAAGCCGCCTCCTGCCTTGACATACTCCTTTTCACTGATCCAAACGTCATTCTAAAATTCATACACTTTCGGCATCCCTCCTTTTCACCAGAGTTTGCTGTATAAAGATAAAGCAGTAATGCGGTCTTTCAATTCATCGTCATAAGACAAAATTGTTTTTATCTCATAGAAGTCTCCCGATCTTCTTACTACCATGACAAGTTCCGGATCTTCACTTAACGGAGCATCTATATGCAGAGGCATGAACCATGAAATAGTTCCGCTTTTCCCTGAATAAGAAGCTTTTGCAAACGATCTGTCGCGGCGCTGCATTTTAATCCCCCGCTCAAGAGCATTCATGATCTGACCTGCGATCTTGCTGTCGCTCTGACTGCGTATGCTTTCCGGAAAACGTTCCCGCCTTTCCTGTATGATGTGGATCAGACAGTTTTGATTAATGTCGAAATCTTCCTTCTTCGGATTAAACACTTCTTCTTTTTCATCGAAAAAACTGATTGGCTCAATCTGCATCATTGACTGTTCTTTTGTAAATCCATAATTCAAATAATCCTGTTTACTCTCGATTACACGCTCCGCGATATACGTCTTGTACTTTTCATAATATCGATATAGAACTAAAAAATCATTTCCGAATAAATCCATCATTCCGGTATTTACGATTGCCGATTTCGTTTTATTCGCGACAAAATATTCTGTCCTTCCGGCATCGACAAGCTGCGTTATCCTTGCTCCTATGATTTTGATATATCTGTCAAGCCCTTTCATTGACTTCCAGTTCGGAAACAATAATCTGCCATAGATCGCTTCTGTAACATTAGAAAGTACTTCTTCATTTTTTATAAAAATCGTTTTTTCGCAATATCCCTCACTTCTGTCTTTTACTTCCGTCTCAACCTTACAAATACGCTCCGCATGTTCTTCCCTGTATCGATGACAAAATTTCAATAAATTTGATCGAAGTTTTTTTTCAGAATACAGAGTTTTCCTGCACATCCCATTTACTAAATAAGACGGCGTTCCGACATAATATCCTGAGAAATAATCAGATCGTTTTAAGAGCGAGATCATCAGCGGCTCATTTCCGTTCACCTTGATTCCTGTATCAATCCATGCCAGAATAACGTCTTTTTCATTTTCCGGTTTTTCCGATAAATCTTTATCAAAAAAATATATATTTGACTCTTCTGACGAAATATTCTCTATAATCTGATCTATTTCAATATCCAGTCCCGTCACTCTGTATATTTCGTCCGTCACTTTTTCTCCGTCTGTTACAATAAACTTTTCCTTAATCATGTGATCCATAAGTTATCCTCCTCATTTTATGATATAATGTAACTATTCAGCCATAAGAAGCACGAGTGCGGTTTTACGGATGGTTCAAGCTGAACTGTTACACCTCTCTTGTTTGTAAGCTTATCGTATCACCCTTTCCCGTTATCATGAATAACTGCAAGTTGACATCTTTTTGACAAGATTATTCTTTGTCAAATGACAAAAAATTGACAACACAATGACAATTATCATTATTGATCGGAGGTAAATATGTTAAATTACGCTGTCATCATTCAATATTTAACTCAACAACTGAATATTCCCAACGTAAGGATCGCAGAATGGCTTAACCTTGATCCTTCTATTATCAGCAATATCAAAAACAATAAACGAAAAATGCAAAAAGACATTTCCTATGATGTTTTTTACAGAGACGTCTTTTGCCAAGCCGAAATCGGAACTGATTTTCAAAGTGTTCACAGCCTTTACACATACCTTCAGGACAAGGACTGCTCGAATGAAGTAATAGACATGGCATACTCACACTATAAAGAACACAGATCAGTTGAAAACGCTGAAACTTTTCTGCTCACTTTACTAAAAGAAGTCAAATATGAAAAAGATGCTGTGTCATCGAAATCTGCGTCAAAATCCACTCACCGTTCCCCTTCCGATGCCATTGCTTTTGAGCCGTTTCATAACCCGATACAAAACAATACTTTCTTCGGACGACAGGATATGTTTGAGAAAATACGCTCTGTTTTATGCAGTTTGGGAACTTGTATCATCTACGGTATCGGCGGTTTAGGGAAGTCCTACTGTTCGCTTAAATATGCCGCTGAATATGAAGATTCCTATACACAAATCCAGCAGATCATTTTTACAGGCGATATAAAAAACACAATTTTAAAAATAAAATTTACAGGATTGGATGAATCTCACTTTTCAGAAGACGAAAAATTTGAGAAACGACTTTCCATTCTCGCTTCTTACGGTGAAGATACTCTGCTTATCATCGATAATATGGATACTCACCCGGCTGATCGGGAAAATTATGTGCGGTTAAAAGAATTACCGATACATATTCTCTTCACTTCAAGAGAGACCGATCTCGATTCAGAAAAGTTTCTCTTGCCGATCCATCCGCTTTCCAAGCAAGAACAGCTTCAATTATTTATGCACTACGGACGGTTTACGATCCCCGAAGATGAATACGGCGACTATTTTAAAATATTCAATATGGTAGAAGGTCATACTCTTCTTTTAGAACTGATCGCAAAAACAATGACTGCCGAAACATTAACGCCTGAAGAAATGACAGATATTTTGTACAGTCCTGAATATGACGATATAAGCAAAGTGGTCATTGAAAAAGACAATACTTATCAGCAGGAAAAAATGAACAACTTTATATCTAAACTTTTTGACACAAGCAATCTTACCGATGTCCAAAAAGAAATATTGATGAACCTCTCTCTTACGTCGATAAGCGGCATAAGACAGCGCTTATTCAAACAATTTTTAGATTATAATAATTCAGATATCAACGCTTTGATCCGTCAAAGCTGGATCATACAAAACAGACCCAACGGTCCGGCCTCATCACAGATTCATCTGCATCCGGTCATTAAAGCTGCTGTAATAAATAATACGGAACCTTCCTTAGAAAAATGTTCAGTTTTTATCAACAAAATAATTGAATTTCTGAAAGCGGCTTCCGCAGATGTGATCGAAGACAGTATGTCGAATGATTTATGCGACGTTCTTGCAAACGCAGGTCTCATGTTCAAATATACTTCCGAACATCTCGGCTTAATGTACGACATCGCCTTAATCTTATGGCGCAGCCTTATGTATCATGAATCTTATTCATACTTAACAAAAGGGTTGGAACTATTAAACAAAGAATCATCTGACGATATCGAATTACAACTGTCTTACTACGAAACCGCAGGAAAAGTTGCCGTCAGACTTGCCGATTACGAAAAAGCAATTACTCACTATCAGTCGGCAATCACGACAATCGAAAATTCAGGACAAGATTTTTCCGAAAGGCTTGCCACGATATATGACAAACTAGGGGTAGTTATGCGAAAAGCGTCAAAATATGAACAGGCTTTGGATTATTTTACGAAAGCTCAAAATATTATTGATATCAACCATATAAAAAATCCGGAATTAACATCCGACATTTATAATGATATGGGCGTGATCTATATTAACCTTGATATCTTCGATAAAGCTTTGGCGAATTATCAAAAAGCCCGCGAGATCCGGGAGTCGGTTGAAAATCCCGATCTCGAACAGATCGCCTATTCTTATCACAATATCGGAACAGTATATCAGCGGCAGAAAAAGTACGCAGATGCAATCACATGGCATAAAAAAGCGTTAGAGATCCGTCAGGAAATATACCCTGATAACGAACCGATCATTGCCGCGTCATTAACGATGATCGGCAATGACTATACACAGGCGGCAAAAAACGATTCTTCTTATCACTTTAACGATGCCTTTGAATATTTCGCAAAAGGCTTGGAAATCCGAAAGCTCACGTTGGGAGAAACACATCCTGACACGGCATGGTCTTACCAAAGCATCGGATTATGGCATTTTTATCAAGGAGAATACGAAGAAGCGATTGAAAACTATTTGAAATGTCTCAGCATTCGGAAAACGATCCTTCAGCCTTCGCACGCCTACACTGCCGAAATCTCATACTTGTTAGGAGAAGCATATTTAAAGATCAACCAAATCCACTCTGCAAAAGAACACCTTCTGCTCGCAGAAAAAATTCAGGCAAGCCTTCATAAAGTAAAGGCTCTTGAAAAAAGAGACTATGAAGAAAAGTCTGTAAATATGATCTTCTATGATAAGAATGGGCGATAGGCTTAAACAAAATCAGCTTTTCG
>PPYF01221197.1_pt1 | contig 10890 bp, 12 predicted proteins | sample 1559871 | NCBI WGS metagenome assembly PPYF01 (sample SAMN08240021, study PRJNA423297) | Human gut metagenome, whole genome shotgun sequencing project.
ACCAAAACATCCCTTGGATCTTCACGCTTCCATGCCTTTGCAAATGTAAGCCCTGCTGCCGGTTCATCAGGCATATCCTTCATAGAATGGACTGCCATATGAATCTTTCCCGATAAAAGCTCGTCCTCTATCTCCTTTACGAAGATACCCTTTGAGCCAATCTTATCGAGTGCCTTTTTCTGCTCTAAATCGCCTGTTGTCTTTATGATAACAGCCTTAAAATCATCATCCGGATATGCTCTTTTTAACTTATCTATCACGTAATCAGTCTGAACACGAGCAAGCTTTGAGCCTCTCGTTCCTATTAAATACCTCATTTTACTCTCCTACGGATCATGCCATTTTCCATTTATAATTTATAAATGAACAACAACTTAAAATCTGTAATACCATACTTTAAACTATATTTCCGGAATTCTTCCATTATCAATAGCTGCACACAAGATTTCTTTAAACACACGCTTTCTCTCGGCTTCAGTGTCATATTGCGCTATTACTTTTTCGCGGATCTGTCCCATGTATTCGTTCAGCTCACCAAGAAACGGAGTAAGAATCTCCTGCTCTTTGCCTTTCAGATACTGAGTCAGCACAGGGCTGTTTCCTCCGCTCGAAAATGCCGCAACAAGATTCTTTTCCTTTATGTATGACGGAAAAATAAAGCTGCAATCAGCCTTCTGATCGACCGCATTTACCATGATCCTTCGCGCCAAAATCCAGCATTACGATCACCTTGCGGTATGCCACATTTCCACCGCCGACGATCAGACACTCTCTTTCCGTCATATCCACAAACATCGGAAAATACGCCATTTTTATCTCCCTGTAATACCATATCCATACTTTATTTCATACATTATTTCATGCCTTATTTTTTACTTTATTATACGCTTTATGCTTTATTTTCCACCTTATTCTTCACACTGTAACCGTTTAATATTCCTGCAAAAACAGGACGAAGCTTGGCTGAAAACACTGCTGCCGATACGCATAATATAAAGTCCGGTGCAACAGTTATCAGACAGTAATCCACTATTACTATGCCCCAGCTGACAGGTGTTGCCGCATAGAAATTTTTCATGCAGTAAAAGTATATTGCTCCAACTGTATAATATGCCACCAGTCCGACCGTTGCCGGAAGAATGAGTGTAAACGCATTGGTCTTTTTAAGCTTTTCTGTGATTGCTCCGATTAAAAATGCTGCAAGCACAAAGCCTAAGAGGAATCCAAAGCCCGGTCTTAAAATGTATGTAGGACCGCCGCCTGCCGCAAATACAGGCACTCCCACCAGTCCGATGCACAAATATACTATCACGCTAAGCGATGCCAGCTTTGCCCCAAGCAGAAATCCCGCCATCAGCACAAAAAACCACTGTAATGTAAAATGCATGGTGTACATAGGAAGCGGGATATCAATCTTGATAAATGCTCCAACTACAATAAGCGCTGCAAAAAGTGCACATGTTGTAAGTTCCTTCGTTTTTAATTTCATTTTCGCACGCTCTTTCGTTTTATTAAATATACATGCTATAATAACATCTTTCTCTAAAAAAGAAAAGCCATCTTCGATGAAGCTGACTTTTCTTTGCAGCTTTCGCTGCGACTCAAAACATTAACATATGATTTAGAAGTAATATTCATCAGAATATATTCGTAAATCCTCTTTCGTGACCTGTCCACCCTCGATATGAAACGAGTTGATTACAGGATTTTCTGCCATAAGCGACATTATCATGTAGCTCGCATTCGGATCATATGCAAGCTTTATATCCTCATCCGATGGCCTTGAAGGGCTAGACGGGTGTGAATGCCAGTTGCCAAGCGGCTTAAGGCCGTTTGCTCTCATGTCCTTTATGGCTGCCAGCTGCTCCTTTGGATCCATTGTGAAATGGTCCTCGGCATGGTCTGTATTCGTCAGGTAATATACCTTTGTGATGAGACGACCGTTTTCGTCCTCACTGCCTGCTATCAGACCGCACGCCTCCTCCGGCAGATGCTCTTTAGCATATTTTGCTATTTCATCCAGAAACGGATATTTCATTCTTATGATACTCATATCGTTCCTTTCCTTACTGTCTTTTTATTCCTGTGTACGAGGTGCATCAAATCTGCCCGCTGTCTCCTCGCAGACCTCCTGCTCGTAGTCGATTGGCTCGAGAATGGTCGGATGGTCGCCACAGACTGCACAGTTGTGTGTATCCTTCGGAAGCTTAATCTTGTGGAACTCCATGGTGAGTGCATCATATGTAAGCAGATATCCTGTGAGCAGCTCTCCAACACCGATTAAATACTTGATAGCCTCCATAGCCTGAAGCGAACCGATTACTCCGCCCATAGCTCCGATAACGCCTGCCTGCTTACATGTAGGCACTGCATCCTTTGGTGGCGGATTCTTGAATACACATCTGTAGCAAGGTCCCTCTCCCGGCACATATGTCATGAGCTGACCCTTGAAACGGATGATTCCTGCATGTGAAAACGGCTTTTTCTCAAGCACACATGCATCGTTGATTAAGAACTTTGCCGGGAAATTGTCAGTTCCATCGATGATGAAATCATAATCCCTGATAAGCTCTCTGATGTTTGACGCATCTACAAACATACGGTATGTATTGACCTGAACGTCCGGGTTCATGGCGTTCATTGTCTCTTTTGCTGACTTTACCTTGGCTTTGCCAACATCGGCTGTTCCGTGGATAATCTGTCTCTGCAGGTTGGATAAATCTACCTCATCCGCATCCACAATACCGATTGTACCAACTCCTGCTGCTGCAAGATACATGGCTGCCGGAGCTCCAAGTCCGCCGGCACCGATAATAAGCACCTTGCCCTTTAATAATTTCTTCTGACCTTTAACGCCCACCTCATTAAGGATAATGTGGCGTGAATAGCGTTCGATCTGCTCATCAGTCATTGCCATTAGCATCCACCTCCCATGAAGTAAAGGAACTCTACATTGTCGCCATCCTTAAGCACTGTCTTTGGCTTATCCTCTGTGGCAACAAATTCCTCATTTATTGAAACTGTTACATACTCAGGCATATCTACATTCTCAAGCTCGATAAGCTCCGGTAATGTAAGTCCATCCTTATATTCTTTCTTCTCTCCTGCTACTGTGATAGTCATTTTATTTCCTCCTGTGTCACAGATTGTGGTATCTGTAAGTGTTATTATCCTGTATCAGACTGCTTTATATAATAATCTAAAAACTATAATAATTCTTCAACCCACGCCTTCAAATCGGCAGGCTTTTGTACGCCGACCTTTCTGTCTAAGACCTCTGCGTCTTTTACGAAAAGCAGTGTCGGATTCGCAGTCACCTCATACTCATCAGCGAGCTCTCCGTCAAAGTTTGTGTTGACCTTGTATACGTGAAGCTTATCCTCATAATCATCCTCGATATCTCCGAGAACCGGTGCCAGCTTCTTGCAGGCCACACATGAATCCGAGTAAAAATCAACAATTACCGGAAGCTTGCTTTTTAATACTTTTTCATCGAAATCAGCCTTTGAAATTCTTGCTGCCATGATTAGTCCTCAACCTTTCTGACGTAAAGAGTGTATGTTCCATCCTCGTTGTCCTCGAGCTTAAGTATCTTGTGTCCTTCTTCCTTCATGCTTCTTGGAACATTCTGTACCGGCTCTCCATCATTCATACGGATTGCAAGTACCTCACCGTCATCTAATTCCTCTATTGCTACCTTTGCCTTTACAAATGTAAGAGGGCAAACCTTGTCAGTTATATCTACCTGATCGTCGAATGCTATATCTGCCATTTTGCATCTCCCTTCCTATACTCATATTTATTATATTATTGCCGTAACCGTTGTTGTTTATGCATGCCGGATATTTCCTGCTATACATAGAGATTATTTACCCTCGTATGCTGCCTGAATCTCTTTTTTGAACTCTTCCTCGCCCACTCTCTGAAGAGTAAGTCTGAAACGCTCACCACCGTTTGCATGCTTCTCGAAGAAACTAATTGCTGCATCTGTCACTCTGAAAAGAGTTTCCTTGTCGCGGATAATCGGGACTAACTGCTCTCCTTTATAGATGTGGTTTCCGAAAAGTCCTCCAAACGATACGATATATCCCGGAGTTCCCTTCCATGCATCTGTCGGACAGCTCTTTACGCAGCGCGCACAGTTGTTACATTTGTCTCTGTCGATGACAATCCTGCCATCCTCCATGCTAAGTGCACCCTCGCGGCATGCCTTCACACATACACCACACTGGATACAATCGTCATGGCTGCACTCTACTGTCATGCCACCCTTGATTCCGACATCGTTTTCCTCAGCCTTTAAGCAGTTGTTCTGACAGCCTGTGACACCAAACTTGAACTTGTGAGGAAGCTCTCTTCCGAAGTATCTTTCATCAAGTTCCTTAGCCAGAGTGTATGTATCGATACATCCGCTAGGACAGATTTCTGAGCCCTGACACGCTGTGACAGTACGTACTCTCGGTCCGCAGACACCTGTTCCTACACCGCCCTTTGCCAGTTCCTCTTTTACCACATTGATATCCTCAACCTTGATAAAAGGAATCTCAATACCCTGACGCGATGTCATATGAACATATCCGTGTCCGTATTTCTCAGCAACCTCGGCTACTGTTTTGATATTTTCTGCTGTAAGATTTCCTCCTACAACCGCAATTCTAAGCGAGAAACAGCCCTTTTGCTTCTGTCTCATGAATCCGCCCTTTTTTAGAGCCGCGTAATCAACTTTCTCCGCCATTTTTAATCTCCTTACTGTGTAAATATGTTAATGTTTTGTTTTATATGTAAATGCATATGCACGCTCTCATTTGCATACACATTGATACCTTATTATGATGGCTTAATCAGCTATATTTGCAAAAGCCTGTGCAAAATCCTCCTTGAGGTCATCTATATCCTCGATACCCACGCTGACTCTTATAAGATCCTCAAATACTCCTGCATCCTCCTTCTGCTTATCTGTGCTGTGAAGACTGATTGTGGAGCCCGGATGAATGACAAGTGTCTTTGTATCTCCGATATTGCTGAGTGTGTATGGAATCGTCAGGCTGTCTATAAATTTAAATGCCTTTTCCTTGCTGCCAACCCTGATTGTAAGGATTGCTCCATAGCCGTTTGTGAGCTGTTTTTTTGCTATTTCATGCCATTTGCTGCTCTCAAGCCCCGGATAATTAACCTTTATGTCAGGATAATTGTTTTCTATCCACGACGCAAGCCCGAGTGCATTAGAGCATTCTCTTTCCATTCTAAGACCGAGTGTCTCAAGTCCTATAATATTTAAGTATGCATTCACCGGAGCTAAACAGGCACCCATATTTCTGAAAAGACTGTTTCTCAGCTTTGCGACAAATGCCATAGGTCCATACTTCACATAATCTGCAAACCCCGGGTATCTGTTCTTGTCCCATTTGAACTTACCTGAGTCTGTCAGAATACCACTGATTGCATTGCTGCTTCCATTGATATATTTGGAAGATGAATTGACCACGATATCAGCTCCATGCTTTAAAACCTGTATCAGGTAAGCTGTCGATGTGGTATTGTCAACTACAAGCGGTATATCATGTGCGTGTGCTATCTCTGCAAGCTTCTCAATATCTGTGACATCCAGACAGGGATTACCCATAGTCTCTGCAAAAATCAGTCTGGTATGCTCATTGATGCTGTCCTCTATCTGCTGCCAGTTGTTATTCTCGACATATCTGGTTGTGATGCCGAAGGCCTCAAGATCATGGAACAAATCTATTGTGCCACCGTAGAGGCTGGCGCTTGAGATGAGCTCATCTCCACTGCTTAGTATATTTAAGAAGGTATTCATCAGTGCCGCCATGCCTGATGCGCATGCCACCGATGCTATTCCTCCCTCGAGCTTTGTTATTCTGTTCTCAAAAGCTATAATCGTAGGATTGGCAACTCTTGTGTAACAGTAGCCCGGAGCCTTGTTTTCAAATATTTTTTCCAGATCTGCCGCGCTATCCTGCTCGAAGGCGCTTGTCTGATATACCGGTGGCAGTGTAGAGCCATTTGTCTCTTTTGTCACGCCGGCATGAAGTAAGCTTGTATTAAATCTCATTGTTTTCTTCTTCTCGTTAATTCTTACATAGTCTATTGTGTTACTAGGAATTGATGAGATTATTATACAAACGTGTGTGTTGAAAGTCAATGCTATCAGTTATACAAATTATTTGTGCGTGGTTATATATTTTGTTTATAGCCATTAATGTCCCTTAAATACTCTGCGGCTGTCGTTGCGGCATTTGCTCCGTCAGATACTGCGGTTACCACCTGACGCAGTGTCTTGGTACGGACATCTCCCGCCACATACAGTCCCGGCTGGACGATTCTATCATGGTCACCATTTTTTGTTGCAGCATATGTGATGCCGTCCTCACCTGCTACTACATATCCTCTCTCATCGAGCTGCACCAGATTCTTTATAAGCTCTGACTGCGGTACTGAGCCATATGCCACGAATACTCCGTCTACAGCCAGTGTCCTGCCACTTTTAAGCTTTATGCCTGTCGGCTTTTTTTCTCCATATATTTCTGTTACTGCTTCATTTAGGACAAGCTCTACATTTTCTTTCTGCTTTAAAAGCTCAACTGTGCTCTGTGCACCGCGGAAGCTGTCTCTTCTGTGAACCAGATAGACCTTCTCACATATATCGGACAGATATAATGCATCATCCAAAGCGGTATCTCCGCCGCCCAGCACTGCGGCTGTCTTTCCTTTATAGAATGCTCCGTCACAGATTGCGCAGTAAGATACTCCCTTACCGGTATACTCAGCCTCTCCCGGCACTCCTGCCTTTCTCGGATATGCTCCTGCGGTATAGATGAGAGCTCTTGCCTCTGCTATCGTGTCATCATCGAATTTCACTCTGTATATCACTGATTCTTCTTTCTCACCATTTTGCACTGCTTCTATCTGCACTGCTTCTTTTTCGATAAATTCTACATCAAGAGACACTGCATGCTCCCTGAATTTTTCTCCCAGGTCATATCCGTTTATGTTGGGAAGCCCCAGATAGTTGTTCACATTTCCGCTCTCGGCTATCTGGCCTGTCCCCTCGTATTCTTTTTCTGCTACTGCCACATTCAGATTGGCTCTCTTTGCATATATTGCTGCTGACAATCCTGCCGGACCACTGCCTATTATTATTATATCAAACATGGAATTGGTTCCTTTCATCGTCCATTGAATTTTTTCGGTAACTTATTATATACATTATCCTTAAAAAAAACAATAATACCGCCTGCTTTTATAAAACACCTTTATAAAAACAAGCGGTATCAATTTTATCTATCGTATATACATCCTGGCCTCATAAGGTCTGAGCACTGACATATCAGAGGTATCCTTATAATTTGAAATCAGCACCTCCATGCCCTCACACTCCTTTGCAAGCGGCATTGGTATCTCCTTGTCAAAGAAATTGCACACAACAATCATGGTTTTTTCTTCATTCTTTCTGCTGTATGCAAAAATATTCTCATCATCCTCAAGTAAAAGTGTAAATTTACCATCAACAAATACCGGATAATCCTTTCTCAGCTGAACAAGCTTCTTGTAGCAGCTAAAGATTGAATCAGGGTCATCCACCTGTGATTTGGCATTTATTTTGTCGTAATTGTCATTTACCTTTATCCAAGGTGTTCCTGTGGTGAAGCCGGCATTTGCCGAGTCATCCCACTGCATAGGTGTCCTTGCATTGTCACGGCCCTTTGCGTAAATGGACTTCATGATTTCATCCTTTGAGTATCCTTTTTCAAGGCGCTCATGGTACATGTTTATGATTTCACAGTCCTTATAATCCTCGATATCATACTGTACATTTGTCATGCCCAGCTCCTCGCCCTGATAGATGTATGGTGTACCCTGCATGCCGTGCAGCAATATAGCAAGCATCTTTGCAGATTCCACTCTGTACTCCCTGTCATTGCCCCATCTTGACACGATACGCGGCAGGTCATGATTGTCCCAGAACAGACTGTTCCAGCCACAGTTGTAGAGCTCATTCTGCCAGTGAGCCATTATCTTTTTAAGCTTTTTAAACGGAAGCGGTGCAAGGTCCCATTTCTCGCCGCCCTCCTTCTGGTCTAGCCCTATGTGCTCAAACTGGAACACCATAGAAAACTCGCTGCCATCCGGATTGCTGTAAAGCTTTGCGCGCTCTGTGTCTGCGCCCCATGCCTCACCTACAGTAATCAGGTCGCCCTTCTGGAAGGTCTCCCTGCTCAGTTCCTTAAAATATTCCTGAAGCCTTGGTCCGTTTATGGTGATTCTCTTGTCCGGCTCTTTTGCTATCTGGTCGATTACATCAAGTCTGAAGCCGCCGACTCCCTTGTCCATCCACCAGAGAATCATATCGTAGATTGCTCTTCTGACCTTTGGATTCTCCCAGTTTAAATCCGGCTGCTCCGGTAAAAACTGATGGAAATAATACTGTCCGATTTCCGGCACATATTCCCATGCGCTTCCACCGAAACAAGCCTTCATATCACTTGGCGGCACGCCTTCATCTCCATCTCTCCAAATATAGTAGTCATGGTATGGATTGTCCTTGCTCTTTTTAGCCTCCTTGAACCACCTGTGCTCGTTTGAAGAATGATTTAAGACAAGATCCATCATAATCCTTATATTGTGCTTCTTTGCCTCGTTTATGAGCTCCTCCATATCATCGAGACTGCCAAACGTCGGATCAATATCCCTGTAATCCGAAATGTCATAACCGTTGTCCGCCTGCGGTGATTTGAATACCGGTGAAAGCCATATTGCATTGATTCCAAGCGTCTCAAGATAATCAAGTCTTTTGATGATACCCTGTAAATCACCAAAGCCGTCTCCGTTAGAATCCTGAAAGCTCTTTGGATAAATCTGATAAACTACCGCCTTTTTCCACCATTTTTCGTTATTGTTTTTGCTCATTATGCCCTCCTTGTCTCTTCATTATCTCTTTTAGTTATCTCTTTTAGCCGTCTCTTTTTGTAAAAATTCAGCCTGGTTTCTTTAATGCTGTATCAAATTATGCTATTTTACAAGCACCACCAAAACCTCACAGCTTTCAAGCTTAAGCTCGGATGCTCCCACTGAAACAGTGCTCTTTTCAGCATCATTTGTGTTGGACAAAAGCACCTTTTTCACACTGCCATCCAGCCTGATTTGTGCCTCTTTACTGCCAAAATTTGCCACAACCAGCACGCGCTTATTTTCATCCTCTCTGTAATAAGCCATGATGTCATCTGTATCCTCATATGCCGGAACACATCTGCCGTAGGTGAACAACTCCTTAAATTCATCTGACTTTCTGAGTGCCACAAGCCTTCTGTAATAGTTCAAAACAGATGAAGGATCCTTTTCCTGCGCCGCAACATTGATAGCCTTATAGTTTTCATTGACCTTAAGCCATGGCTTTGCTGTGGTAAAACCGGCATTTGCCTCATCACTCCACTGCATAGGTGTCCTTGCATTATCCCTGCTCATCCTTCCACAGGCTGCAAGTGCCTGCTCCTTTGATAAGCCTGCTGCAAGTGCTGCCTTGTACTGATCCTTTGTGCTGATATCGTCATACTCATCTATACTGTTCCATTTTGCATTTTGCATACCGATTTCCTGTCCCTGGTATATAAACGGAATGCCTCGAAGCAGTACGCTGACAGTTCCTAACATCTTTATTCCGGCAGGATTTTGAGCATGCTTTGGTAAAAATCTTGAGGCACCTCTCGGCTCATCATGATTTTCTATAATATTGGCCTTAAAGCCGTACTTTTCTGTCTCAAGCTGTGAACCAAGAATGGTCTTTCTCCATGTGTCAAAATCTATTTTCGGTGCATCATACCAGCCATGCTCTCCATCACTTAAGCACTGTGCACAAAAATCAAATATCGTTGAAAAATGCCCATTCTCACCGATAAACTCCGGCAGCTCCTCAGGCTTCATATTGAATACCTCGCCAACCGTAAATGCATCATACTTCTTAAATGTATTGTTCTTTAATTCCTCTAAGAGCTCTCCGACACCTTCTGCACTTTCAACCATCTTGTAGCAGGCAGCCAGTCCGTCCTCTGCATCCGGCTCAAAATCAGGGAAATCGAGATTTTTCTTTATATTGATTATCGCATCTATTCTAAATCCTGACAAGCCCTTATCAAGCCACCAGTTAATCATCTCATAAAGCTTTTGTCTTAGCTTTTCATTCTCCCAGTTTAAATCCGGCTGCTCCTTCGCAAACATGTGCAGATAATACTTGTCCGTGCCCGGCACCTTCTCCCAGCAGCTTCCGCCAAAATAAGAGCGGTAATTGCTCGGCGGATTGCCGTTTTTACCTTTTCTGAAATAAAAGTAATCAGCATACTCTCCATCCGGATCCTTAAGTGCCTTTTGAAACCATTCGTGCTTATCCGAGCAGTGATTTATTACCAGATCCATGATGATGTGCATATCACGCTTCTTGGCCTCGGCAAGGAGCTCATCAAACTCCTCCATAGTACCGAATTCTTCAGCTATCGCATAGTAATCAGATATGTCATAGCCCTGATCCACAAATGGCGATTTATATATCGGAGACAGCCATATGATGTCAATTCCAAGCGATTTTAAATAATCCAGCTTTGAAATGATACCTCTTAAATCTCCTATTCCGTCACCGTTTGTATCCAGAAAGCTCTTTGGATAAATCTGATATGCCACCTTGTCATGCCACCATTTTCTCTCCATAATGTGTACCTCTTATCTAATCATAAATTTTGCACCTATTTACATCTTGAGCACTTTGTCTTGATGTATTATACTGCTATTATAGAAAGTGATTAGTATAAATTTTATATCTAATTTGCGATTATCCGCATAAACACTATACTTTCAAGCACTTTGAAGTATAGAAAATTATTTAAT
>PPYF01028743.1_pt1 | contig 10889 bp, 14 predicted proteins | sample 1559871 | NCBI WGS metagenome assembly PPYF01 (sample SAMN08240021, study PRJNA423297) | Human gut metagenome, whole genome shotgun sequencing project.
ATTTGATACGTTCCCTTACAGAAAGGAGATACGGGCGTCTTTCACTATCAGGCGAGATTTTGAGAACCGATTTCTTGGCATCCCATTCATTGCTGAAGATTTTGTATTCGGAATACCATTGACGCACTATGCGCTCATGGATGATCTGAAAATATATTTTGCCCTCTCGTCCCTCAGACGTGGATGGGCGGAACTTAACTTTGATTGATGTCATGTTATCTGTTATAGGAATTATGTTTCTCTATTAAGATACTCCGAATGGACACACCCCGAATGGAGTGCATCCCGTCGGTGCAACTTAAATGGTTAGGATTAAGGGATAAACAAAGCGGCATACTCGGTCATACGCCTCTCATGCAACTGCCGATGGAACTTACCCCGATACTTGCAGTGGGCGGTGTATTCCTTAAAGATGTTGCGGTCGCCACGTTTGAGTTTGGCGAGAACAGAGGATTTATTGACTACTCCCGGACCACAGTTGTAGGCCAACGCGCCAAGTAGATACTTGTCTTTTCCATATTTCTCATATAGGGCGCAGAATTTACGGAGGTCTTTGCGAAGCAGAGCATCGGCTTCACGCTCCGACATTCGATAGCCTTTGAAGTATTTTTCACCGGGCAACTTCATATGACCGTAGCCCACATAGGGCCACGTGGAATTTCCATTATGAAGTGTCTCATAGTGTTTTACTATTATAACCAACCTCTCAAAAATGGGCAACTCCATAATATTCCTCTTGGCTGCGTTGCCGGGCATTATTCCCACAATGGAGAACAATGCAACGAATAGTATTAGGAGTTTCTTCATTCGGTGTCGGTTGAGGTTACTAATATCGGAGTGACGGGGCCGACTATCGGACCGATATTTCCCCCGTCATCTTCGTCGGTGTCGTCGTTATTGAACTCAAAGGTCTGTTCCCATGGCTGTGAGCCGAAATTATTTTCAACTACCACGAGGAATTTGTGGCTATCGGAGGATTTAGCTGTGTAGTTCAGTCGGAAGGATTTGCTTTCAAGCAGGACGCGATCGTTGTTGACCAGCACCGGACCTCCTACGAGTTTTAACTCGCCCTTGCCTTCATACTGGAAGTAGCGTATAGTGTAGAGGGTGTTGCTGTAATTGCCCTCCGGAACAATTTCAAAGCGCAGTTCGACGGTCTCGCCGTTGGCGATTTTATCGCCATAGGGCATCACTTCAACGTTGAAAGGATATGACTGCTGCACGTCGAGATCGTCGGAGCATGAGGTGAGCGTGAACACGAGAGCGAAGAGGATTGCCCAGAACCCGAAAAAACGGGCGGGAGTGACGCGGATTGCGCCGATTCTATTGAAGATTGTTTTCATTTTTCAGATTTTGAGTTTTGTTTTTTGTTTGGGATAGAGTGACATGAGGTAGTCATTCAAATCCTTGTGGTTTGGATATAGTGCCGATTTATCCATTACCTTATCGCCCAACTCTTGCAGGAGTCTGGCAAGGCAATGTCGTCCGGCATCGTCGTTATCAAGATAGCAGCTTATGACGCTGTAATCTCTCAATGGAAGTATCGCCTCAGCAATGTTCGACACAGAGTTGAGGACAATGGTGTCGTTGCCGTCATTGTATCCGATCTTTTCAGCCGAAAGGAAGTCAATGAAGCCTTCAAAGACATTGCAGCGTGGGTTGCCATTGGCGATATGCGTGATATGTTTCGGAGGATAAGAACCCTTAAAAGCGGGATTCCTCAACTCATATCCATGTACATTGTTCTCAAAACCAATGGCATAGTAACTCTTGCCGTGAAGGGTATAATCCACCTGAACGCAATATTGCTGCGCAATGTCTCGCGGTATTCCACGGTTGCGGAGGTAGCCGAGCAATGAGGGGGATTCAAGCCGTGAGATTTCGACATTCTCAAATGTGGGTTCTTCCTTGAATGGCATCGGTTTATATGGAGTCTCGCATGGAAGCGACATTTTTTCAGCGATAAACGCGGCTTGCCTCACAAAGTCCGTTGTGCCGGACATTGCTCCGGCAAGTGAAAAAATATCACCTCCGGCACCCGTCCCGAAGTCGTACCACAGATTTCTCTGCGGAACGACATGGAACGATGGTTTACGCTCAAAACGGTATGGAGCGTAAAACCAGAGTCCCTTGCTGTCCCTGCCTGTCGGCTTGTAACCCAGATGATTGAGAAAGTCAACCAGCGGGATGTTTCTTATTTCGTCAATGTTCATAGGCGCATCTTTCGTTTTGGCTTTGGCGGCTCAGGCTCATGCCGAAGACTGACCTTCTGAATGTTGGACATTTCAGTTGCGATATACATATTCATTTCGGAGCGGTTGGCCGAGCCTGTTATCTCATAGACAAGGTCGTAGATTCCACCGTGTGCGCCCGACTTGGTATCCCGCCAAAGATTGGTCTCGACATTGATTACCATTGTCGGCTCATGGGCATCATCATAGGGAGCATTGTATATTCTCAGATTACCGTCGGCTGCAACAGGGTGTTCCTGACCGAGAGCCTTCATAAAGTCAGTGAGTTTGACTTTACGAGGATCAAAATTCATCACAATTGCCATGATCAAAATATATATTTTGCAGTTAGACCATAGCTGAATCGGAAATGTCCCGTATCATTGCTGAAGATAAAGCGTTCCTTGAGATTTACTCCAAGTGCGAAATTGTCAGAGAGGTAAACATCTGCCTGAACATTGATTGCACCCCCATATATGAAGGCATCGCGATTTTTGAGGTTTGCTCCATCAGCCAGAAGTTTCTCGCCCCAGTTAACCGTCTCATATCCGGCAAGAGCCGAGACACCTGCGTAGAGGTGAAATGTCTGAGAGTAGTCGCTGATGAGATGGAGATTATATCCGGCTTCAGCAGTGAAATCTGCAATGGGGATACGCCCTTTTTCGCCGTAGGGCCTATAGGTCTGTAGATACTCGCCACCGAATACCCACTCATGGGCATTGTTTCCCTTGAAGACAGAGTAATAGACACCGAAAGAATAACCGCAGTCACGAGAGTTGCCTGTGTAGAAACCATCAACCATGGCCGCCTTTACTTCCACCGACTTCATGCCGGGGAGGGTTCGCTGAGCCATTGCCCGGCCTCCGAAGAGGCTGAGCATGGCAGCGAAGATTATCAAAATCTTCTTCATGACCGTTACTGTATTGAAAGTTCATCAATTACATTGGCTCTCACGATGTCCTCGTTGTCAACCACGAAGGACTGATGGCGACCGCCGTCCTTTTCGGCAATCTCAATGACGAGCTGCTTGTCATCGGGGATGGTGAATTTCTCCAAAGCGAAGACAGTGCGCTCTGATGATTTGCCATGAACTACCGTCACATAATTCTGCGCGCGAAGCGGTTCAAGGACGGTTTCCTGCATTGCAGTCCGTTTGATAACTTTTTTATCCACAATCTTGAACGACACATAGTCAATATCAAAGGCGATATTGGAGGTATTCTTCAGTTCGGTGTGGAAATAGAGTAGACCATTGTTGGTGTAGATGGATTTCAGCAGGAACTGCACCCCGAAGCGTTTGGATCCGATATGCTTGATCTCGCGCTTGTTCTGCTTGTATATAGACTTCATTATGAGTTTCACAAGCATCGGCGACTCCTGACCGAGTTTCTCCAGATATATCTCCTGCGCATTGTTGGGATGGTTGACTGCTTCACCGTCATGGAGAAAATCAGTCATTTCGATACTGAGTAACAGTGGCTCTTTGGCGAATTTGACGTTAAATGTGTAATAGCTACCATCTTCGGTGATAACTGAGAGGTTGGTCTCCTGTTTGAACGACTTGAAAGCCGATTTGACACGCAGCACATTCTTTGCACCGTCGGCGAGTCCGGCAACAAGGTTCTCATTGCCCAAGTCCACATAAGTGATCTCTGCCGGGAAGATGATGTGCGTGGTCTTGTTGTAGCAAACCTCCAGTGCGTGAGGCGGAATCATGCGGTCGAATCCGACTTTTCGGGTGAGTCCCTCAAATTTGTCGCCATCGGTGTAGTTGGCACCGTACACGGTCATGTCGTGTTCGGTGACCGTTTCAGTGTCAGAAGACACATTGTTATCGGTGTTTTTGACTGTTTTTGCGTTGACAGTGGTGGCTGCTCCGAAGAGCGCCACTGCCGCAACGAAAAGTTTTGTGATTGTTTTCATTCGTTGTGTTGGTGTGTTTTGTTGATTACTGCTCAACCTGTTTGAGCATCACTTTGTAGCCGGATTTCAGATGAACTTTCACCTGCCGGACTTTCTTGGTAAGATATTGGCCTACGCCATTCAGTAACCCGCGACCGACATCAGAGACAATCTGCGCTCCGGCATTGGTGGATATGTTGATTGAACTACCGACGGCGCTACCCATATTGGCTCCGATTTCTTTCAGTGCGTCAGACTCCATGGAGTTGGGAATGTTGATACCCTCTTGACCGTCGGAGTCATATACCGAGAGGTCAACCTCCATAATACAGCCCAAAGCCTCAATGCTTTCAATCGTGATTTCAAGGCGTTCACCCTGCAATCTTGCCGAGCCAACAATGGCTGTGTTCTTAGGCAACAGCGAGTTGCCAATCCACATCGGTTCAAGAGTCCGAAGCCTTACGCTCTGCCCATCCATTACGGATTGGTCAGTGGCTACACAAGCAGAGATTGTATTCTTGAAATTCTGATGCCTGGCGCCCACTGCGGTTGAGAAAGTCCTTTCAGAAGAAGAAGCACTGAGAGAAGAAACCACATTGCGGTTCACCTGATTGACAGGCATAACCTTACGCTCTTTCTTGTCGGAATCATCGACAATCATAGCCTGACCTCCATTGCCGGTGCCGAGATACTGCGCCGCCAATTGATAAGACTTCTCCATCAGTTCCATCTCATTGGGCTGCTGTGTCTGCTGCTGAGCATAAGCATTCTGCATCTCCAGTTCATCAATCCGAGCTTGCAGTTCGGCAACCTGCGACGCAGACTGGTCTTCGGAGATATAGAAATCCTCCAGAGAGGCTTGCACCGATTGATATGCTTGTGCTGAGGATTCTATTGCGGTTGGTTCATTTGCGATATTAGTCGGCATCGTATCTGCCATTTCGGTATAGGACTGAACCACACTGTCCTGTCGGTGTTTCTCATCTTCCAATGCCTTTGCCTCCATCGCTTTGAGTTTGTTCCCTTCGATTTCTGCGTTGTCACCATCGGGCAACTCCATATTGGCGTTGCTTGTATCGGTCGTGTCAGATGAAAACCCACTACCGAAAATCAACCACATGGCAACAATGAATGTCAGGAACATTGCCGGGAAAACTATGGCATATTTTTTCAGTTTGGCTCTCTCAGCCTCATTCTTTGGCTGAAACCAACCGTTGACTTTTGCTTTCAGTTCCTCAAATGTCATCAAATGTTTGGAGTGACTGTTTTTCAGTGGAAGCGGGTAACTCCACTGCCTTTATATGCTTGATCTCATCAATCTGCTGTCGGGCTTGCCCCAGTCCGATATGGTAACAGGCATTGCCGAACAGAAGAAATGCAATCAGCACGCATAAACCGAAGAATATACCCACGACCATCAGCCGTCGTTTCTGAGGTATATCCTCACATTTCGTTTTGAGGAAGTTTCTCAACTTCTCTTTGGGCGTGTGCCACACCTTATTATATATGGTGTCGCGTGCCTCTGATAAAATTTTCATTTATCGTTTGATTGTGGAAATATCTTTATTTTCAAGGATATTGAATCCTTCGATAATAAAGCCATTGGGATTGTCATCAGATCTTGACGAGTTTGTCAATTTGCAGGTTGTTATAAGACTGCGCTCCGTCACATTGCTCTGGCGAATTATTTTCTGCCGTGCGTAAGTCACTGCTGTGTATGGATAGTTGGTAAAATTGCACACAACGCTGTCCACCTGACATATTTGGTTGATGTTGCCGGAGATAATTCGGTTGTAGTAACCTTTCTCTGAGAAGTCCGAATAGTAATTGTATGCGCTGTTGTCAGAGAGAATCAATGCACGGTTGATATTGTGTTCTATTGCTGATTTGTCCGGCGAGAGAGTGAAAAACAATTCATGGAAACGTCTTACATGCTCCCGTGCCTCTGCCGGGCGGTTCTGGCTCATGTCCTGCGACAAGGCAAGCATCAGGGACTTGCCATTGTCAAGGACATAGATTTTCTCTCGCTGCTTTTCTGCGAAGTTGAAAACCATCACCAGCGCCACCGACACAACCACCGCACACATTGCCACGAAAACAATTCCGAAAAGTCTTATCTGACGGAATGATGACTCTATGTTTTTAAGTGATTTGAACTCCATTTAATCGGTGTTTGAATATCATTTTAATAGTTTTCCGGCTCTGCCGGCCACGTTGCCCGCAATTGCACCACCGACGCTGGCGGCTCCAGAACCGACTTGCATGGCTGTATTATTGACTGCCCGGTTATAGTTTCCTGCACCTCCGGCCTGAATAATCCAACCTGCAACAGTCGGTATCGTAAAATAACCTATAATGCCGATAATCATAAAAATAACATACGCGGTATTGGTCCCGTCAAGGTCTGCATTGGGGTTGTTTGTCAACTCTGATATGTCATTTTGAAGCATCAAAACTTGTATCTTGGCAAGAATGGTACTGAACAAATCCGCCACAGGCAACCATAGATAAGTCTGAATATATCGCTGGATCCACATGGTCAAAGTTGACTGGAAACCATCCCACACAGAGAGGGCAAATGCTATCGGGCCGAGAATTGCCAACACAATCAGGAAGAATGTCCTTATCGTGTCTATTGTCAGGGAGGCTGCTTGAAAAAGCATCTCCAGTAATTCGCGGAAGAAATTTTGAATGGCCTTCTTCACCTTATACATTCCTCGCTCAATGTACATTCCGGCTGCTGTGCCTATTTCCGTTACTCCGAGTTCATCAATCTGACGGTCAAACTCAGCATCGTCAACGAGGTAGGCAGTTGACGGGTCATTCATCATCTGCTCATATTCCAACCGGTCCTTTTCCTCACGGTACTTTTGCATATCGAGGGTTTGCCCCTCCAGCATCGAGGCTGTTCCTTGAACGATTGGCGACATCACCGCATTGATTGTCCCAAGTACCACCGAAGGGAAGAACATTATGCAGAATCCGATAACAAAGGGACGTAGAAGCGGGAATACATCAATCGGTTCAGCTCTTGCCAATGATTGCCAGATGCGATAGGCGACATAGAACAAAGCTCCCAAACCGGCTATTGCCTGAGCCACGCCCGCCATGTCGGAGCATAGCGGCATCATCTCATCGTAAAGCGACCGGAGGATTGTGTGGAGATTACTGAAATCTATCGCACACAACATGATTACCAATATTTTTCACTGCCGTCACCGTAGAGGTTGACAACCCTCTGAGTGTCGGCTTTCTTTTTCGCCCTCAAATATGAGACGCTGATATTCTTGTTGGTGTAATATGCGGTCAGATTCTTCAACCGCTTCATCTCCTTGTAGCAATCATCTACCACGTCCATACGGTCTTTATCTGTCATGGAGAGTGTGGTTATGTTGACAACCTGCTTCAAATCGCCGAGGACACCGTTGGCTTCTTCCAAAATTCGGGTATAGCCGGAGGCGATTGCCGACAACTCGGAAGATGTGAAGTTTGGATCCGTGAGCATCTTTTGGAAGTTGTTGACATAGTAGCCGGATATGTTGCCGAGCATCAGAATTGTCTGCTGCACCTTTCTGGCATCGCGGACAAGATTGTTGACCGACTGGAGAGCATCGTAATACTTCTTAGCCTGCTGGTAAATTTTCACGGTCTCCTGAAAATTCTTTATCATGTTTTGCGCCGTAGTAGTTTCCTGAACGAGTGATTTGGAGTTATTTACGATGCTCTGTGCGATGTTGGATGGGTCTATTACCGTCCATTGGGCACTTGCTTTACCGACTCCGAAGATTGTTACAAATGCAACCAACATAAAGAGTATTTTCAATTTTTTCATTCGCTGTTTTATTTAATTTTTGAGGCCATGCCTCCGATGATTTTTACTCCGACATAAAGAAGGAGCAAAGGAAAAGTAATTAGAACTGCCAGACTCATGATCATACCGACTATGAGAATAAAGATGATATTAAGGAGTGTTTTCATGGCGCCTTCAAAAAGAATTCAGGCTGGAGACTACCTGCATAAAAAATGGTTTTGCATACCCAATAGCCATGACAGCTCCTACAAAAACGCATGAAAGGATTCCTATCCCGAAGAGAAACAATATGCTGCCGATCAGTATTCCGAGAATGGGGTGAAAGCATCTGGGTATTTTCATTCCAGTTCCCGTTTTTCGTTGGCAAGAAGACGGATGGCACTCTCTACATTCCCTCCAAGTTTTGCGGCTCTATTGAGTACCTGTATTTTCTCCGTTTCTTCCGTGGTGTAGCAGAGATATTCCTCTTTGCTCACTTCAGTGGCATAGACCGCCGACTGGGTTCCTCCAAGTCCAATCCACACCTCTTTATATAGGCGGTTTGGATTGTTCGCCATGTTGATACTCAGTATCTGAGCCTTTTCCTTGTCGGTCAGACCTAACAGTTCCTGTATCTGGTCGAAGCGGTTCATATATTTACGCTGGTCAAGAAGTATCTTACAGTCGGAGTTGTTGATGATGGTCTCCTTTACAATCGGACTGGAGATGATGTCGTCAACTTCCTGCGTAACAACCACTGCCTCACCAAAATACTTTCGGACTGTCTTATACAGATACTTCATATACTCAGCCATATTTGCTGAGGAAAGAGCCTTCCAAGCCTCCTCGCAGATAAGGACTTTGCGGACACCTTTCAGGCGACGCATCTTGTTGATGAAAGCCTCCATGATGATGATTGTCACCACCGGGAACAATTCTCTATTATCCTTGATCGAATCAATCTCGAAGACAACAAATCGCTTGTTGAGCAGGTCGATGTTGGCTTTTGAGTTGAGCAGGAAGTCGAAGCGGCCACCGTGGTAGTACTGGCGCAGCGTGGTCAGGAAGTTGTCAATGTCGAAGTCCTGTTTGTAAATGGGTATCGGTCTATCAGCCATTTCCGCACGGTATTCGTCACGCATGAACTCATAGAAAGAGTTGAAACATGGAACAATGTCGCGGTCTTTTGCCATCTTGTCAAGGAACATTGACAGTGCAGAGCCAAGCTCGCCGGATTCAGTCTTGGTAACTCTGTCATCCTCCGATTTCCAAAGCGTCAGCAGCAATGTCTTGATAGAATCTTTCTTCTCCACATCAAATACGCCGTCATCGGTGTAGAACGGATTGAAAGATATAGGATTATCTTCCGTATATGTGAAATACACACCATCTTCACCGTGAGTCCTGTTGCGGATAAGGTTGCTCAATCCTTCGTATGAATTGCCGGTGTCAATCAGCAGGATATGAGCACCCTGTTCATAATATTGCCGTACAAAGTGATTGGTAAAGAACGACTTCCCACTACCTGACGGGCCGAGAATGAACTTGTTGCGGTTCGTAGTGATACCACGTTTCATAGGCTCATCTGAAATATCCAAGTGGATAGGCTTACCGGTAAGTCTGTCAACCATCTTTATTCCGATTGGGGAGAGAGAAGAACGATAGTTGGTCTCGGCTGTGAAGAAGCACACCGCAGGTTCGATGAACGTGTAAAAAGATTCCTCCGCAGGGAAGTCAGCCTCATTGCCGGGCATTGCTGCCCAGAACAGTGTCGGGCAGTCAATGGTATTGTGCCGTGGCATACAACCCATTGTCGCAAGCTGACCGCCAACATCATTCTTGACACGTCTCAACTCCTCGGCATCATCGCTCCAAGCCATTATGTTGTAATGGCAGCGCACGGAAATCAGTCCGTAACTGTGAGCCTCATTGAGATATTGGTCAATCCATTCTTTGTTGATGGCGTTGCTTCGGCTGTACTTTGACAGGGAGTTCATGTTGCGAGCCGTCTTTTCAAACCGTGTCAGATTCTCATCAGGATCATCTATCAGCAGATACTGGTTGTAAATATGATTACACGGAAGCAACAGCCCGACTGGAGAAGCAAAGCTCAAACGACAATCAGATCTATCAGTTGATAGACGCTCATATCGGTTGTCAGTGCTGACCTTTGCGGGTAAGTCCTCAGTGTCTGAGAGAGTATGAAGGCAGAGCATCTTGTCGCCGATTCTCATCTCTTTAGCCGAGAGGTCAATATCCTCCAAGCACGTTACATCGGCCATTGACAGCGACATATATTTCTCAATCAGCCCGGAGGTTGCTTCTGTGCCAATCAGGTCTTCGTCATTGAGCCTATGGAGTTTTATATAGCCGGTATCATTCATAATTCGCTCAAACTGCTCTACGCTCTCCATGAACTTCACAACTATCTCGTGATTCAAGTCCTTCGGCATGATACGGCCACGGCAGAGGGTTGAGAAGTTTGACTGCTGGCGCATACGCTCCTTTGTAGTCTTCGTCAGGAAGAGGTAGCATTTGTGGGCGAGATATGGACGCTCGTTGAAGTGGCGTTCAAATGAACGGTCGAGAAATGACAAATCCTCTTTTTGTAGTTCCGGCCTATACTTCTCACTTACAAACCAGTCCTGCTTGTGTACGACTGTGTAATGTGGCAACACCTTGATTGCCTTGCACCAAGCGGAGTGCATCGCTTCGTATTCAGCGGAGGTGACAGTGAAAAGTTCGGGGAGGCTCACCTCAAAGGCCACGGTGACATCCGCGTCCTTTGAGATGATGCAGCCATGCTCGACCGCCAACAGCGGCAGCTTTGACTCCAGTGTTGTAGCTTTCAGTATATTCCTCATTTATTCCTATGTTTTATCAATCGGGTTATGCGCAGACGGTTGATGATATATCGTGGGCGATATTTGACTGAGGTCAGTTTCATCAGACCGTACTGGCCGTAC
>PPYF01269068.1_pt1 | contig 10889 bp, 9 predicted proteins | sample 1559871 | NCBI WGS metagenome assembly PPYF01 (sample SAMN08240021, study PRJNA423297) | Human gut metagenome, whole genome shotgun sequencing project.
GAAAAAAACTTCCAAGAATCATTGGCATTGCAAAAACCGTCAACGCTTTGAGGGGCGTATCGGTTATCAAATACTCATCCTTCGACATTATCCTATTCCTCCATGGCATCTTGTATCGTGGTATACCATTCACTTACCTTCTCAAATTTATCATCCTGATTATACCACAAAAAAACCGCCCATGCCAAATCCGGCATGGGCGGTGTGTATTGTAATCAGTTCTTCAATGCCTGCATCGGGGCGGGGATGCGGCCGCCGCGGTGGATCATGACCGCGGGGCTGTACCGGCTGATGGGCATGATGGGCGCGTGGCCCAGCAGGCCGCCGAAGTCCAGCACATCGCCGGCCTTGTGGCCGATGGCGGGGATGACGCGCACGGCGGTGGTCTTGCTGTTCACCATGCCGATGGCGGCCTCGTCTGCGATCAGGCCGCTGATGACCTCGGCGCTCGTGTCGCCCGGGATGACGACCATGTCGATGCCGACGGAGCAGACCGCAGTCATTGCCTCGAGCTTTTCCAGCGTCAGGCTGCCGCAGTTGGCGGCGTTGATCATGCCGTCATCCTCCGACACGGGGATGAACGCGCCGGACAGGCCGCCGACGTGGTTGGATGCCATGACGCCGCCCTTCTTGACCGCGTCGTTCAGCAGGGCCAGGCAGGCCGTCGTGCCGCAGCAGCCGCAGCTCTCAAGGCCCATCTCCTCCAGAATGTTCGCAACACTGTCGCCAATCGCGGGCGTCGGGGCCAGCGACAGGTCAATGATGCCCGCGGGCACGCCGAGGCGCTCACTGGCGAGGTTCGCTACCAGCTGGCCCAGGCGGGTGATCTTGAATGCCGTGCGCTTGACCAGCTCGGCCACCTCGTCCATCGGGGCGTCCTTCGGCAGCTTGGCCAGCGCGGCGCGCACCGCACCGGGGCCGGAGACGCCGACGTGGATCTCACAGTCCGGCTCGCCCGCGCCGTGGAACGCGCCCGCCATGAACGGGTTGTCCTCGGGCGCGTTGCAGAACACGACGAGCTTTGCGTCGCCCATGCACATATTGTCCTTCGTCAGCTCGGCGGTCTCGCGCACGACCTCGCCCATCAGCTTGACGGCGTCCATGTTGATGCCTGATTTCGTCGAGCCGATATTGACGCTGGAGCAGACAATATCGGTCTCGGCCAGTGCGCGGGGGATGGCGGCGATCAGCCGCTTATCGCCCGCGGAAAAGCCCTTGTGTACCAGCGCACCGAAGCCGCCGATGAAGTTGACCCCCACGGCCTTGGCCGCGCGGTCCAGCGTTTTGGCGTACTGCACGGGGTCGGCGTCGGGCGCGGCGCCCAGCAGCATCGCAATGGGCGTGACGCTGATGCGCTTGTTGACGATGGGGATGCCGTATTCGGCGCTGATGCCGTCCACGACGGAGACCAAATTGCCCGCCAGACGGGTGATTTTGTTGTAGATTTTCTCGCACGCCTTGTCCGCATCCGGGTCGATGCAGTCCAGCAGGCTGATGCCCATTGTGACGGTGCGCACGTCGAGGTTCTCGGCGGTCAGCATCTCAATGGTCTCCATAATGTCGCGGCTGTTGATGATTCTCATGTGGCAGCCCCCTTAAATGGTGTGCATGGCATCAAAGACTTCCTGCCGGGTCACGGTGACCTGCATCTTCATCTCTTTGCCCAATGCCGCAAAGCGGTCCCGGACCTCGGCGGCCTCGGCGTTCGCCTTGCTCAGATCGACCAGCATGATCATGCAGAACATATCCTGCATGATGGACTGGGAAACGTCCTCAATGTTGATGTTCAGCTCGGCGCACACCGCGCTGACCTTGGCAACGACACCCACCGTGTCCCGCCCGATGACCGTGATGACTGCTTTCATAAAATGACCCCCTCAAAATGTCCGATGATAAACGGAATACTGCCATTATAACAAAATTCCGCAAAAGAGTAAAGAATATAATGAGAAGTAATACTTTTTAACGAGCAACTGCCTGCGGGGCGTCGGGGACGCCGCCCCCTACAACAGCTCCGTAGGGGCGGATCCCATATCCGCCCGCGGGACCTGACGGCGGCGGTCACGTCCGCGGCTTTTAGGCGAACAGCCAACAAGCTGCCGCTTTGTAGGGGCCGCACATGTGCGGCCCGCAACTGTACGGCGGACGAACGCTTGCCTTTCACGCGCGGGCCGGGCATGCCCGGCCTCTACAGGGCATCGTGAACATCAAAACTCCGCCGAATGCTCCTCCGCCCGCACATCATCCCGCTGCAATTCCGCCAGCAGCTCATCCTCGCCGCCGTGGAGAAGCAGCTTCTCGCTGTACTGCTCAAACCGCTCGCAGTCGTTTTCGGCCAGAAACGGCGCGGAGTCGGGGCCGAGTGCCAGCTCGTTGACGAAGACGACCATCTCCTGCCCGTCCTCGAACGCCTGCTCCATAAAGTCAAAGGCAAATTCCAGCGCGTTGCTGGCGGCGGAGACTGCTTCCTCGCGGCGCTGCACCTGGGTGTTGAACGCGCCGCGCACCGTGTCAAACGCCTCGTCGGCGTCCAGACCGTTGTCAAGGCTGCGGCTCCACGCGGTCAGCAGCGCCAGCGTGCGGGTGCGGGCCGCGGCCTCGTCGGGCAGCAGCGCCCCGGCGGTCTTGTCGGACTCCAGCTTGGCGCGGTAGGCGTCGCACCGCTCGGCAAACAGGTCGGCAGGGTCGGCGTCGGGCTGCTGGGACAGCGTCCGCTTGAAGCTGCGCAGCTGCTGGTAGCAGGCATCCGTCACCGCACCCGTGGCGCGGGCGTCGGCAAAGCGGGTGTTCAGGCCCGCCAGCAGCAGGCTGACCAGACTGATGCGCTCGTCAAAGCTCGCGTCCATCGCCCGTGCAATGACGGCGTCATAGGGCTTGCCCTGCAAAATATCCTCGACGCCGTAATCCTCGTGGTACTTGCGGTAGAGCACCCAGTAGGCCGCAAAATCCCGCGCGACCTCGGGGTGGCGCAGGTACTGCCCGATGACCCCCTCGTCCACGGGCAGCGCCAGCCTGTCCGCGGCCTGCAGGTAGGCGGACAGATCCTCCCACCCGCGGGCGGTCACGAACTGCACGCCGTCCACATCGTTTTCGATTTTGTAAAAATGCTGCGGGCGCAGCTCCAAGTAGGCCGTCACGGCGGGGTGCAGCCGGTGGGCGCGGGCGTAGTCCTGCCAGACGCTCAGCTTCGGCTCAATGTCGATACGCCGCACACGGTCCAGCGTGACAAGGTCAAACTCCCGCACGCTCTTGTTGTACTCCGGCGGATTGCCCGCGGCCACAATGACCCAGCCGCCCGGCACAGCCTGGTTGCCGAAGGTCTTGCACTGCAAAAATTGCAGCATCGTGGGGGCCAGCGTCTCGCTGACGCAGTTGATCTCGTCGATGAACAGGATGCCGTTTTTCTTGCCGGTGCGCTCCATGGCGGCGTAAACGCTGGCGATGATCTCGCTCATCGTGTACTCGGTCACGCTGCGGGTGCGCCCGCCGTAGTTCCGCTCCCGGATGAACGGCAGGCCGACGGCGCTCTGGCGGGTGTGGTGGGTGATGGTGTAGGCCACCAGCGCAATGTCGCACTCCTGCGCGATCTGCTCCATGATCTGGGTCTTGCCGACGCCCGGCGGGCCCATCAGCAGAATGGGGCGCTGCCGCACGGCGGGGATCAGCGGGCGGCCAATGTCGTCCGTGGCAAGGTACGCCTGCACGGCGCGCTTAATTTCCTCTTTGGCACGTTGAATATCCATGGTTCATCGTCCTTTCGGGTCAAATTCTTCGGGCTGCAAGACCAGGCGCATGGCCCAGGGCGGCACGTCGGGCGGCGGGGTGCCGTCCTCCAAAAACAGGAACGCCGTCTCAAACGGCGGGCGTTTGGCGGGGTAGATGCCCTTGCCGTCGGTAAAATACAGCACGCCCTGCAGGTCCCGCAGCGCACCGTCCTGCCGCAGCTGCGCAATGCGGGCAAACGCGGGGCGGAAGTCCGTTCCGCCGCCGCCCACCAGCGTGAACTGCGCCGTATAGCGGTCCAGCGCGTCCAGATCGTTCAGCCAGACCTCATCCCGCACAGCGTTGTCCGCCTGCATGACCAAAATGCGGCACTGCCGGAAAAAGCTGTCCTGACTTTTTAATAAGGTGAACGTCTCTTTTAAGAACGCCTTGACCAGCTCGCCTGCCGTGGATTCGCTGGTGTCCACCACAATGACGAAGTCGCGTATTTTCTTCACCTCGCGGCTTTCCAGCGGCTCTATCAGCGGCAGGTTGCCGTAGGTGCGCAGGCCGTAGCTGTAAAAGCCAAGGTCGAATTCCTCGGGGTCGAGGTGCGGCTCCTCATGCCAGACGGCGAACCGGCGCAGGAAATCCCGGTAGGTGCGGCGGCTGCGCCCGGCCTGCACCTGCGCCTGCAGGGCTTGCGCGGCAGTGTCCTGCCCGGCGCGCCGGCCGCTTTCCTCCATGCTCAGCTCCGTCTGGCGGCCCAGGTTCTCCCACTGTTTGCCGCGCATCTGGGCGGCGGGGCTGTCCGGGTCAGCTGGCCAGAGGCGGTGGCTGTCGGTGTAAAATTCCCGCTGCCATTTGTTTAAGGTCTCCGCGTCGGTCTGAGCTAAGATGCGGTAGATGGGGCCTGCCGCTAAAAATTTGCACTTTTCGCGCAGCTGTGTGTAGCATTGCTGCCGCACCCAGCCGACTGGGCGCTTCGTGGCGGGGGTGTTCAGGGTGTCCAGCGTAGCCTCCACGGCGATGTCACAGGCCAGCCCCCACAGGTCGGGGTCGCGCCTGTCCCGCAGCCAGAGATGCCGGAAGATGCAGTGGAACAGGCTGTGCAGGTAGGCACGGGGCAGGTACCGCCGGTTCCTGCGGTAGGTGTCCAGCAGCCATGCGGTGGGGTAGTAGAGTGCCCCGCCGTCGGTGGCAAAGCTGCCGCCGCTTTCCTGCGGGGCCGCGGGCAGTGCACCGAGCGCTGCCGTTAAGTAGCGCTGGTCAAGGTACAGCTCCCCCCGCAGCTGCTCCATGACCCGGCGGGCCATCGTCTGTTCCCATTCCGATTGGGTTTGGATGTGTTTGGCTATAGTGGACACCTTCTTCCATGACTGTATGTAGGGGCCGGGCATGCCCGGCCCGCGGGGCTTTGACGGGCCTTGCGCTGCCACCCGCTTATGGTCTACAAATTGTCAAAATCATACGTTTTTTTCGCTCGCTTGGCCCTGCCTAACAGCACCGCCGCCCCGGCGCTCCACCCGACGCGGGCGCAATAGACCGCGGCATCTGCTGTCGGCAGGCTCAGCCCCACTAGCTGCCGCAGAGCGGCCTCGTCCCGGTCATCAATGGCACGCCGGAACGCTGCCTCCGGGTGGGCGGTCAGGTAAAGCTCGTAGTCCGCGCGGGCGTCGTCACCCAGTCCAAACGGCTGCACAAGCCGCCCGAGTGCTAACCGGCAGAGCTTGTCCTCGCTCTCGCCGACGCAGGCCTGCGCAAACGACGCATCAAACGCGGCGTAATCCACCGCGCCGCCGGGCGTGAAGCACTGCCGCATCCGGTAGCCCTCGCCCTCAATGCTGTGGTTGAAGATATGCGCGGGCGTGTTCTCGTCCAGAAACTCCGAATACTCGGGGTAAAACAGCTGCGCACCGTCCAATTCCACCGTAATGTCCGCGCTGACGGCCCCCAGCAGCTTTTTTAAGCCCGTCGGGGCATCGGCGGCAGCCCGCAGGCGGAAGGTCTGCAATTGGCGGCAGTTCGTAAATAAATCGCTGCCGAACCCCTCGACCCCGGGCCCCAGCGTGACCCGGCGCAGCCTGCGGCAGTTGTAAAACGCCGCGCTGTCCAGCACCCGCACGGTGTCGGGCAGGGTGACCTCCTCCACAAAATTGCCGGTGATCTCATGCGTGTCGTCCCCGGTGCGCCGGGCCCCAGGCCTGACCGGCCTGTCCGCAAAGCAGTACGGCCCCAGCTCCGCAACGGGCAGCCCCTCAATTGTTCCCGGCACGGCGGGGCAGGGGGTGTCGCCCAGCAGCCGCAGCAGCCGCGCACCGCCGGGACAAGGCTCCCAATAAAGACCCACAAAAATCACCTCTTTACATTAGGGCCATTATAGCATAAAATGTGGTTGCGAGAAACAGAAAAGTGAGAGAAATTCTATGAAAAGCGTCAAACAAACGGATATTCTGACGGGCAGCATCCCCAAACAGCTGCTCCTGTTCTTTCTGCCCATCTGGTTCGGCACGCTGTTCCAGCAGCTGTACAACACGGCGGACACCCTGATCGTCGGCAACTTTGTGGGCACAAACGCGCTGGCCGCGGTGGGCGCAACAGGGCCCTTCGTCAACCTGCTGGTGGGCCTGTTCGTCGGACTTTGCAGCGGCGCGGGCGTCGTCATTGCCCAGAGCTGGGGCGCACATGACCCCGATGCCGTGGACAGGCAGGTGCACACGGCGCTGGTGCTGAGCGCTGCCGTTGGCGCACTGCTGACCGTGCTGGGCCTTGTGACCGCCGCGCCGATGATGCGTCTGCTGGGCACGCCGGACGAGATTTTGCCAGACGCAGCGCTGTATCTGCGCATCTACTTTCTGGGCATGATCCCGCAGATGCTCTACAACATGGGCACCAATATCCTGCGTGCCATCGGCGATTCCAAGCGTCCGCTGTACTTTCTGATCGCTGCGTCGCTCGTCAACATTGTGCTGGACGTCGTGTTCATTGCGGTGTTCGGCTGGGGCGTCATGGGCGCGGCGCTGGCGACGGTGCTCAGTCAGGTGGCCAGCGCGGTGCTGACGCTGCGCTGCATCGTCGGCTCTCAGGGGATGCCGTGGCACATCCGCACCGAAAAGCTGCGGCTGCACGGCGACGTTTTCGCGGCCATCTGTACCATCGGCGTGCCCGCCGCCGCCCAAAGCGCCATGTACAACATCAGCAATATGTTCATCCAGAGCAGCATGAACAGCTTCGGCACCAGCACGATTGCGGCGTGGGGCGTCTACGGCAAGATCGACTTTGTGTTCTGGATGACGATCAACTCGCTGGGCATCGCCATCACGACGTTTGCAGGGCAGAACTTCGGCGCACGGCAGTATGACCGCGTGCGCCGCGGCGTGCGGGTCTGTCTGGCAATGGCTGCGTGTACGACGCTGGTCATCAGCTTTACATTTTACAATCTGGCGGAGGTGCTGTTCCGCCTGTTCAGCCAGGACGACGCGGTGGTCGCTGTCGGTGTCGGCATGATGCACGTTCTGACGCCGGTCTACATCACCTACGTATGCATTGAGGTGCTGGCCGGTGCGCTGCGCGGCTGCGGCGATGTCCGCGTGCCGACGCTGATCACCGTGTTCTTTGTCTGCGGTCTGCGGATGCTCTGGCTGTTCATCGCCGTGCCCATCCGCCACGAGGTCGCCACGGTGGAGATGAGCTATCCCATCACCTGGTCCCTCGCGTCCGCGCTGTTTATTCTGTACTACGTCAAGGGTGGCTGGATGCAGCGGTGCGCGGAGAAGTGGGAGAAGAAGCAGGCAGGGTGATGCCGCGTAAATTGCCGCCGCACCTGTAAGGGCCGGGCATGCCCGGCCCGCAGGCTTGCGTTGCCGCCCCTTTAAGGATGGCCTTGTAGGGAGGGGTCTTGACCCCTCCGCGGCGGCCTGAGGGCAGGCCGCCCTACATCCCCCTTACAAACAATACGTAGGGCGGGGTGACCTCACCCTGCCGCGGGGCGTCGGGGACGCCGCCCCCTACAGCAAAACCCCCATCGGAGCAACATCCGATGGGGGTCATTTTTTGCAAATTACAGCTTAAAGCTGTCCTTCAGCGTGACGATTCGATTGTACACGCCCTCATGCTTGCTGTCCGGGGTAAAATACCCGTTGCGCACGAACTGGAAGCGGTCACCGGGCTTGGCGTCCTTCAGGCTCTCCTCGAGCTTCGCGCCCTGCAGCACCTTGACGCTGTCGGGATTCAGGTAATCCTTGAAATCCGCGTCGTCGGGGATGCTGTTCATGTTGGCCTCGGTGAACAGCTTATCATACAGCTCGACCTCGGCGTCCAGGCAGTGGGCGCAGCTGACCCAGTGGATCGTGCCGCGCACCTTGCGGCCATCGGCGGGGTTGCCGTTGCGGGTCTCGAGGTCGGCCTCGGCGTGGATGGCCACGACCTTGCCGTTCTCGTCCTTGTCCACGTCGGTGCAGCGCACCAGATACGCACCCATCAGGCGGACCTCGCTGCCAAGCGTCAGGCGCTTGAATTTCGGCGGCGGTACCTCAAAGAAGTCGCTGTTCTCGATCCACAGCTCCTTCGTGAAGGCGACCTTGCGGGTCGTCGTGTCGTTGGCGTCGCGGTTCGGGTTGTTGGGCAGGTCAAAATACTCGCACTGGTCGGCGGGATAGTTGTCGATGATCAGCTTGACAGGCTCCAGCACGGCCACGCGGCGCTGGGCGTTCAGCTCCAGCTCGGCGCGCAGCACGGCCTCCAGCTGGCGCATATCCACGAGGTTGTCAGCCTTGGAGATGCCGGCCTCTTTCACGAAGGTGAAGATGCTCGTCGGCGTGTAGCCGCGGCGGCGCAGGCCGGACAGGGTCGGCATACGGGGGTCGTCCCAGCCGTCCACGATGTTCTTCTCGACCAACTCGCGCAGGTAACGCTTGCTCATGACGGTGTTCGTCACGTTCAGGCGGGCAAACTCGCGCTGCTTCGGGAATTCTTTGCCGAACAGGTTCGTGATGACCCACTCATACAGCGGGCGGTGGTTCTCAAACTCAAGGCTGCACAGGCTGAAGGTGATGCCCTCAATGGCGTCCTGAATGGGGTGCGCAAAGTCGTACATCGGGTAGATGCACCACTTGTCGCCCTGGCGGTGATGCTCGACATGCTTGATGCGGTAGATGGTCGGATCGCGCATGTTCATGTTCGGGCTGGCCAGGTCGATCTTGGCGCGCAGCGTTTTTTCGCCGTCGGCAAACTCACCCGCGCGCATACGGCGGAACAGGTCGAGGTTCTCCTCCGGCGTGCGGTCACGGTAGGGGCTCGGGCGGCTGGGCTTGCCGGCGTCGTTGCCGCGGTACTCCTGCATTTCCTCGCGGGTCAGGTCATCCACGTAGGCCTTGCCCTCCTTGATGAGCTGCTCGGCGTACTCATAGCAGCGCTCAAAATAGTCGCTGCCGTAGAAAATGCCGCCGTTCGGCTCGGCACCCAGCCATTTCAGGTCCTGCAGGATGCTCTGCACGTACTCGTCACCCTCTCGGGCGGGGTTCGTGTCGTCAAAGCGCAGATTGAACAGGCCGCCGTAGTGTTTGGCGATCGTGTAGTTGATGAAGATCGCCTTGGCGGAGCCGATATGCAGGTAGCCGTTCGGCTCCGGCGGGAAACGGGTATGCACGACATCGACCTTGCCCTCGGCGAGGTCGGCATCGATAATATCCGTCAGAAAGTTGGAAAATTTTTCGTCTGCCATGATTACACCCCAAAATTAGTAAGCGTCACGTTGTTGTAGGGGCCGATGCCTGCATCGACCCGCTGCAAGGCTATAGGTACGCTAGCTTTGATTATCTTACTATTATACATAGGTTTATATCATTTAGCAAGAGGTAAAAACTTGCCTGCACCTACTGTTATTTATAAAAGGTTTGTGCTATAATCAATACTGATTTACAATGCCTAAGATTTGCCGTTCTTACAAATCCTAACAAATCCTAACGAAAGGGGGCTGTGCCATGCCGACCCCGAATGACCGCGGGCCCCACCGCCCGCGCACAAATATACAGTACCATGTGGAGAATGGCTGGGCGGTGCCCGACCAGCCGCAGACGCCGCCGCGCCGCACCTCCACGCAGGAGCAGCGCCGCGCCGCCGCCCGCCGCGCGCGGGCAAAGCGCCGCAGACTCCGCCAGCTGGCGCTGATCGGTACGGCGTGCGGCATTCTGGTCGTGTCGGGCGTCATCACGGCGCTGCTGCCCGCTAAGGGTGCGGACGCGCCGCTCACCTCCGATGCCCCCGCCAACACGCGCCTTGTGGCCCCCGTGCCCTACGCGGGCAGCAACGGCAGCACAGGCACGGCACAGGCCCTGAACTGGGGCACCGTCGGCCCGCAGCGCCAGAGCGCCGACACGGGCTATACCTACACGGCGCTGCCCGCTGCCCCCGCCGCGCTGCCGGAATTTGGCCGCGTGGACACAAGCTGGTTTGCGGATGCCGCCTTCCTCGGCGATTCGCTGACCGCGGGCTTCTGCGTGAATGAATACAACATTGATGTGGGTGGTGCGCTGGTCTGCGGCTATGAGGGCATCAGCCCGAACACCGTCGTCAACCGCGCCACCGTCACCAGCCCGGACCGCGGCGAGGAGGTGCCGCTGGACGTTCTGGCCGCGGCCCAGCCCGCGAAGCTGTACATCCTGATTGGCACGAACGCCCTGGTCCAGCCCGGCAACGATGACAGCTTTTTGGCGTACTACGGCAAAATGCTGGACGACCTGCGCACCGCCCTGCCGAACACGGTGTTCTATGTGCAGTCGGTCCTGCCCGCCACGCAGGAGAAGGTCGCCGACAGTCTGCCGGGTCTGGCCCCGGACCGTCTGGCGGTCATCAACGCGGCCATTCAGCAGCTTTGTGCCGAGCGTGGGTGCTATTATCTTGACCTCAGCGCCGAGTTTGCCGACGACGCCGGGTATCTCTCGACGGAGTTCTCCCAGCCCGACGGCGTGCATCTGACGGTCTCCGGCTACAGCAGGTGGGTCAGCTATCTCTGCACCCATGTGCCCTACAGCAAGGACAACCCCTATCAGGCCGGGAGCACCTACTATTTAAGCGAGGATATGAAGGGGCTGCTGAGTGATCTGCCTTAAGATGAACGGCAGCCTCCCGGAAGGTTGTTCTTTCTTTTGGCAGCAAAAGAAAGAACCAAAGAAAACTGCCGCTGTTTC
>PPYF01603115.1_pt1 | contig 10889 bp, 8 predicted proteins | sample 1559871 | NCBI WGS metagenome assembly PPYF01 (sample SAMN08240021, study PRJNA423297) | Human gut metagenome, whole genome shotgun sequencing project.
AAGATGCACAATGGGCAAAAGACATCGTAGCAGCTTACCACTCTCAAGAATTCAAAGACTACATGGATAAAAATAACAACGGTCTATGGTTTGTACCAAAAGGTGAATAGAATATATAAAACATGCTTAGTTGAGGCATAAAAAATTTCGAGTAACCAAAATTGGTTGCTCGGAATTTTTTATGCTGCAGTAGTAGCTAAACGGTAGTCAACTGGACTTAGCCAGTTCAATTTTTCCTTAATTCGTTTAGTATTGTAATACATAATATAGTTTTATACGCTCATGCCTGCCGAATAGTTTTCGTATAGTTCTTTATAGTGACCACCGCGCTCTATAAGTTCTTGGTGTGTCCCTTGCTCGACAATGGTGCCATTTTCAACTACTAATAGGAAGTCTGCATTTTTTATTGTAGACAAGCGATGGGCAATAACAATACTTGTACGTCCTTTGAGGAGGGTATTCATGGCTTTTTGAACCTCTACCTCGGTACGAGTGTCGACGTTAGCCGTCGCTTCGTCGAGGATGAGAATACTAGGGTCCGCCAAGAAGGCGCGAGCGATGGTAATCAATTGGCGTTGACCTTGGGATAGGTCATCACCACCTTGTTTGAGCACTGTATCATAGCTATCTGGCAAGGTACGGATAAAGTGATCTGCCATGGCGAGCTTTGCTACATATTCGATTTCCTGACGAGTAGCATTTGGCTTACCGTAGCCAATGTTATCAGCAATAGTGCCTGTGAAAATCCAAGCATCTTGCAATACCATGCCTACTGTATTGTGCAAGCTTTCACGAGATACGTCGCGAATGTCAACGCCATCGATGGTGATGCGGCCATCCATAATATCATAGAAACGCATGATGAGGTTCACCAAGGTTGATTTACCCGCTCCGGTAGGGCCTACAATAGCCACCATAGAGCCACCAGGAATATGAATGTTGATATCCTTCATAAACACATTGGATGGTGTATAGCCAAAATCAACATGTTTAAAGTCGATAGTGCCTGTATGCGTTATATGATTCGGTGTGTTAGCCATTATAGATGAGTCCGACACAATCGTATCTGCGTTGATATAGGATTTACTATTAGATAACACAAGTTTTCCCTTATCGATTTCGGTTGTCGTATCTATGACCTCATAAATACGGCCTAAAGCGGCGGCAGTTTCTTGAAATTTTGTCATAATGTAGGAGCTACGAGAGAGTGGATCGGATACTTGTCCTACATAGAGGAAGAATGCCTGAATATCACCGATAGAAATAGCTCCACGCAACACCATGAGGCCTCCTTGAATAGCGACGAGGCAATAGGTGAATTGATTTAGGAATTTTACAAGAGGTTCTACGAGCTGACTCGTGAAAGCAGCGCTGCGCATACTTTTAAATAGATGCTTATTCAATACCTGTACTTGATTCGTTGTAGTTTCTTCTAAACCAAAGGTTTGAATGATTGCTTTTCCTACAATAATTTCTTCAATGCCACTATTGAAAGCACCCAAGGCATTCTGATTTCTGAGATACACTCGGCGCGCTCGTTTAGATAGCCACGTTAAGCATATGATGCCGACCAGTATAATAACGATGATAGATGCTCCTAGAATAGGGCTAATCCAAAGCATCATAGCGGTAGCACCGATGATGCCGATTATGGCAGACACAAGGCCTGGTACACCTTCGCCTATTGTTTCTGCTACAGTATCTAAGTCAGAGGTGAGGCGGCTTAGTAAATCACCTCTCTGGTGATCGTGAAAGTACTCGATGGGCAACGAGTATAAATGAGTACTCATACGCGTACGTAAGGCTAATACTGTTTTAGAACCGATAGAGGCCATCATGTATTCTCCAAAGTAGGTGAATAAGGCATGGCCACTATAGATGGCAATGAGCCAGAGGATGATTGTATCAATAGAGGCAAAGATAGTATTGATATCTTGAGCTGTTTGTAATCCACTAACAATAGCATCTACCACTTTGCCAAGTAACACTGGAGCTGATACTTCAAACATAGCGGCTGTGATAAGCGCTAGGATAAGCAGTGCGAGCCAACCCCATTGGCTTTTGGATTCGATTAGGAAACGACGTAATGGGCTCATGCGGTCACCTCCTGAGATGCTAAAATCTGTTGATATACAGTAGAGGTAGTTGCTAGCTCATCATGTGTGCCATACCCAGCAACTTGACCTCTGTTAATGATTAGAATATGGTCTGCTTTTTTAGCAGCACTTACCTTTTGTTCCACAGAAATGAGGGCCGGTCGATTATCCTTTTGTAGCTCCTCATGTAGTGCTGTACGAACAGCACGTTCTGTAGTGCCGTCGAGGGCGGAAAAACTATCGTCGAATATGAATAAATCAGGTTTACGCACTAAGGCTCTAGCCATGGCAAGGCGTTGCCGTTGACCACCAGATAGATTGGTACCACCTTGGGAAACCATATACTGATAACCGCCGTCGAGACGATTGATAAACTCATCTGCTTTAGACAAGCGGCATGCATTTTCTACATCTTCTGCTGACAGTACTTGGTCTGATGCGGCTCCATATCGAACGTTCATATCGATAGTTCCGGTAAACAAATAAGCCTTTTGTGGTACATAGCCAATATGAGCGCGCAAGTCATCTACATTCCACTCATAAATGGACTTGCCTTTAAAGAGAATATCTCCAGATTCAATGGAGAAGAGGTGAGGGATAAGATTGGTGATTGTGCTTTTACCAGAACCGATATCGCCCATAATCGCCAAGGTTTCGCCATGATATACCTTAAAGGAGATATTTTCAAGCGCAGGGGACTCCGCATTGTCATAACGGAAGGTAACGTTGCGGAATTCCAGAAGAGGTGTATTATAATTTGTAATACTACTATTATATGGTTCAGGGAATGTATCGGTATTTTCGTGTTCTAACAACTCACGAATGCGAGCGTAACACACGATAGCTTCTGGAATGTCGATGATTACGAATATGGCCATGAGCATGCTCAATAGGATGAGGTTCGCATACTCGATAACGGCCATGATGTCACCTACTTGTAGGGAGCCCATGCTGACGTTGTAGCCGCCGAGCCAGAGAATAGCAACGGAACTCATATTAAATAGAATGAGTATCGTCGGTAAACCGATGGCAAAGGTTTGGCGCAATTTTTTGTTCAATTGTGCGGACTCTGTAAAAATAGCAATTTCCTTGTCGTTTTCGTAGGTTCTTCTGTTGAAAGCTCTAATAACCGGCATACCTACGATGTGATCTCGAACCATATCGGTGATATCATCTAGCTTTAATTGCATAGCCTTGATAAGTGGCAAGGCGCGGCTTTCAATAAAGATAATAGTAAGTATCATACAAGCCATAACGGCGAGGATGACGAGTCCTAGTTGCCAACTTTTGTAGAAGGTAAGGCCGAGGCCTACACATATCATAATCGGCATAGGGAGGATCATATTTAACCCTTCTCCTAGGACGGATTGAATTTTCTCTACGTCCCGGCTTGTGCGCATCAATATGGTACCGGTACCAAAGTGCGTAAAGTCGCGGAGTGAAAAGTATTGTAGTGCTTTTATTAGATCGTCACGCAATATCTTACCTACAGATGCTGAAATATGACCGCTCATAGCAACGCCTAGAATAGCTGATAGGACGGTTAGTAATGCCACAATAAGCATGTTCATGCTAGAATTTGTAATCATGTCTAAATCGCCACGAAGTACACCATCATTAATGATGGTTGCCGTCAAGGTTGGTATATATAATGTGCCTGCCACGGTGAGTAACGAAAGGATCGATACGATGATGGCAGGAAACCATAAGGGTTTTATATAGTGTATAAATGGTTTCATTTAAATCCTTTCAGTAAAATTAGTTGAATTAACAATGTTAGACATATATTATATTGTATAAAATTAAAATTATCTAGTAATATATAATTTATTACTAAAAGTTTATTATCGATTAATAAGTATTATGATTGCGTTTATATCATCTTATTAAAATTTTTGATATACTAAATAGGCATTTTTTTGTAATTTTTGTTTTGAAGTAGTAAGGAGAGTTTCTAATGAAGTTGAATTGGAAATTATTCGCACCGCTTGTAGTAGCTATTCTTGTATGGCTCATCGGTGCTCCTGAAGGTCTTAGCGCAAATTCTTGGATTTACGTAAGTATTTTCGCTGGCCTCGTGGTAGGGTTGATTTTAGAACCAATGCCACCAGCTTTTATTGGTATCATTGCTGTTACCGTGTCTATGTTATTTAAGGTGGGTCCTGCACCTGTTGTAGATAAAGCAACTGGTGTAGCAAAAGCGATTACTGATGCACAAGCTATCAGTTGGGGCCTTAGCGGCTTCTCTAATGCCATCGTGTGGTTGATCTTTGCAGCCTTCATGATTGGTATTGGTTATGAAAACTCTGGCCTTGGCCGCCGTATTGCCTTGTTCCTCGTAGCAAAGCTTGGCAAGTCCTCTTTAGGTCTTGGTTATGCCATTGCTATTACGGACCTTGTATTGGCGCCGTTCATCCCAAGTAATGCGGCTCGTTCTGGTGGTACCATTTATCCAATCGTATCTAGTATTTGTCCGATGTTTGATTCCTATCCAGATAAGAACCCTCGTAAAATTGGTTCCTATTTGAACTGGGTAGCGTTGGCAACTACATGTGTGTCTAGCTCTATCTTCTTGACTGGTGCAGCGCCAAATCCATTGGCTCTAGAATTGTCTGCTAAATCTGGCATCGTAGCGGCGAACTGGGGCACATGGTTCCTCGCATTCTTGCCAGTAGGCCTTATCTTGTTCATCATCACTCCATTGTTGACCTATGTATTCTGCAAACCAGAGGTGAAAGGCTCCCCTGAAATTGCAGCCTGGGCAAAGGATGAGTATAAGAAACTAGGTTCCATGACACGCAGTGAAATCTTCATGGCCTTAATTTCTGTATTGGCTCTTGTGTTGTGGATTGGTGCGTCTACATTCAAAGTAAACCCTACAACAACAGCTTTGATCGTTATTATCTTGATGATTTTCACTAAGATTATGACATGGCAAGATTTCCTTGCTAACAAACCAGCATGGAATGTTTTGACTTGGTTTGCGACACTCGTACCTATGGCTTCTGGCCTTAAAAATGTAGGCTTCTTGGAATGGCTTGCTAAATCTGCTGGTGGTTCTTTGGTTTCTTTAGATCCTACAATGGCAGTTCTTGGTTTATTGTTAGCATTCTGCTTACTTCGTTACTTCTTTGCTTCTGGCACTGCTTATGTAACAGCTATGGTAGGCTTGTTTGCTACTTTAATTCTTCAAATTCCTGGTGTTGATCCAGCTCAAGTTATGTTGATTCTGTTAGTACCAATGGGGATTATGGGTATCCTTACACCATATGGTACAGGTCACAGCCCAATCTGGTTTGCTAGTGGCTATAATAAAGGTCCTGAATTCTGGAAATTAGGTGCTATCTTTGGGATTATCTACCTTGCAATCTTTATTGTGGTGGGGATTCCATGGATTGAGTTCGTAATGCCACTTTTAGGATAATAAAATAGGGACCCACGAATCATTCTGTTCGCACTCCAGTTCTTCGCAAGTCGCGCTAACAGAATGATTCGTGGGTCTTTTATATCCTAAAGTGGAATGATTCACTTAGAAGCAAGTCGCTCGGTAGATATATTAGGGCTTTTTCATACCTAAAATGAAACTCTAGATTATGTTATAATAGCGCATATAGGGGTTGCATATAAACGCGAGGTATATATGTCTATTCTTGAACGTACGATACAATCAGTAATATTTGAACTGGGTGCGATTTTAATAGGGATGCTAGTCATTGAATTTATTCCTCATGAGGGACAACCATTGATATTGATGATGTTGATTTCGCTGACTGCAGTCATATGGAATTTCATATTTAACTGGATCTTTGATAAATTGGTACCAGGTGATAGGTTAGCACGAGGTCCCGTAATTCGCACGATTCATGCCGTACTGTTTGAAGGGCTCTTATTGGCGGCTACGGTGCCAATGATTATGTACATGATGAGTATCAGCTTATGGATGGCGTTTATTACGGATATTTCAATGACCTTGATTATCTTGGTATACACATATGCTTATAACTGGGTATATGATCGAGTACGTTTATTCTTTGTGAAAGCTTAATTTATTTGTTTGAGGTAAGTACCTCTTGTAAAGTTTATATCGTATAAGAGGAGGTTCTTATGTCTACAAAATCTATTACAGGCACAGGTCTTTTGTTGGCCGTTGCCTTGTTGGCACAAAGTTTGCGCCTTATGTTTCCATTTATTCCAAACCAAGTCAGCATGTTCCTTATCGGCTCAATCACATCGGCTACATTTGTGCTCGCCACATGGCGCTATGGTTGGAAAAATGGCTTAGTTATTGCCTGGGTTGCTCCAGTTGTAGCTCATTTACAAGGCATGTTGCCATTGCCACCATTTATCTTTATCACCGGCCTTGGTACCACTGCTTATGTACTGGTGGCGTATTGGCTACAACATAAATCACCGATATTACTTATTATCGTCGCTGCATTGGTGAAAGCCGGTGTTCTGTTTGGTGGATATTCGTTGTTTTTCTCTTTGTTTCAGCTTCCACCGAAGATTGTAAATGCAATGTTATTTGTATCTAGCTGGCCACAACTTGTGACATCCTCGTTAGGTATTATATTGGCATTGCTAATTATGAAACGTGTTAAATAGGTTTGAGACCTTATTTGCAGTAAATTAAATATACAATAAAAAGGTGTTACACATCCTAATCGTAGTGATAACAGTTAGTACTGTTTCAATAGGGGATGTAGTATTCTATTGTTTTTTCTTCAAAGATTTAAGGATGAAGCCACCCACAGTCCCAGTGATACCAAAACCTAAGAGGCCCATGCCAATTGTATGCATTAAAATACTACTTTGATTATTTTTAGAAATCTCTTGTGCTGCTTGTACTGCGCTTGTAGCCTTTTTGGCTATTTCCACATTATTAGCTGATGGATCTGGAATAATAAATAAGATTACGATAGCAATGATTAGACTGATAATACCAGCAATGAATAAATACTTTCCGCGTTGATTTACTTTTTCCATAATACCCTCTCCTTTATATATTACGAAATAAGATATATAGTATTTATCTTGATTATATCCTGTATGTATATAAATGTAAATTAATAATTTTGTTATGTGGCTTTCGGGATTAAAGGATTAATGAGTCCAATAAGAATTAAGTTAGACTTATCAGTTTATAAATAATTTAAAAAGTAGAAGATACTACATGTTTTATTTCAAAGGAGAGTAGATATTGAGAATATATAAAAATACATAAAAATAATTAATAATTCAATATAATATTTAGCTAGTGTTCATGTATAGTTCATATTAAATTCATGAAAATAGCATGGAAATGATGTATTTTACATTTTTGTATCTTATTAAATTATTGATTATTTATAAGTAAAATAGCCTATTAAAGTAAAAGTACATAAAATTTTCTAATTTTGAAAGTTATCATAAAAAATGATGAGTATATTAATAGTCCGTATAACAATAGCAATCAAGCTATTTTTAGTGTGTATAAAGAGTTATTAATGAACTTTATATGGAAAAAAGGCTTGTACATATCGTAAAATTTTGATATGCTATGCAAGTAATTAACAATATAAATTTTTCTTAAACTAACTTAAATGTTATTTTGGAGAAAAAATATATTTAGGTTAGGCTAAAGAGAGAGGCGAGTAGAGAGACTGAAAAAATTGTATTGTATATTGTTAAAATTTTAATTAGTGAGGGTGTAAGATGAGAGAAAACAGACATTCTAAAAAATTAGCATTTGCAGTATTGGCTGCTACAGCAGCTGTTGGTGTATCCGCAGTGGCGCCTGTTAGTGCGGCAACACCTATGCATACAGCTGATGGATTTATTTTTGCAGGTGTAGGTAATCAAGCCGGTCAAACTCCAGATCCGCATAATACCGTAGATTATGGTTTTGTTGCGAATGGTACAGCTACAAGCATTGCAGTTGGTCAAGGTAATAGCATTACAAGTGCTACTGGTTCTAGTAGTGCTTATGGTAACCAAAATACAGTTAATGGTGACCAAGCGAACGCATTTGGCGATGGTAATACTGTAACAGGTGCTTATGCACAAGCATTTGGCGATAGTAACGTTATTAACGGTACACATGCTATCGGATATGGCTATCATAATACTGTAGGTGAATCCACATCTAATTTCCGTGATCGTGATTATGATAATGAACCAGATAGTGCAACATTACGTCCAGGAGATTGGAAAACTAATTCTGTAGCCATTGGTTCTGACAATACAGCATTAGGTAGTTCAGCATTGGCAGTAGGTAATGGATCTAAAGCTAAAATGAGCGAATCTATTGCTATTGGTCATGCTGCAGAGGCTGATCGTACATGGTCTACTGCTATTGGCACACGTGCATATGCCTCTGAAGTTCGTTCTCAAGCTATAGGTTATGAAGCACAAGCTGCTGGGTACAAATCAAATGCAATTGGTTCTGATGCGCAAGCTAATGGTGCACATACAAATGCTATGGGCTCATCTGCACATGCTAATGGTGATCATGCACAAGCTTTTGGTGCAGGTGCACAGGCAGCTGGTATTCGTTCTAATGTATTTGGTTCTGACGCTATTGCAAGCGCAGATTATGGCATTGCTATTGGTAATAAAGCGAATGCATCTGTGGCAAATTCCATCGCATTAGGTGCTGATTCAACTACTCGTGCTGCAACTAGTGTAACAAATGGTGTTGTAGCAGGTCATACATTTGGTGGCTTTGCAGGTACAAATCCTGTTGGCTCTGTATCTGTTGGTAATACAAATGAAGTACGTCAAATTCATAATGTAGCAGCTGGTAAAATCTCCGCTGACTCCACAGATGCTGTAAATGGTAGCCAACTATACTCCGTTGCAAATGATTTACAAACCCAAATTAATAATGGCATACCTTCTAGTGTAAATAACCAAATTAATAATATTAACAATCGTATTAACGATGTAGAACAACACGTTAATAAAGTAGGTGCAGGTTCTGCTGCATTGGCTGCATTGCATCCATTGGACTTCAACCCTGATGACAAATGGACAGTAGCTGCTGGTTATGGTCATTACCACAATGCAAACTCCGCTGCATTGGGCGCTTTCTACCGTCCTAATGAAGACACAATGTTCTCCATCGGTAGCACAATCGGCAATGGTAACCCTCAATTGAACGCAGGTGTATCCATTCGTCTTGGTAAACGCGCTCCTGAATCTCGTTCCCGCGTAGCTATGGGTCGTGAAATTGCTGAATTGAACGCACGTCTTCAAGATATTGAAAATAAATACAATAACTTGTTACAAGTATTGAATCCCCATGCAATCGATCCTAGCAAAACTGCTGAGTTCCCAGATGTTCCTCGCAATCATTGGGCTTACCAATACATTAGCCAATTGGCTGGTAATGGTATCCTTGTTGGTTACCCTGATGGCACATTCAAAGGCGATGCGACTATGACTCGTTACGAATTCGCAACTATGTTGTACCGTGCTCTTCAAAACGGTGCTCCTATCGATGACAACATGCGTCGTGCTATGGATGAATTCCAACCTGAATTACAAAATATTCGTCTTAACCATTACCGTGTTGACCGTATTTCTGGTGGCGATAACGACCGTCATAAAACAGAACGTGTTCGCGTTAACAACGAACCAAAAAATCAACGCGACGTATATGGTTCCCGTATTAGTCAATAATACATTAACTATAACTTCCCCTCGAGCTTGTGAAAGCTCCAAAACAGGATGTATCTTTGCGATGCATCCTGTTTTTGCTTTTATTGTTAAATTTATAAAATTTCATCAAATATTTATGTAAAATTCTTGCATTTAGATACATAAAGGAGTATAATTACATTCATGGTAAATAAATATACAGAATATATGTATAAAATATAAATGCAGTAGTTTGATAAAGATATAGATATGAGGGCAAGACAATGAAAGAATTTAGACAATTAACAGTAGAAGATACAGCGGAATACCATAAGGTTTTAATTGAAGGTTATGCAGCTATAAAAGATTTTCCAATCACCTTTGATGCCATCGACTTTACCGAAGAAGAGTCCAAAGAATGGATCGAAACCTATCCTGTATATGGATTGTATATCGATGGGCAATTAGTGAGCTCTATTACATTCTGTATGCCTTGGGTTAAATACTCTACACCGGATAAATTTCCACATATAGCACATTTTGTAACAGCGCCAGCTTTCAAAGGTAAAGGCTATGCAAGGGAAACATTGGGGTATGCAGAAGAATTGTTAAAAACACAATTTAAAACACCGGCCGTTACACTAGGTACCGCTAAGGAACATCCATGGTTGCCTAAGATGTATGAATCCTTTGGATTTAAAGCTTATGACCAAGTGCATTTTAGAGGAAAACAACATACAACGGTATTGTTTAAAAAAGACTTGATCTAATTGCGTTAAAAACGTGGAAATGACAACTTTCATAGTAAAAAATAGTAACATCTATACACCTCGTGAGGAAATTCCTCATGAGGTGTATTTTTTTGTACAAGATAATGCAGAATTTTTACATTTGGATATATAATATATACATATATGTTATATCTATGCGTTCAGTTTTGAATGTTAGATGGTTTTTTGAAAGGATGTGAGACTATGTTAGTCTTATCTGGTATTTTAGTGATGGTCATCGGTTTGATGCTGCGCTTTAATGCCTTGTTAGTTGTCGTAGCCGCAGGGTTTGTAACGGGCCTTGCAGGTGGTCTCAGTATCAATGATATCGTTGGTGCCATTGGGGAGGCTTTCGTTAAAAATCGTTATATGTCATTATTTATTTTGATTTTACCTGTTATTG
>PPYF01671830.1_pt1 | contig 10886 bp, 11 predicted proteins | sample 1559871 | NCBI WGS metagenome assembly PPYF01 (sample SAMN08240021, study PRJNA423297) | Human gut metagenome, whole genome shotgun sequencing project.
TACTGGTTCCATTCAAGACCGATATTCTCAAAATCACTCACAAAAAGCTCCTGTGGCGAGTTTTCTTCAGCTATCAAAACATGGATATTCAGATTGTCAATTTTTTTCAAGCTGGCAAATCCAACATATCCAAGCTTACGCAGCTCGCAAATCATCTCATTCTGTTTTTTAACATTTACAGAAACACTTGCCATTCTAAAGATATCTCGTGTATCTTCTGTCACCCAATAGCTATTTTTTTCATTTATAGCCACATGATATTTTGCAAGACACAATAGTGTCAGCATTAAACGTTGCATTGGCTTTCCATCAAGAGCCTGAATCTTCTCGATTTCAGCCTTCGTAATAATGATCCCATCAAGCTCAACAAGTTGCTTTCCTTTAGAAGAAGCGATAGCTTGCTGAATCAAATCCTCGTCAAGAACCCGGTTATATCCGTCCATGTGAGAGAGGAGAAAATCATCCAACTTCTCTTTAACCTGTTCTTTCTGATACCCATTAGAGAAATACAGCTTTGCAATGTAATGTAAAGCATGTCCTGCAGTTCTCCACGTTACATCTTCTCTTAGCAAATCTTCCGCATATTCACGCTCATTCAGCACCACTACCATCGACATCCTCCTTTTTATTCTCACTAATATCAACAACCACATCCTTATAATGCTCTCCGCAATACTCAATATCGCCGTCATCCTGCTTTACGAGAGTATGCACCTTGTTTTCGTTCTTCTCTAACAGTCTCTTGATAATCACATCAGGGAAGAGAGCCCATACAATAGATACGCTAGACGAGTTCTTTTTACACATATCTAAAAGGATATCACAGAGCACATTATCGTCTGAGCATTTTTCATGTAGATGACGAAGCATACTCTCGTTATACATCGCCAATTTCTCGGTACGATCTACGCCAGTCTCTTTGTTCTTCATTACGGAGTTATCAATGACAGAATTGCCACTAGCGTATTTTAAGTAATCTTTGTAGATTGGACGGATGCCATAATACTGAGAATTTTTATAAGTCTCGCCAGACTTTAGCGTATCATAGTCAAAAACGCGATGAGTTTTCAACTCGGCCATGTGTTTCTCCATCTCATCCTCGATAATCCAGCACAGCCGGTTCATTGTACAAGAATTCACTCCGACAGGCATCCGATACAGATAATACTGAATGACCACTTCATCATACTCATTCTTGACTTCCTTTTGCATGATTTCGTCCAGACCAGCGTAGCCCTCCCATTCAATGCGCTTACGCGCTGCAGCCACATATTTCTTGTAGTCTCGCATCTGAGAAGGATAAATATAACTCATAAAGTACGGCTTTCGATAAGCACAAATACGAGCCCAAAATTTTTTATCCTCGATAGTATCTGGGTTATCATCTTCGCTTGGGACGCAAGCTTTGTTGTCATACCAATATTTTGGCATAGGTACGCAGGAAATTCCCTTTATGCGATCAATCGTGTCCTGCTGGTATTTCTGACCAGAAATAATACGATATGTAAGTTCTTTATATTCTCTACTTTCTGGCTCAAATTTACTCTGTACATCAAACATCGTTGTAATACGATTAGTTACCTTGCCGATATCATCACCAAATCCATTGATATTAGAGTCAATGAAATCCTGCTCGGTTGGAACTTTCTTTTCACCTTTTTTCTGAGCACAAAGAATTACAGTCTCGTCTCTCCATTTATCAAGAAGGACTCTGTTATCTGTGCTAAAGATGAGATCACCATCCCAGTCCATTCCGTCGAGTGCTGCACATGTGTTATCAAACGCACTTACGATAGCTACCGTCTTCATGTAACGATACCAGTTCTTACATTCGTCACTCGAATTTAAATTCAAACACCGAATATTTGCCATTTGACTCATCGGTGCTCTGAAACAGGCTACCCGCTTAACATCTCGGTCGTTCCAGAATCGGCTGTAGACCTCGCCAGCTTTTAACAGTCCAGTGACTTCCATCTTAAACATGGATTGGCAAAGCGCATATGGGTCTCCGCTCGCTACTTGAAAATTCCCTCGTACCTTCACAACACCCGTTTTTGCCTGAGAGATTCGCTTTTTAATAAAGTATCGAATCCGATTCTGCACATAAGGGTCGTTAATCATTTCCGGCTCAATCATAAGAGCCTTAATGTAGTCATTTTCCAGACTGTTTATGTAATTCGGGTCATCGCGCATTCCACTACCACGCAAATACAGCAGCGCATCACGCCAATCACCGCCCATGACGCCCTTGATTTCGTCCAAAGTCGGCTTTACAAGCTCACGAATCTCATCATTCGTAAGCTGATAGCTTTGGATAAACTGATAATTCAGGTTGCGTTCTTCATCAAGTTCTAACTCACATGTCTTTGTTACAGAAAAATGGTAGTGATTTTCCTGACAATTCTCAAAGTAGTCCTCGCAACTATGGTAGCTATCCCATAACTTGAGCATCGACCCTGTGAGAATCACCTGTACGCGATTAACATCCTTGTAGTTCCCCCAAATATCGCGTACCATATTTTGCTTTGCTACCTTCTTAGCAAACTCACGAAAAGGAAAGGGGAACAACATACCTTTACAGAACGCATTCCGCACGCAGAAGCCAGACGCGGTGGATGGAAGCTTCAGGTCCTCACTCCACTGCTGTGCAAGGTCGTAGCTAATGAGTCCAAAACCGTCACTTGCGCACAGTTCACAATTCTGCTCGGCACTCTCTACCATTGTAGGTTCACCAGACACTCCATCATCCAGAACGATTACATGGTCTTTAAAATGCGTATAACAGTCATCAACAACAAGCACACCATCAGGGTCAGTAACCGGAATGGAAGCGGAGCAGGCGAGTGCCCGATATGCTTCCAGCTTTGCCGGAATAAACTCCATTCCTTTATTACGGCCATTATCAATTCGCTTGCGGATCTCTTCAACAAGACGGTCGCTCACAAATACAATCGTGCTATTCTTAACACCACCGGTAGTCCCAACCAGACGGCGATACGTAATTCCATTAATTTTGAACCCCTTGGAAGAACACGCCCGGCGGTAATCATTCTTCTTGTCAACCACCAAACACATATAATCCGGTTTGAACTGAACTGCGTCCAGCTCAGTGTATAATCTACGAATCTCCCGGCGGTTCTCTAAGCAAGACGGCTCATTCCGCAGCATCTTGATTCTACGCTTAATGCTCCGTGCTTTAGCCTCTGCGTCTGTAACACCGTTCAACTCATCAATCCATCGTAGAACAGTGCTATCAGCCAGCGAGATGATCTCGTGGTTTCGTCTGGCTTCATCTAATGGTAGGGTTAAATCCCATTTTGCTTCAACCAGACGCTTCGTATGGATCTTAAAAACAAACTTCTGGCAAGTTTGCTGTTTTGCCATTCGGCAGTCACCTCCGTATTCTTCTAAAACGTATCCTGTATTGTATAGCTATAAAGAAAAATATAAAATTAGGCTTTTACAGAGAGCAACTCTCGCTATCTTCCATAGCCTTGAGCCAAAGTCGTTCACGCTCCTGATAGAGCTCATCCAGCATATCATCAGCAGTTTCGTACTCGCTGCGTGTTAGGCTGGAACTATTCATGTCACACACAAGCTGCTTAATCTCTGCGTCAACATCCTCGTAAGTTCGCATCATTCATCACCCTCAATAGTCTTTAACCGTAATCGTCTGCTCGTCCATAATAGCACCACAGGCACCGCAGAACAGTGTACGGTCAATTCCAGTAGAATTATGACAACTGGAACACTCACAATACAGTGATTCTCCAAAATCCGCCTCATGTTCAATCCAATGAGCATGAACCACTCGACGGAACTCACCGCCAGCAGATATTTCTTTTTCAAGAATGCTCTTTGTGTATTGCATTGCCATATCGCACCATATACCACCAATAGACTTTGCATTACCTCTGACCCTAGGACGAGCGAGGGCACTATCGAGGACGCCAATCAATCGTGTTGCATTTACAAACTTATCCATCACTTAACCTCCTTAGCTACCAAACGAATCGTCTCATCAATCCATTCAAGCTGCGTCAGTAAAACGTCCACTGTATCAGCATCACTCTCGGAAATATTCAAATCCTTAATCTTATGTAAAGCCCATTCAAGGTTCGGGTAATAGCCAACCGTAACCTCCTTTACGCCAGTGCCCATCTCACCAGTCTTTGGATTCTTGCCAGCTGGCCGCTGCTCAACGATAACGAGATTTCTCTCATCGCAGTTTTTAATAATGTATTTACCAATCTGTACACGCATCTCTTAGTCCTCCTTAAATATTTCTAGCGGCCTCAAATGCAGCCACATCGTTCATGAAATCATTGATATGTAGGTACTTGTCAGCCTTCTGCACAGTCTTTGGCTTGAACTCTCGACACTTGCATCGCACCTCATCACAAGTGGTGAAGCACGGGATCTCATACTGGCATTTTGTGCAGACATATTTCTTGTGAAACTCCGGCAAGTGTCCAGATGCTTGGTAGAACTCATAAGTTACCTTTAAATCAATCCAATAAGGGTTATCAAAATTCATTTGCGGCTACCTCATTATAAATATAATTTTCACATGGAATTTTTTGTTCATTTGGAATGTAAATCAATGCATACACTAATTTTTCAATAACAGTTTTACTTAAAGATTTCTCAACATAATCACTACACGTCTCCGCACCATTTTGAGTGTATACGATGTATTTTTCTCGTACTTTTCTTCCGCGCTTTATATTTGCTAGTTTCGGAATGTTCTCGCAAATGGCGTCATTTAAACGGTGAACACACTCTAAACAGGTTTCCTCATTTGTATTATTCCGCATACGTTTAATAGAAGTTGTATCAATTATAATATGATACATAGAATAAACTGAATCATACGGAAATATATCTGTAAATTTATTTTGTAATTCGTTATAAAAATACGATGATTTCCCACTCAAGAAAATGTCTTGCTCGTTCTCACATTCTTCCCCTGAAGATTTTTTAAAACTATGGATAACCTTGCTGAACAAATTATTATAGTCTCGTAGCTCTACTTCTGTAGGAATATGAAGCTTATCACAGCCTAACTCTTTACTAATAAAAACAGGAGTATAATTACAAGAGATGAACTCTTTGTTTTTCTTCATTTCTTCCAATGCATAATAAATGTATTCTTTAAGTGAACTGCGTACCTTTCTTTTGAAGTTAATAATATCCGTGACTTTTGCTTCATCACCATAGACTTTAGTGTAAGGCTTGTCGAAATCTTCATTTATCATTCCGCAAGCTTTTGCTATATTATCCAATGTCCAAAATACATCAATATTACCATTTTCAACTTCCGGTGAAATTTTAGATAATTGATACCGAATGATTTCTTTGATGTTTGAACCGTATTTGTTATTCCCGCCCTTTGGTCTAGGAGATAAAATTTCAGTCTTTGGACGAATCTTTTTTACAGTGTAGCAGAAGCTTCCTTTTTCTTTTTCTAGTACAACATATCTGTTTAATTCGGCCATGATCTGTCTTTTGCTACTACCGCATACCGCACATCCATTCCTATCCAAAATATTTAAATATTCAGACAATGCACGGAAATTTTTAAAAACCTGGCCTTCATATAATTTATCAGTCATATCTTGTGTTATATTATAAATTTTATTCATAAAGTCTCCTTATCTCTTATAAGACCCATACCATTTAAATCCAGCACGAGGAATTCCAGAATTCGCAGGAACACGAATCATTCCATCTATAAAGAGCTGAAGAACCTCATCACTTAACTGTCTATGCACAAAGCGAAACGGTGGTTGAGAAGCATCATTATAATATTCTGGATTTTCTTCCAACACCGCTCTACCTCTTCTGACGGTAGAAAGCGTTGGAATATTCTCACACATCGCATCATTCATTTCGTGAAAGCTTTGCTGTTGCAATTTATATTCCGTCCGTGCCGCAGATCGCTTCAACGAGTTCGGCTCAATCGTAATATGGTACATCGGTCGTGCTAGGTCATATGTAAAAATTTCCTTGAATCTATTATCTAATTCTTCATAAAACTCATGAAGTCGTCCGGTCAGAAATACGTCTTGTTCACTCTGACACACTCGACCAGATGACGTATAGAATTCGTGAAGCACATTCGTATACATCTTCATATAAATGGCCTTTTGGTCTTCAGATGGAATATGGTACTCTTCTGGGTCATGGTTTATAAACACAGCAGGGCAGTCTTCAAAAAATATTTCCTTGTTTTTCGCCATAGATTTAAGCGCAGACTCAATATACCCAACCATTGTAGATTTAGTACATTGCTGAAACGTCTCAGCATCCGCTGCTAAATTCTCTCTAAACTCATCCATTTGCTCACGAGCAATACTTTCTAATGGTGTACCAACTATCTCAGCCCAGAAGGTATCCTCTCCATGTAAATCCTCTGGATATTGATAAAAATTCTTATTAGCCATTCCACACGCTCGTAGTATTGCAGTTGGTGTCCAAAAGAACTCCATCCAACTACTGCCATCACATTCTTTAAGTAAGTGGTAAGCAATCTGGTTCTGCAGACGCAATGAGAACTTTCCTTTATTTCTTGTCGGTAGAGGAGGAAGTACCTCATTGTCTGGACGAATCTTTACAATAACAAAGCGTTTTCCTTCCTTTTTAAACTCAACAAAACGATTCAGCTCTTCAAGAAAGTGTTTTTTGCTAGTTCCATCTAATGGCTTTCCATTTTTGCCAAATACATTAAGACAAGTAGATAGTTCTAAAAAATTAGAAAAAATCTGACCATCCTTCAATTTACCTATTATCTCCCATGTGATCTCGTATTTTTTCTTGTCCATATAACCTCCTACTCAATTTAGTTGGATTGACGAGTCTGTATTATATATATGTATGAAGATACATGGTCGTCAATCCAAGTACAACTATCACAAAATATCTCTTAATGGTTTACTCGACTTGAAGCTATGGCGCGCAAGCGGCATAGATTCAATTTGAGTAAACCTACGAGCGTCCTCAGACGCGAGATCCCTCTCCACGCCCTGTCTGGAAGACTGCTATAAATATCCACCACAGTCATTCAATCACTAACTCCTTTACAGTATCCTGTATTGTATAGCTATCTACACTCATTATACCATGAGTTTGCCAAAAATTCAATAGCTATCTAATACAGGATACGAATATTCCTGAAGCCTATTATAATAAAGTATGTTTCTGGGAGGTATTGTTCTCTATGAAGGACATCCAAATGCTCTGTGTGTTCTGTGTAAGCCGCCAGAGGCCACAATCATGCTCCTTGTAGGTCTTTAGAGTCTCTGAAAGTGCTTCTCAGATGTCAGATCAGTCCATTTATGGCGATAGGGGAGTACGGATGGGTACAAATAGGTATTTTATACTCCGAAGAATGGTCGTTTTCGGTACATTTATGGTACACATCGGAAAAACCCGCATGAATCCTAGGTTTTTCAGACTTTATTGAGCCAAAAAGGAACAAAATAAGTGGTAAAAAGGTACAAATAAAAAGAAAAACTAGCCAAAATATAACGCAAATACGTTAAATTTTAGCTAGTTACCGAATGAGCTACCGATTGAAAAATAGCGATTTTAAGCCATTTTTAGGTATTTTAGAAGGGAAAGTGAGTGATTTGTGGGTGCATATAAGAGAGAGCATAGAGGTGCATTTTGGGATAGTTTTGGCAGTGGAAAGTGTGCCTAGGGTATGGGAGGAGATAGAGAGTGTGATGGAGTGCTGGGATGGGAAATAAGATGGAGATTAGAAAGGTTTGATAGGGGTTGAAAAAAAGGTAATTTTTGTGGAGATTGTTGTGCAAATTGTATAGTGATATGGAATATAACAAATTGATAATTGGTGATTATGAATAAGAAAGATGTACTGGTGGCTCGGTCTGCTGCCGGGAACGTCCAAAAAATGAAAAGTGCACCCCCACGGCTTGAGTGCTGGAAATGCTCAAAATACGACACTCATTCATAGTGCTTTACTAGGAATTTTTTGGTGCAGATTCAATCCCTAGCATTTTACTAGGATATCAACAAGTTACAATTCCTAGCACTTTGCTAGGATATCTGATTTAATTCCTAGTAATTTGCTATGAATTGTTCGATTATTCAAATTTGAAATACTTTAACAATTTAGCACTTTATCATACTAAAATCTTCACCTTTCCAGATCAGGCGTTTTGCTTTATCACTTTACCACGCTAAAGCATCCCATTTTCCCTTATAAGGTAATTATAATATAAAGCAAAAATCCATTTGTTGCACACGCAACATTTACGGTAATACCGCTTGACTTTTACGGTAATACCGGCTATAATGGTGCCAAGCTCAAGGGCAACACCGGAAAGCGGAAAACATGATGGTTCTGAAACACCGGAAAATTTCAGTTTCCACTTTTTGACGTTTCACCGCTTGAGCAGTTCAAAAAATAGGGCCTGACAAAACGGTAATACCGTGATACAATCTAGCCAAGCTCAAGGGCGAAAGCCCAAAAGCAAAACCCAAAACCCAATAGCACATTGACAAGTCAAGACTTCTGATTTTAGCCTGTTTGGTTTAACTCTTGTTTAATTGCAAGAAAAATCATGTAACAAAAGTCAAGATTAGAAGTTTACCGTATCGGCAAACATTTACTTGTTTTGTCGGTTTGGTGCGACAAGTCACAAAAAAATCGTACCTTGAATTTTGATAACACTATCTTTGCAGTAGGGACGGAAACGCATAACCAAAAGCAAGAAAAGCGCATATTGGCAAACAAGATGTTTTAGACGCAAGTCTTTCACTGGTCCCTAGGTAGACTATACCTAAGAGGATCAGCAAGGATGGTCAACAGTATGCACCTTGTATCAAAAGCGTACTGTACCAGAACACTAAACAGAGAAGAGGTGTATTCAAGTGTTCAAAGAAAAGCTCAAAGCCGTTCTTTTTGTAGCTCTTTTTACTATCGGTTTCATTCTCATTACAGCTGGTATGCTGGTTAGCTTTTGCGGGTTGGCATACATGGGATATGCGGTTGTTCTAACCGTCTACGGCGGTTGTTCACTTCTTGCAACAGCTCTTGTTGAGGACATTCTCAAGTAAGTCTATCCGGCAAAAGCCGTCACGTCAATACACAATAAGTATAACACAACAAAGGAGATAATACTATGTCTAACCTGTCTAACGTCTGTCTGTCTATCCGTAGCTCTAACAACAAGACTTCTACCGCAAGGGGCTATGCAAGTAACGGCAAAGCTCTTGTTAGCTTTACCAACAAGGGCGGTGTTAATACGCTCAAGGCATACCCTAAAGCCGATAAAGTGCCGTCTTATCTGTTGATGGACGAAAAAGAGTATACGGCATACGGCAATGCAATCAAGTACGTTTACAATTCCGCTTGCCACGTTAACGCAAGCACTACCAACAAAGAGGATGAAAGCATTATCAAAGTTTACACTACCGACTTCCATTCTTGCCTGTCCGATCTCGCAAACATCGTTTTTGGTGAAACTTTCTCTATGCAAGAGTATCCCTCTTTTGGCACAGAAGTCCTTGCAATGGCAAAAACTTACCTTACCACCACTATGGATGGTGACGTTTCCCCGGCAAATCTTCCGATCAATCGTTTCGTCAAGGCTCTTGAACCTATGCTTTTGAGCGTAGCGGCACACAGCGTTTTTCTGAAAGACTATGAACGAGACTATAACCTTGCTTGCAAGCGTTGCAACTCCCGTATCAACAAGGCAACGACACAGCTTGACAAGGCACAGGCAGAGTATGATAAGGCACTGTCTGAACTTGACAAGGCAAAAGAGCAGATTGTTAAGGACAAGAGCGACAACACCATCAAAGCGTCTACTAAGAAAACCCACGAAAACAATCTCGACAAGGCACAGAAAGAATTTGACGCAAAAAAGAGCGTCCTTGATACCATCAAGAGCACTATCAACACCTGGACTATCAAGTTGGCCGATGCCCAGAAAACCTTTGAACAGGCAAAAGCAGAGGATGAAAAGAAGTCTTAAAGTCAAACCCAAGAAGTTAGCCTAAACATACCAGAATGCAATACATAACACGCCTGACGACTAGAGGTACAGGGGAAGAAGTAACCTCTACCAACGGCAAAACGCCGTCACAAGATACCATGAAAGAGGTGAAATATCTTGAAATCCTATCAGAATACGATGGGAGAAGTGCGTCAGAACACTTCTGGGCACTCTATCATCTACAACGGCACAGAAGTTAAAGAGTTTGATCTTTACGGCACATTTGACGGCGTTGTGTTCGTCAGTCGTCCGTTTATCGCAATGAAAACAGGCTTTATGCCTATGTACGTCAAAACGTCTATGGGATGGACTTCTATCCATCCTTGCAAGATTGTTGACTTCCTCAAAGAAGCATACAAGGCAAAAAGTGTTTCCCTTTATGACTGGAATACCTATCAGCAGAGCAAGAAAGAAAAGCGTCTTGCAATGGAAAAGGTCAAACAGCAGCAGAGTGAAACGGCTTTTTTCAGAGCGTCACAAGCTAATGCAGAGGGTTCTTTGCGCTATCATAAGAGCAAAAAACGTCTTGATGACCGCTATAATGAAGTGGGCAAACCGGCTCAGAAAAAGCGTTCTCAGCGTGTTGTATTTGGCTCTAGTGAATACGTCACAGTTTCCGGCTGGATCTACGGCAGAGAAGTCTTGATGAATAATCATAGCTTCCGCATGGATGAAAGAATGTCGTACTACATGGACGGCACTGGATGCTGTGCCCGTGATTTCGATAACAGAGATATGCGCCCTTTGAATGACGTGTTTCCTGTGAAATCTGGCAAGAAAGCAAGGTGATAATTTTGAGTTTGACAGCAATTCGTCAGAATGATATAATTGCACCATCAAGAAAAGGCGGTGCAATTA
>PPYF01269072.1_pt1 | contig 10883 bp, 10 predicted proteins | sample 1559871 | NCBI WGS metagenome assembly PPYF01 (sample SAMN08240021, study PRJNA423297) | Human gut metagenome, whole genome shotgun sequencing project.
CCCACGGCAAGCACAAGCCAGATGACATAGGACACCCTGGCGGCATACCGCTTAGACAGGCGCGGCAGAAGCCAGAGTGCCGGCAGAATAATCGGAAGCATCCAAAGGCCGACCTTCAAATATTCCAGAAAAATACGCATAGCCGCTCACCCCTCCGTTTCGTCCTCGATAAACGCCTTCAATTCTTCTAAGTCCTCTTTTGTAACCGAATGATTGACATAAAGACAGGCAACCAAATCCCTGAGAGAGCCACCCGTCCATTTCTGAAAATAGCGGCGGCTATCCTCCGCGAGATAATCCTCCTCTGTGACGAGGGGGGTATAATAGCGGCTTTTGCCCTGCTTTTCCGTCTGCAAAAAGCCACGGCGCACCAGTCTGCCCAGAAGGGTCTGCAAAGCGGATAAATTCCAAGGGCGTTCCTTTTGCAGCTCCTCGCGGACGGCAGAGGTGCTGGCAGGGGGTTCGATATGCCAGATTGCCTGCATGACCTTGAGCTCTGTATCGGGTAATTTCTGTTTTTCCATGGGGTTCACCTCTTTTACCTACAAGTGTATGTTTATTTATAACATACAACTGTATGTCCATTCTGTCAAGCGGAATTTTATAAATTTTCCGTAAAAGAAAAAAGCCGCCCTTTGCTTAGACAAAAAGCGACTTTCTGATTTTCATATTTTATTCCTTTCTCTCGAAAACGCCGCGGACTGCGCCTGTATGGGGGTCCATGATGAAGCCGAGCACCTCCAGATCCTTTGGCAGCAGCGGATGCTCCCGAATGGCATCGACGGTGCTTTGCACAGAATGATTGATATCCCCGAAGCCGGTCAGCCATTGCTCCACGTTTTTATGGTTTTCATCCACATGGTCAATCGCTTCCTGCGAAATGCCGCGTTCCTTCATCTTGGCAATCATTTCCTTCGGGTCAAGCAGGCGACCGCCGCAGTCATCATGCCCGATGACAACGACCGTATCCACGCCCAACTCATAGACTGCGACCAAAAGGCTGAAAATGACACTGCCATAGGGGTGCATCACGCGGCCGCCTGCGTTTTTAATCAGCTTGACATCGCCGTTTTTCAAGCCAAGGGCGGCAGGCAGAAGCTCCGTCATGCGGGTATCCATACAGGCAAGAATGGCGATTTTACGGTCCGGATACTTGGTTGTGGTATACTTTTCATAGAGACCATGCTCCACGAAGGCACGGTTATAATCCAACATCTTCTTTACGAAATCATTCATAAAAGGGTTCACCTCGTTCATTGTTTTTTTGTATTATACTCTTTTTTAAGGATTTTGTCTCTTTTTGTATGGCAAAATTTTACAAAAAAATAAAAAGGCACTTGTCTTTTTATGTAAATATGCTATGCTATTCTTATAAAATACTAATGTAACTATTTTTATTTCTGTGCGGACGCAGGAACGGGCGTATGTACAGAAAAAGGCACAATCGGTGAAAGCCGATGTCGCAAAGCCAAGGGTCTAAACGGCGAGGGGATTCGCCGCAGGACAGCCGGCTACCGAAATACATATTGTTTCCCTGTTCCGAAACCCGCAGACAGGAAAAGGGGGGTTTTTATGACAGAGAAAAACAAAGGCAAGAAGCTTCTCACTTGGACATTGGCACTTTCTATGACGCTTGCCCTGCCGCCGGTTGGGGTATTCGCAGAGGAAGGTGCCGGGGGCGAAGGCTCTCAGCAGACGAATATCGTGCCTGCTACAGAACAGCCTGACGGCTCGTCCAATGGAAGCGGAACAATCAACAACGAAGGAAACAAACTAGCAAGCACATCTGAGGAAGGCGGACAGACGAATGACCCTGCCCCTTCTTTAGGGACAACCGGTGCCCCTGCTTCTTCTGATGAGGGGCAGAAGGGTGGAAATGAAACCTTAACGCCTTTACTGGCACCTGTAAGCGGTGAAAAAACTGAGGAAGGCAAGGGCAACACTACTCCTCCCGAGGGTAAAGATGAAAACAAAGGCGAAGGCGAAAAACCGAGCGAAGTAGTGACGTATGCGGCAACCATCGGTGAAACACAATACGCTACGTTGCAAGAAGCAATCGGAGCTGCTAAAGACGGCGAGACCGTTGTACTGGCGAAGGATGTAACCGAAAACATCAATATCAACAAATCTATTACACTGGATTTGAAGGGGAAAACCTTGACAGGTTTCGGTGACGATTCCGTTGTAACCATTACCGGCAGTGACACAGAAGTTACTGTAACAAGCAGTGCAGAAGAAAAAGGTAAGATTACCGGTGGCAATAATCCTTCTAATGGTGGCGGTTTCTCTATTCAAGATGCAACCGTTAGCTTACACAACTTATCCATTACTGAAAACAAAGCAATCGGTATCGGCGGTGCCGGCAGTGAATGCACAGGTGGTGGTGGTATCTATGCAAAGGATGCAAATCTAACCTTGGACAATGTTCACGTTTATGAAAACACTGCTGACCTTGAAGAGCATGAGGCTGCTGACGGCGGCGGCATTTTGTCTATCGGCGGTGCTCTAACCATTAAAAACAATTCTGTTATCGAAAATAATACTGCCATAGATGACGGCGGTGGTATTTGTGCAAGCAATACTTTGGTAAACATCGAGGCTTCTGTAATTCAAGATAACCATTCCTTATATGGCGGAGGACTTTATGTTACTGGAAAAAACTCTTGTACAATTACCCAAAACACACGTATTCAAAATAACCGTGCAGAGTATATGACCTCTAAACAAAAAGAAACTGAATTCATGGTTCCTATTGGCGGAGGTATCTACTGTGGTGACGGACTTGATTTGACGATTCAGAATTCTACTGTTGCCTTGAATATCGGCGGTGACCAAGGCGGTGGTATCGTAGCTTATAGTATGGGTGAATTAACCTTAGATCATGCTGAAATTACCGATAATAACGCCTCTTTTGGCGGTGGTATTTTTGCTTTGTGTACTGCCGCAGCTAATACCCATATTACTTTACAGAACGGCTCCTCCATTAACAAAAATGAAGCTGCAAATGGTGCAGGCATTGCAATTTGCAATCTACTTGAAACAAAAAATAATGCAATACTTACTATTAAGTCCGGCAGTGAATTGTATGGTAATAAAGCAACAAATGGTTATGGTGGTGGTATTTACAGCCAAAGCGCAACAATTACTATTGGTGAAAATACCACAAATTCGGATTCTAATGGAGGAGAATCTATTACAAATAATAACAGTGCTTCTATCTGCAACAACCAAGCAAGCTACGGCGGTGGTATTTATGGAGTTACCTCAAATATTATACTCGCCGAAGACAATGCATTGTATAACAATGCTGCACAAACAGCCGGTGACGATTTATTCACATTTGGTGCTAATAGTATGATTTCTCTTGCAGATGCAACAAAAATGTCGGGTGACAGAAAGCTTGCTTCTGATGGCGAAAAAATTACAGGTTGGTTCTATGACGGCTATAAGGATGGTCGGTGTTCTCGTTGGGGAGCAGAAACAGAGGATGGTCAAAAATATTTCGATGCCTATGTAACAGATGAAACCGCTCCTACTCAATTTGGTTTAAAAGCGGCACATGAACAGCTTTACAAGGTTACGGTTCATTATGCTTACTCCGACGGCACAAAGGCTGCGGAGGCTGCAGTTATTAACGTAAAAGCAGGTGCGGCTTATTCCATTGACAGCCCTGCTATCGAAGGCTACAAGGCAGATAAAGCCACAGTTTCCGGCACAATTCCTGCCGACAAGCCTGCGGATACGGTAATCACTGTAACCTACACCAAGGAATCCTCCGGCGGCGGTGGTGGCGGCGGCGGACATCGTCCCAAGCCCAAGCCGACAGTAGAAATTCCTGATGATGACGCACTGGGTCTGAACAACACTGACCACTTTGCTTACATTGTTGGTTACGGGAATGGCGAAGTACAGCCGCAGAATTCCATCACCCGTGCAGAGGTAGCGGCAATCTTCTTCCGTCTGTTGGAGGATGGTATTCGCAATGAAAACTTCACACATCAGAATGATTTCTCCGATGTGGCGGCGGATGCGTGGTATTGTAGCTCCGTTTCCACGCTGAGCAGGATGGGCATTATCGCAGGGTATCCCGATGGGACATTCCGCCCGAACGCACCCATCACGCGTGCGGAATTTGCGGCAATCGCAACACGCTTTGACAACAACGGCGACAAAACGCCCGTAAGCTTCACCGATATCATCGGGCATTGGGCAGAAGGCGAGATTACGGTTGCGGCGAACCATGGCTGGGTAAGCGGCTACGGCGACAATACATTCCGTCCCCAGAATCAGATTACCCGTGCAGAAACCATGTCTCTGGTAAACCGTGTGCTGAAGCGTCTCCCTGAGACTCCGGCGGATTTGCTTCCCGACATGATTACATGGACGGATAACGCTGATACAAGCAGCTGGTATTACCTGCCCGTACAGGAGGCAACCAACAGCCATTACTACGAATTCAAAGAGAATTCCAAGCATGAAAAATGGACAGAGCTGCGCGAAACACGCGATTGGTCTAAATTAGGATAAAAAAGGCAATAAAAAAGGAAGGGTTAACATCCCTTCCTTTTTATTGCCTTAAAACCATCAGCTTTCAGACAAAGCAAGCTTTATGGTTGTATCCGCATAGGGTACTTTTACCTCTGGCGAGCCTGCCGCGTAAGGCAGGATATCATAAGGATTATAATACAGAACCAGTGCATCCTCGGTCAGGCAGAAATTGACTGCGGAGAGTGCTTTCTCGATATTCTCCTGGTAATCAATCAATTCACCTGCGTCCTCTTTGACATACGCCTCAAATTTTTCCTTCACATAGCTGTCTGTATCGGCGGCATTCTTCCCCAGAACCTCGCTCAGCGTAAGCGCTTTATTTTCCGCCAGATTGAAGGTCTTTGAGCTTTTCAGCGTATTGGGATGTGCGCCGTAGGTATTCGCATAATCCATCTGTGTGATAGAAAGCAGGTTATCCTGATTCAGACTAACCTCAAAGGAGCGTGTGAAAACCATTGGATGGTAATTCTTGCCCTCGGAAGCAAGGACTGCCGCGGCAGAATCCTTAAATTCCGCTTCCGCTTCGGAAATAGCAGCTTCGGCATCCTTTTTATACTGTTCATTTACCGCTGTGATAAAGGCGTTATTGTCCTTATTTTCAATGACGGGGTATTCAAACGCTATCGTAATCAGAATATTTCCCTTATCATCTGTTATATTCTTAGAAATATGTGCGGATGTAACGGCATACTGCCCCTGTTTTTTCTGAATATCCACGGTTTTGGTATCGGCAGACCAATCAACCGTGCAGTCCAGACCTTCGGAAATGGCTCTCAGCGGCACAAGGGTTCTGCCGTTTACGATTTTCGGCGCAACATCCAGCTTCTTTGTTTCGCCATCAACGGTGATTTCGTTTTTGCCGATTTCCAGAGTGATCCATTGATTGCCTCTGTTTGCCGTAACCACCTGCGCGCCATTCTCCTTCGTATAGGAAACGGCACAATCCAGTGCTTCAAAAATCTTTCTGAACGGCACAAGGGTTCTGCTGTTTTCAATCACGGGATTTACATCAAACTCCATCTGACTGCCGTTCAGGTTTACCGTAACAGCATCCGCCGCATAGGCAGGAACTGCACCGAAAACCAGCACCGCACCTAAGGCAAGGCTTACGTTTCTTTTTACCGTATTTCTTTTCATCCTAAATCCACTCCTTTTTTATTCCGCTTCAATGGCATCCAGAAAAGCATAGAAATTTTTGAGCCTGCTCCATCCCTCTGCGAGGAACTGTGGTAATTCAGGGGAAAAGAGGATATCCTCCATACCGCCGTGTGCCACAAGCAGGACATCCTTTTTGGGATACCACGCCTGCAAAAGCGGGGAAAGCGTTTCATTTTTGAATTTTTTATATGCTCTCCCTTCCAGACGGAAAAGAGGGTCTTTCTCAAATTTTTTCGCCATACGTTCAAACGCCGCAGGATTGCTTTCGATTTTTCTGCGGTATGCCGCAAGGAAGGCAGACGGACTGCACCACATGCCAAGACCATGCTCATAGCCTTCGGGGTTCAGCTCGAAATAAAAGGAAGGGCGTTCCTTCCATGCCGTTCCCTGCAATGCCGCATCATACAGCACAACCCAACGGCTTGCGCGGTAAGGGCTTTTATCCTTGGAAAAGCGGATATCGCGATTGATACGGGAAACGGAGCATTTCATTTCCCTGCCGCCGAAGGCTATGCTTTCCGCCACAAGCGCCGCCGCAAGGCTATCAAAGGGTTCCTTCAGCACGCGCTTATAGCGGTCGCGGTTTTCCTCCATCCATTCGCGGCTGTTATTCATCCGCAGCTCCCAGAGGAAATCTATTGTTTCCGCGGTAAAGCCTTCAAATGGTTTCATGGCTTAAAACTCCATTTTTTCCTTCAGATAAGGAACCAACTCTGCGATAGGCATTCTTACCTGTTCCATGGTATCTCTGTCACGCACGGTTACGCAGTGATCCTCAACGGAATCGAAATCGTAGGTGATGCAGAAGGGTGTGCCGACCTCATCCTGTCTTCTGTAGCGCTTACCGATAGAGCCTGCGTCATCATAATCGCAGTTAAATTCCTTCGCCAGTGCTGCATAAACCTCTGCCGCCTGTTCGTTCAGCTTTTTGCTCAGAGGCAGAACAGCCGCCTTGATGGGAGCCAGTGCGGGATGGAATTTCAGAACGGTTCTGACATCGCCTTCGCCGACCTCCTCTTCGTTATAAGCATCGCACAGGAATGCCAGCGTTACACGGTCCGCACCAACAGAAGGCTCGATGCAGTAAGGCACATATTTTTCATTCTTTGCCTGATCATAATATGTCATATCCTCGCCGCTTGTGTTCTGGTGGCAGGTCAGGTCATAATCGGTTCTGTCCGCAATGCCCCACAGCTCGCCCCAGCCGAACGGGAATTTATATTCGATATCTGTTGTGCCCTTGCTGTAGTGAGACAGTTCTTCGGGAGAGTGATCTCTCAGACGGATTGCATCCTCTGTCATATTCAGGCTCAGCAGGAAGTTTTTGCAGTATTTTCTCCAGTAATCCAGCCATTCCAAATCTGTACCGGGTTCGCAGAAGAATTCCAGCTCCATCTGTTCAAATTCTCTGGTACGGAAGGTGAAGTTACCGGGTGTGATTTCGTTACGGAAGGATTTACCAATCTGACCGATACCGAAGGGCAGTTTTTTTCTTGTGGTTCTCTGCACATTTTTGAAGTTTACGAAGATACCCTGTGCGGTTTCGGGACGCAGATAAACCACGTTTTTCGCATCCTCTGTTACGCCCTGGAAGGTCTTGAACATCAGGTTAAACTGACGGATATCTGTGAAGTTATGCGCGCCGCAGGAAGGGCAGACAACCTGATTATCGTCTACGAATTTCTTCATTTCTTCATTTGTCCAGCCGTCTACAACCACTTCGGGCATATCGTGGGATGCCATGTGGTCTTCAATCAGCTTATCGGCGCGGAAACGCTCCTTACATTCCTTACAGTCCATCAGAGGATCGGAGAAGCCGCCAACGTGACCGGATGCCACCCATGTCTGGGGGTTCATCAGGATTGCACAGTCAACGCCGACATTCTTGGGGTTTTCCTGAATAAATTTCTTCCACCATGCTTTTTTCATGTTGTTTTTCAGCTCTACACCCAGAGGGCCATAATCCCATGTGTTTGCCAGACCGCCGTAAATTTCGGAACCGGGGTAAACAAAGCCTCTGTTTTTTGCCAATGCTACGATTTTTTCCATAGATTCTACTGCCATTTGAATTCCTCCTTATTTCTGTGGGACTCACCAATGTATCTTGCAAGGGACGAATAGAAACTAGAAAAGCTCCCGTCTCCTCGCTGTTCAGCAAGGGACGAAAGCTCTTAAAATCTTCCGCGGTTCCACCCTCGTTGATTGATGCCGACGCATCAACCCTCTCTTGTGACACTGCTCCAAAGTGCCCTTCTCTGTTTCGCACCGCTGCCTCACACCAACCGACAGCTCTCTGCAAATGCTCCGCAGATACTCCTCTTCTTCATCGCAGTAATGATTAACTTGTGGTTTATGATAACGCTTTTCTCTTTTTCTGTCAAGGCAAAAAATTGCACTTAAATCCATGTATTTTTCCGCCTTTCTGCAAAGGAATAGACAAAAAATGTACGATACTTTATTCACTGTTCAAAAAAATCGCGTGTTTTCAGCCTTATGCCCATGTGAACCTCCATATATTTCCGCAGGATAAAGGTCAGCTGTTCGAGTGCTTCGGCAGAAAGCTGAAAGCCAAACGCCGCGCGGCTCTCTCTTTCCAGCACAAACCGAACCGCCCTTCGGACGGCATCCAGAACAAAAATGCTATCCTCTGTGCGGTGCTTTTCACAGTAAAACGCACCCATCCTGCCGTCAAAATAGAGTGTCCCCTCGCCTTCGCCGCAGATATGGCATACATCTGACGCAAAAAGCCCATTCAGCTGCAAAAGCTTCAATTCAAAGATACGGGAAATCAGCTTCGGCGGCAGAATCCCCCTATCCATCACAAGAAAGGCATAATACAAAAGCTCCAGCACGGCATCCTGCTCCATACCGGCAGGGCAGCTGCGCTCCGTCAGCTCCGCCAGATACATGCCCTCGGAGAACTTATCCATATCCAGCCGCAGACCATAAAAGCTGTTTTTCAGCTCCGCCTGCGTGACGGAATAAAAGCCCTTACCCTCATAGACCACAAAATCGGCATAGCAGAACAGCTGCGTTGCCGCCAGAAGCTTACTTTTCGCTCTTCTGGCACCGCGGGCAGAAAGCAGCACACGACCCACGCCCTGCGCCAGAAGCACAATCTGCTTATTGCTCTCGCCCTTTGCCTGCTCACGCAGGACAATGCCGCGCAGCTTTTCCGTTCCCATAGCCGACCTCGTTTCCTTCCTAAAGCACTGAAAAAATGCTTAATAAAAATGCTTATACCTTGATGCTTCCTCTATACGGCGGCGCGGATTTTGCGATTCCTTTTCCGCCTGTCTGCGGTAGCGCAGATAATCCGCCACCTGTCCTGTCTGCAAAAATCTCTGCCAATGTTCTCTTTCGTTCATACAGCACATCCCCTTTCGGGAATAGGATATGGAGAAAGAAAACCGCCCATACTATAAAAAACTTGCCATTCAAAAACCTTAAAACCTTTTTCACGGGACTCTGTCCCGTACCCTGACAGGGGAATGATTCCCCTGTACCCCCATTTGCAGAAACATTTCATGTTTCTGCGGTATCGGGTTCCAAGGGAGTGACTCCCTTGGCGGAGTTTGAGATACGCACCGCCGAACAGATGCGGCGGTTGCCCGAAGGGCAAGGGTTGAAAACCCTGCTTGAACAAAGTCCCCAAAGTCTTAAATATTCTTCTTGTCGTAGCCGAAGTTTTTCAGCAGGAAATCACTGTCGCGCCAATCCTTCTTCACCTTTACCCAAAGCTGTAAATAAATGGGCGAGCCGAGCAATCTCTGCATATCATAGCGTGCGGTGGAGCCAATGCGCTTGAGCATCGCCCCCTGCTTACCTATGATGATGCCCTTATGCGAATCCCTCTCGCAGTAAATGGTTGCCTGCACATCCACGATATCCTTATCGGGACGCTTCTTCATGGACATAATCTCCACCGCAATCCCATGCGGCACCTCATCCTGCAACAAATACAACGCCTTTTCGCGGATAATCTCCGACGCAATCTGACGCTCGGGCTGATCCGTCACCATATCCGCAGGAAAATACTGCGGGCCCTCCGGCAGATATTTCCGAATTACCTCCAGCAGCTCGCCTGTATTTCTGTCCTTCATGGCAGAAATCGGCACCACCTCTGCAAAGGGATATGCCTTGCTGTAAACGGAAATCACCTCTAACAGTGCTTCCCGTTCTACGGTGTCGATTTTATTGATAACCAGTACAACGGGTGTTTTTACGTTTTTGATGCGTTCCAGAACGTATTCATCCATTGTCTGCACCTCTGTGGTGGGTTCAATGAGCATCAGCACCAGATCCACCTCATTAAAGGTTGTTTCCGCAGAACGCATCATATATTCGCCCAGCTTGGATTTCGGCTTATGAATACCGGGGGTATCCAGAAAAACACACTGAAAATCATCCTTCGTCAGAATGGAGGTAATCTTATTTCTTGTGGTCTGCGGCTTATGCGAGGTAATGGCAATCTTCTCCCCGATCAGGCAGTTCATCAGCGTGGATTTGCCGACATTTGGTCTGCCGATCAGTGCAACAAAGCCGGAGTGAAATTTTTTCATTCTGTTTCTACCCCTCTTTCCTTCAGCATTTCCTTCTGCTCTGCCAGGAAGATTTCATCCTTTTTCTCCCAATCCTTCGCCATATCCAAAAGAAGCACATATTGCAGCCATCTTTCGTTTTTGGTATCAATATCCTCCTGCGACAGTCCCTTAATCAGACACAGCGCCTGATAATATTTCATGCCGTTTTCTGCTGTCATATATTCGGAATTCATCCCCAGAACAACGTGGATTTTGTTGGTATTGGGCAGACGGTATCTTCTGATATCATCCTGAAAATCGGTTACATCCTTTCCCATCATTTTTGCAAATTCGCAGGCAGCCTTATAATGCGCCATCAGCTCGCTTTCTGTGATCTTCACACGAAATGCGCCCCAGTTTTCCTCGATATAGGCAACCACCTCCTCCATGGTTCTTGCGTTTGCCTTCAGTTCCACATCTGCAAATTTTGCCTTCAAAGCGTCAATGCCGTTCATGTTTTTTCCTCCTAAATTCTCTTTCCATGTTCCTTCAATTCGTCCCACTTGGCACGAATCGCCTGCATATCCTCCCATGCAGGACGTTTTTTTGTGGCATCCCTGAGCAGTGCAGAGGGATCATAGGTTGCTATGATAT
>PPYF01103520.1_pt1 | contig 10881 bp, 8 predicted proteins | sample 1559871 | NCBI WGS metagenome assembly PPYF01 (sample SAMN08240021, study PRJNA423297) | Human gut metagenome, whole genome shotgun sequencing project.
GCTGCGCTGATGGGCGCTTGCTCCTACATAATATACGTTTTCTTACGAAATATGCGGTACCGCATATTTCTGTACTGAATAGTTATAAAATAATCAATTTATAGGGAATGCAACAGACTCTATAATGAACATAATTACAAATAGAGCAAAAATCACTGCCACATCAAGCAGTATTATGCCAACATAGTGAAGGAAACGGTTTTTACTCTTGCAAAGTGGCAGTATATTCTGTACATTGAGATAGTTAAAGCCACAGAAAATCGCAAATATGAACATACCAAGGCAGAAAATTCTTTCAAGCCACAGCTTTGCTCCGTAAGTATTTTCTAATTCCAATGACAGGCAAAGCCATATTATGAACAGATATGCGACTGAGGATAGCAGCATTTTCCATGGAGTTTTCGTGCGAAATCCGGGTGGGATGAAACGGGAAGCACTGTCGTGGATAGCTCGTTTAGCAGTATCGGCATTGGCTGCATTGTTTGCATTATCATGGTTCTGGTGTGCATATTGACTTGAATTACCGGCAGCAGAAGTATTGTGCTGCGCAGGATAATATGACTGCGATACGGCATTTTTTAACTCTGCCACAGACTGGTATCTTGCGGCTGGTGTCATCTGAGTACACTTATCTGCAATCCGGTTAAGCCGGTGCAGAATTGGGGCAATGTCGAAAGCAGGAGTAATGCTGCCAAGCATTTCACGCAGTACTATGCCGAGAGAATATATGTCTGTTTTTGGAGATGAAGAGCCAAAGCCATACTGCTCAGGTGCGGCATATCCGGGAGTACCGATAAGCACGGTATCAGACTCGTTTTGTCCGGAAAATTGTTTTGCTGCATTGAAATCTAACAGCATGGCATAGTTATAACTGGTGATTATTATATTTGAGGGCTTTATATCACGATGGATTATAGGCGGAGTCATTGAGTGTAGAGCTTCAAGTATATTGCAGAGCATAATCATGTAGCTTCTGATATCGGAAACACTAAGGTCAGAGTTGTCTATTTTTTCCTGCAGGGAGGTTCCGCTTATATATTCTTCGATTACGATAAGCTGATTGCCATCTTCATAGTAATTGATAAGGCACGGTATACCGGCCACAGGATTGCGATAAAGGTATTCGTACACGCGGATATTGTATACATCAAGGATTTTCTGGACATAAATATTGCCGGAAAGCGCAGATTGAACCAGATAAACCTTGTGTTCTTCATTTAAGGCTGAGATTATTTTGTAATCGCTCATGGTGCATGTATCCTTTCAGGTATCGCTAATGAGGTAGGAATAGTTACAAGTACAAGTATAACAGATAGGAGAAATTTATGAAGCAAAAAAATACAAAAGAATTGGATGATATCCTTGGAAAAACTCATATATCTGATTTTGATAAATTTTGTGTTGAGCAGAAAGGCAGCATGGATCCGGAGCAAAATGCATTTTCGGAGTACATAAAGGATTTGCTTAAGGAAAAGAAAATAACACAGCAGATGGTGTTTTTGAAGGCTGATATTCCTGAAAAATACGGCTACAAGCTTCTGTCAGGCGAAAAACATACCAGGCAGAGGGATATTATCCTGAGGATATGTTATGCTGCAGAGCTTACATTAGAGCAGACCCAGAGAGCATTGAGAAAATACGAGATGCCGCAGCTCTATGCAAAGATTCCGAGAGATGCTTTTCTTATGCTTATTTTTAAGGACCGTCCGGGTGGAATCATAGAAGTGAACGAATTACTCAGCAAAAATGGTATGGAAATGCTCAGGACAAGTGGAGTGCAGGAGTAGGTTTAGAATTTAATTTTACCACCGCTGCGGGGAGAACGGTATTCATACTGTGATGGTATAATAGTCCTACAATTTACAGAGGAGGACTTAACCATGAAAAAAAGAACTAATTTACTGGCTCTTGTACTGAGTATCACAGCAATCACTTTTACATTATTGGGATGCAGCTCGGATACAGGGCAAAAAAAGAGCATAGCTGCACCGGGAAGCGCAACAGAGGCCGGTGGAGGCGCAGAGAGCAGCGGAACTAATGGAGGCGGCGCAGATCAGGCATCCGCAGATGAGAGCATTAATGAGCAGGTGCTTGTAGACCAGGATGGCATCAAAATAACTGCGACTGAATATGTGACGGACAGCATATGGGGAGACGGAATTAAGCTTCTGGTTGAAAATAATTCGGCCAAGGACTATACAATAGGCTGTGATGCACTTATCGTGAACGATTATATGATCACAGATCTGTTCAGCGCGGATGTTGCGGCAGGAAAGAAGTCGAATGAGGTTATGTATTTATCGTCAATAGAGCTTAAAGCAGCCGGAATAGATACAGTAGGACAAATTGAGATGTATTTCCACGCATACGATTCAAACTGGGATAATCTTTTCAAGAATGTATATTCAAAGCTTGAGACCTCTGAATTTGCAAACATGGATACGACACCAAACGATGAGGGACAGGAGCTTTACAATGCAAATGGTGTAAGGATTGTTGGAAAAACAGTTGATGAAAATTCCTTCTGGGGAACAGCAATTTTACTTTACATTGAAAACACCTCAGGTCAGAATGTCGGAATAAACGTGGACAACATGTCTATCAATGGATATATGATGACACCGCTGTTTTCAACCACGGTCTATGACGGAAAGAAGTCGATAGATGATATAACCATTATGTCAAGTGATCTTGAGGCAAACGGAATCACGTCGGTTGATCAGGTGGAGCTTAAATTCCATATATACAATGCTGAGAGCTACGATACAATAGCGGATTCAGATGCGATAACATTTACGGCAAAGAAGAACAATTAAATATTACTATTTGAATTCATATGAGGAAGATTCTAAGGAGAATCTTCCTTTTTTGATATTTAAACTAAGACGAAATATGATACAATTCAATTATTCAGCACTATAAGCTTTATTTCCTAGAGGCTAGGCTTAAAGTTTACATAAGGGAAATTTTAAAGAATTAATGATGAAATGTAACCCCCACCAAACAAAATCCTACATAATAGATAGAAGGGAGGTTTGCGGAAAATGTACACACAGGAACAGATACTTGATATGTATTTTAATCGCAACCAGCAGGCTGTCAGTGCGACCTCGCAGATGTACGGAGCGAAGCTTACCCGGTTTGCAGACACTATGGTAGCACATGAGGATGCGCTGGAATGCGTAAATGACACATACATAGCAGCATGGAACAAGATACCACCGGAGCGTCCTATGCGTTTCCTTTCATGGCTTTACAGGGTATGCCGCAATATCGTCTGCGACAGGATTGACTGGAATAATGCTTCAAAGAGAAATTCCAACATGAACTGTATGCTTGATGAGCTTGAGGAGTGCCTTGCAGACAGCAATGCAAAATACGAGGGCGAGCTGTCGGACATTGGAAGGTGTTTATCGGATTTTCTGAACGGACTGGAGACGGAAAAGAGAGTGCTTTTCGTGAGACGCTACTGGTATGGCATGACGATTGATGAGCTGGCAGATATGAGCGGCAGGAGCAAAAGCAGCGTAAAGACCACACTGTTTCGGATAAGGGCAGAGCTAAAAAAATATCTGGATGAGGAGGGCGTATATCTATGACGAAAAAGGATTTATTTGATGGTTTAAATTACATAGATGACCAAATAATTGAAGAAGCGCAGCCGACCGGAGAATCGGCCGGGTACAGTGATGAAATTTATGTAAAAAATCATGAAACCCATCACGGCGGAAAAGAAGACAAAAACAGGAAAAAGCACAAAAAATTTGCACGGGCAGCAAAAGCGCTTGCCACAGTGGCGGCAGTCCTTGTTGTTGCAGTCTTAGGCACGGAGGTTGTGCGGCTTAATAACCGTATAGATGAGCTGGAAACAAAAACTGCAAATGTGATTTCTCAGAATAATGCACAGAATAATGTCTATGCAGGGATAAAGAGCGGTGCAAAGCTTGGGGATTATGAATCGGCCTCTGATTACGGGAAATTGTATGATGTGGCAAAAAAAGCTGAGGCTTCCATAAGGAATACTGCATCTGGAGACTTGCTGGAGAGTGCGGATGCAACAGGAATTACGTCTGATGCATCGTCTGCAAATAAGCAGGAGGCGGCAGCCAAAACAGAGTATTCAACCACCAACGTGATGACAGAGGGCGTTGATGAGAGTGATGTGGTAAAGACGGACGGAAAGTACATTTACATGGTCGAGGATGGTCAGATATCCATCACGGATATTTCAAATGGAAAGCCGGGGGAAGAGACGCTGTTTCGTCCTGATTTTGAGGTACCGTCAGATACTGTAGAGGAGCTTTATATCAGTGACGGAAAAATGCTTATCATATCAAACCACGCAGGCGATAAGGATGAGACTATATGCTATAGCTATGATATAGCTGACCCGACGAAACCGGTGCTTATAGGTAAAGCGCGTCAGGATGGATTTTACAATACATCGCGCAAAATCGGCAATACGGTATATGTTTTTTCAGACACATATATAAAGACCTCCGATATGAATAGAAATGTGGCGCTGCAGGAGGATAATCTGGAGAAATGGGTGCCTCAGGTAAATGGCAAAGTGATAAGCTATGACTGCTTCTATATAGGAGAGGATACATACTCAGGCACAGTTATTTCGAGCTTTGATGTGGATAAACCTGATAAGACGATAGATGCAAAATGTATTATGAATAATAGCGGCGAGGTATACGTTTCTGGCAATGCTATGTATCTGTATCATTCTGATTGGAGTGCAAGCCGTGAGCTTACCAAAATCAGCAAAATTTCGTTTGAGGATGGAGTGATGAAGACCGGGGAGACGACTTCAGTGAATGGTTATATTAACGATAAATTTGCAATAAATGAGCAGGGAGGTTATCTGTATGTGCTTCCAACCTCAAATACCGGCAGCCAGCCTGTCAATTCGCTTCATGTGCTGGATAAGGATATGAATGAGGTCGGTGTGATAAACGAGATTGCACGCGGGGAGAGTATATACGCAGCCCGCTTTGTTGGAAAATACGTATATTTCATCACATACAGGCAGACGGATCCTCTTTTTGTGGCAGACATATCTAACCCGACAGCGCCAAAGCTTCTCGGAGAGCTTGAGGTGAGTGGATTTTCTGAATATCTGCATATGTGGGATGATACGCACGTACTTGGAATAGGCTATGGTGATTCGCAGCAGAGTAAGATAAAGCTTACTATGTTTGATGTGAGTGATCCGACAAAGCCGGTTGAGGTGAACCAGAAGCTTATCGACAGTTCTGAGAGCTGGAGTAATGAGTTTGTATACAACTACAAGGCTATTCTTGCTGACACGGAGAAAAATCTGATAGGATTTACTGCGAATGACTACTATCTGTTTTCGTATGACAGTGAAAACGGCTTTAGTCTTTTGGAGCAGCAGGCACTGACTTATAAAAACACAGAAGGCTACAGAGGCATTTACAAGGATAATGATTTCTATGTGGCAGGAAACGGAGAGATAAAGCATTTTAAGCTGGCAGAATAGCGTAAATAATCGTGTTACGCAATAAGATATAAAGACAGGCGGCGAATACCCAAAGAGGGTGTTTGCCGCCTTTTTTGTATAATTTTATATACAAACGAAATGTAACAGCATATTTAAGTATGCAATTTAAGGCAGTCGGTGATATAATATCTCTGATTTTGATAACACGGAGGAATAATTAAAATGAATACAGCCTCAAAGACAAGACATGTCTTTATTTTGTTTCTGGCAGATATAGTCTGGGGAATAGCCTTTGTAGCGCAGTCAAAGGGAGGGGATGCAGTTGGAGCATTTTCATTCAACGGCATCCGCTTCCTTATTGGTGCGCTCTGCCTTCTGCCGGTCATAAAAATACTGGATAAGAAAGAGCTGACGGTAAACAGACCTGAAAGCAAAAAGCAAAAGAAAGAGCTTTGGATAGCCGGAAGCTGCTGTGGAATAGCACTTTTCTTTGCGAGCAACCTGCAGCAGCTTGGAATCAGCATGGGCGCAGAATCCGGCAAGGCAGGATTTCTTACAGCTACATATATACTTATGGTGCCTATACTAGGGATTTTCCTCAAAAGAAGATGCGGAGTCAAAATATGGATAGGTGTATTTATTGCACTGATAGGCATGTATTTTCTGTGCATGAATGGGACATTTTCACTTAGTGGCTCGGATTTGCTCCTGTTGGCAGGGGCATTGTGCTTTGCGATACAGATACTTGTTATAGACCATTTCGTATCACATGTAGATGCGGTCAGACTCTCATGCATTGAGTTTTTTGTCACCGGGCTTGGCTCATGTATAGTGATGATTTTTACAGATATGGGACCGTCTGCCGGCGGTATAGCGCAGTGGGCACAGTCGCTTTGCACCTGGGATGCATGGATTCCGATTCTCTATGCCGGTATTTTCTCAAGCGGAGTGGGCTATACGTTGCAGATTGTCGGACAAAAGGGCTTAAATCCGGCGGTGGCATCGGTGGCGATGAGTCTTGAGTCGGTGGTTTCTGTGATTGCAGGATGGATTCTGCTGGGCCAGATGCTAGGTGGCAGAGAAATTTTTGGATGTGTGCTCATGTTTATTGCGATAATTATTGCACAGCTTCCGGATAGGGAGTATACTAAATAGGTTACAGTATAAAAATGAAATGTGATTATTCAAGTGTGGTTTTGCGAATGTGCGTGGGATGAATAGTTACAACGAGACAGGGATTGGATATGAGAAATAATAGCAGAAAAAATTACAGACGCCGCAGACAAAATACAAGAGCTTCACAGATTAAGCTTGTAGGAATAGTGGCTGTGATAGTCGTTATAGCGATTATAATAGTTATATCGTGCTTTAATAAAACAAAAAAAGACAGTAATAAGGCAAAAGACACAGGAACGGCCACAGAAAATGTGACCGGTGTGACTGAGCAGGTAAGTGAGACAGAGGAAGCAAAGGAGCTCTTTGCACCAAAGGAGTCTGATGCTACAGCAGCAATCGGAGATGAGCTTGAGAGCTCTTATGTCGTAGTGATTGATGAGCAGGACGGCACAGTTGTTGCGGGGAAAAATGCTCATGAGAAAATGTATCCGGCTTCCATGACAAAGGTTATGACAGTGCTTGTAGCAGCAGAGCAGGCTGAGAAAAATGCAATTGCTGCAGCGGAGAATGAAAACACCGAAATAGACAGGCAGGCTGTGATAGAAAACAAGCTCAACGAGGTTGTTACAATTACAAGAGAAGCCACAGATTATTCATATGTGCATGATTGCAGTACAACAGGCTTTTTAGACGGCGAGCAGGTGCCTCTTCGAGATGTGTTTAACGGAACCATCCTGCCATCAGGTGGAGAATCGGCATATCAGCTTGCGCTTTATACAGCAGGCTCCATGGAAGCATTTGTCGATATGATGAACCAGAAGGCAGCAGAGCTTGGTATAGGCCAGACCACACATTTTGCAAACCCTGTCGGCATATATGATGAGAACAATTACAGCACAGCCTACGATATGGCGGTCATCATGCAGGCAGCGATGCAGGACGATATTTGTAAAACAGTACTTTCAAATCATACATACAGCACGGCTGCAACACCGCAGCATCCGGAGAACCTGAACATATCAAATCTGTTTCTGCGCCGTATAGAGGACAGGATGACAAGTGGCGAGGTAATCGGTGCAAAGACAGGCTTTGTAAATCAGTCCGGCAACTGTGCGGTCAGCTATGAGAAGGCAGCAAGCGGAAAGACATATATATGTGTGACAGCAGGAGCTTCAAGCGGATGGCACTGTATAGATAATCATGTGTATTTATATAATACATACGGCAAGTAATCAGCATAGCTGATTTTAAGGAGCACAGATATGGCGGGAAATCAAGGCAATTCCAGGGAAAACCCCACGCGTAATGAGAAGAAATACAAAAATGCCACTGAACAGCCGAGGGTGAAGGAGAAAAGCAGCCGGGCAAAAAGCGATAACGTATGTCCGTATGCTAAGAAATGTGGCGGCTGCGATTATCAGGGCGTAGAGTATAAGGAACAGCTAAAAACCAAGCAGGCATACATGAAAAAGCTGCTAAAGCCTTTTTGCTTCGTGGAGCCGATTGTCGGCATGAAAAACCCGCTCAATTATCGTCACAAGGTCCATGCAGCCTTTGACTGCACGAGGCGCGGTCAGATTGTGGCGGGAGCCTACAGGAAAAACACACATGATGTGGTGGATATCGAAAGCTGTATGATAGAGGAGCAGGAGTCAGATGAGATAATCAGAGACATAAAGGATATGCTACGCTCATTCAGGATAAAGACCTATGATGAGGACACCGGCTATGGGCTTCTCAGACATGTGCTTGTAAGAAAGGGTTATGCAACAGGGCAGATAATGGTAGTGCTTGTCCTGGCATCGCCGATACTTCCATCGAAGAACAATTTCGTAAAAGCACTTAGGAAAAAGCATCCCAATATCACGACAGTGGTGCTCAACGTGAATGATAAAAAGACAAGCATGGTGCTCGGAGACAGAAACATCACACTTTATGGCAAGGGCTTCATAGAGGATAAGCTGTGCGGCTGTACCTTCCGCATCTCACCAGGCTCGTTTTATCAGGTGAATCCGGTACAGACGGAGCTTTTATACGAAAAAGCCATTCATGAGGCACACTTCACCGGCAAGGAGCGTGTAATCGATGCATACTGCGGCACCGGAACCATAGGCATCATAGCAGCGAAAAATGCAGGTGAAGTCATCGGGGTCGAGCTAAACCGTGATGCAATCCGCGATGCAGTCACCAATGCAAAGCGAAACGACATCAGAAATATCCGCTTCTACAATGATGATGCCGGAAAATTCATGGTCGAGATGGCACAAAAGGGTGAGAAAGCTGATGTTGTCATAATGGATCCTCCAAGAACCGGCAGCGACGAGGCATTTTTATCATCGGTTGTCAAGTTGTCGCCGGAGAGAGTGGTGTATGTGTCATGTGGTCCGGAAACACTGGCGAGGGATTTAAAGTATCTCACAAAGCATGGATATCGTATGAAACGTGCCACACCATATGACTGTTTTCCATTTACAAGCCACATTGAAACGGTTTGTTGTCTTACTTTCCAAGGGCGCTAAAGGTCCGGTGGACCTTTGCTCAGCGCGGACCGAAGTGGAACGGAGACTGGTCGACAGTAGAAAAGTGAACGTTGACTTCTCTTAAGAGAATATGGATTTATCAGAGTTCAAAGGAAAGGCAACGTATAATCAGATAAAGGCTTATGTGTTGGAACAGACTGGACTTAAGGTTTCTTACTGTTAAGTAGCGAAAAAGGACATTCCTGAACCGTAATTATTACGGGTCAAGGGATGTCCTTTTTGGTTGCCTTGGAGTGTTCAAAGGACAAGGTAATGAAACTGAGAGAGAGTATTTAGACTGATAAGAATAATATCTATCTTATCTAATCTAGAGATAAGGATGGATAGGATAATTGTACAGATTGAAAAAATCACGTTTTCGTGATACACTTTTCTTAAATCTGTTGGAAAAATGATGGAGGATGACATGGCAGTCAGTTACAAAAAATTATTCCATTTACTGATAGAAAAAAATATGACGAATGCACAGTTGCAACAGGAGGCGGGCTTCTCCGCAAATATCATCACACGGCTGAAACGTAATGGGTATATTTCCCTCGAAAGCGTAGAGAGTATATGCCGTGTTCTGAACTGTGGCGTTGACGATATTCTGGAATTTGTATCAGAGGATAACGGAGGGAAAGAGAATGGTTGATACCAAAAAAGAACAGGAACGTGATGAACTGCACCGTGCAATATGGGCGATTGCAGATGAACTGCGTGGAGCAGTCGATGGTTGGGACTTCAAAAATTATGTTCTTGGCACAATGTTCTATCGTTATATTTCCGAAAACCTGTGTAATTACATAAACAGCGGTGAAATTGATGCAGGTAATACGGAGTTTGATTTTGCAAAAATGCCTGATGAGGATGCAGAAGAAGCAAAAGAAGGACTGGTAGAGGAAAAAGGATTTTTTATCCTTCCGAGTGAACTTTTCTGTAATGTTCGAGCCAATGCTGCGAATGATGAAAACTTAAATGAAACACTGGAGCGTGTGTTCCGTCACATCGAGGAATCAGCGAAAGGCAGTGAGGCAGAGAGTGACTTTGCCGGACTGTTCGATGACTATGATGTAAATAGCAATAAATTAGGTTCTACTGTAGCGAAGCGTAATGAAAAGCTTGTAAAACTATTAAATGGTGTAGGCGAAATGAATCTGGGGGATGTGAAAGACCATTCAATTGATGCCTTTGGTGATGCGTATGAGTACCTTATGACTATGTATGCATCAAATGCCGGAAAATCTGGTGGAGAGTTTTTTACTCCTGCAGATGTATCCGAATTACTCACACGTCTTGGAACTGTAGGGAAAACAGAAATCAATAAAGTATATGATCCGGCTTGCGGTTCTGGTTCATTGCTTCTGAAGGCTGAGAAAATTCTTGGAAAGGATGCTATCCGTAACGGTTTTTATGGACAGGAAATCAATATCACAACCTATAACCTGTGCCGTATTAATATGTTTCTGCATGATGTGGGATTTGATAAATTTGATATTGCCTGTGAAGACACATTGCTTAGTCCGCAACATTGGGATGATGAGCCGTTTGAATTGATCGTGTCTAATCCACCGTATTCTATCAAGTGGGCAGGAGACGAAAATCCACTGCTCATCAACGACCCTCGTTTTGCTCCGGCAGGAGTTTTGGCACCAAAGAGTAAAGCGGATATGGCATTTATTATGCACAGCTTGTCATGGCTTGCGTCTAATGGAACTGCTGCCATTGTATGCTTTCCGGGAATTATGTATCGTGGTGGTGCAGAGCAGAAAATCC
>PPYF01306278.1_pt1 | contig 10879 bp, 10 predicted proteins | sample 1559871 | NCBI WGS metagenome assembly PPYF01 (sample SAMN08240021, study PRJNA423297) | Human gut metagenome, whole genome shotgun sequencing project.
TATACTCGAATCCGGAGCTTTTGAAAAAAGGCGTCCTTCCAATAGAATTGTTCATGAAGTTTATGGAGATTTGCGAAAAGCCTCGGCTTTAAATCAAAAAAACGGAGAAAAGACCTTCCGAATTTTTAATCAGAGGAAAGAAATTTTGCATATTCGAGTGCGAGCGGGAAAAAACACGAACAAATCATATACCGATTGATATGAGGAGTCTGTGCTTTTTCGGGCGTTTTGCTCAGGTTGAAAGGCATCTCCAACGATACGGATACAATTCTTTGGGGCGAAACCTGTTTACATTTTCCGTCGCATTATGATATAATGAGCGTGCAAAATAAATTAAAAAACGCGGGTGCTTCCTGTGTTCGGGCGGGGGTTTCGGCAGCATGCTTTAAACGTTTGCGCTGCCCGGGGTGCATTTCATGCAGAAATCTCGTTTGGCGCGGGAACCGTTTCCGCATCCGGAGGAATAGAAATGAACGAATTTATTAATGTTAAATCCGAAATCGGCAGACTCCGACGCGTTATGCTTCATCGACCCGGAATCGAGCTTCAGAATCTCATGCCGGACTATCTTGAACGCATGCTTGCGGAGGATACGCCGGATGTTCGTCGTGCAGGTGAGGAACACGACGTTTTTGCAGGCATACTTCGCGCTAACGGCGTGGATGTCGTTTATATCGAGGATATGTTCAAGGAAGTTGTTAAAGATGATGCTGTGCGTAAGGCATTCATAAAGGACTTCGTTGAACTCGGGGTACGCGGACTCAGCCTTTCAAAAGCGGTCACGGAATATCTTGAATCCGTACCTTACGATAAGCTTTTCGATGCAGTTGCGAAAGGTATCACAAGAGCTGATCTCAGCGGAGTGGCGGATAAACCCATTCAGTATTATATTAAGGAGGATTATCCCTTCCTTACTGATCCCTTGCCCAATCTCTACTTCACTCGCGATATCAGTTTCTGCCTCGGCACGGGCATGGCAATTTCCGCAATGAGCATGCCTGCGCGTATGCGTGAAACTCTCTTCGTTCGTTATATTCATAAATACAGTGAGTATTTCGGAAAAGGCGCGGTGGACATGCTTTATGATTTTAACTGCGGCTGCGGCATTGAAGGCGGAGACGTTCTGTCTCTTTCCGACAAATGCGTTGCAATCGGCAGCGGAGAAAGAACAAGTGTCGCCGCTGTTGAACGCCTTGCGCTGACACTGTTTAAACGCGGCTATGAGCGTGTGCTGCTCTTTAAGAATCCAAGCTCACGCACATATATGCATCTTGACGTGCTTATGACGCATATTGATTATGATAAGTTCCTCGCACATCCGTGCATTGCGCATAAGTGGTTTGATATCTATGAACTGACTCCCGCTGCGAACGGCGGAATCAATGTTTCCTGCACGACTGACGGAACAGCAAAGATTCTTGAGCGCGCCCTCGGGATTGACAAAGTTACATTTGTTGAAATGGGCGGCGGGGATCCCATTCAATACAGGCGTGAACACTGGAACATGGGGTCGAACTCTCTTGCTATGGCTCCGGGCAGCATTATAACATATGACCGCAACATCATCACAAACGAGCTTATAGATAAGGCGGGAGTGAAGGTCAGTCCCATTCCCGGCGGCGAGCTGAGCCGCGGCAGGGGAGGCCCCCGCTGCATGAGTATGCCCATGCTCCGTGATGAGATTAAATAAAACAGAGAAACGTTTTAACTGCTGACAACTGCATTTGTCGGCAGGCTGTTCTGCAATTCGGCCGGGCGAAGTATTTTCATGCCCGGCCGAAGGCATCGTTGATTTTAAGAGAAATCGGGTTAAGATTTAATCTGCGTTTTCGCGAAAAACCATGTTTTTTGCCTTTTCGGAAACGGAGACTGTCTGCAATATCACTATAACGAAAAGTGAAGCGCAGCTTGATACAGCAACTTGCTCAACAGCGAAACGGGTTCTGTCAACAAACCCCAAAAACAGGAATAGCGGAGGCAGATTTGCCCGTAAAGGTTGAGCTTCATGTTGGAATAATCCCATACGGAACGGCCGAGCCGAATGTTGACGACCCACCCGAACAAAAATTCGACTGCCGTTATCAAAACTGTGTCCGCAATACATTTTGCGGCAAGCTGCATGGGACGTAAAACAAACAGCGCGTGCAGCAGCATAAAACAAATGCCGCCGGCCGGTGCCATTGAAAAATCGGTCTGCCGCGGTAAACAAGCTCTATGGCAACATAACCTATTCCGCCCGTTATGAAAGCTGCAATTAACTCGGAACATCTCGTATATTGAATTGTTCCCGAAAAGGAGACAGTTATGCTCAAAAAGATTTTTGCTCACAGAGGCGCAAGCGCATATGCGCCGGAAAACACACTGCCTGCGTTTGAAAAAGCAGTTGATATCGGCGCGGATGGGGTGGAATTGGATATCCACCTGAGCCGTGACGGCCGACTGGTTGTGATACACGATGAAATGCTTGACAGAACAACGAACGGTCACGGTTTTGTGAAGGATTTTACGCTTGCGGAACTGAAAAAGCTCGATGCTTCAAAAACAATGACAAATTCGGGTTTCTGCAATCTTCGTATTCCGACCCTCGGCGAAGTATATGAGCTGCTTGCCGATACAGAACTTCTTGTGAATGTTGAGGTTAAAAACAGCATATTCCTCTATCCGGGAATACTTGAAAAAGCACTTGAGGCGGAAGCAAAATACGGAATGAGCGGACGGGTGCTGTACTCATCTTTCAATCATTATGCGATGCAGGAACTTAAACGAATTTCACCGCAGTCAAAAACCGGACTTTTGTATTCAACGATGCTGATTGATCCGTGGAATGCGGCAATGGCGGCAAATGCGGATGCACTGCACCCGTTCTTCCCCTGCATTGCAAACACGCCGTGCATGATTCCGAAATGCAGAAAAAACGGCATTGCTGTCAACACGTGGACGGTGGATGAACCGGAGTATATCCGGGCGATGCTTATGCTCGGCGTTGATTCCGTGATAACAAACAAACCCGACGTTGCAAAGTCCGTTCGAAACGAATTGTCGAATGATGCCGAAAATACAGTGAATTAAGCGAAATTGACGGTATTTGCGGCTGTCTTTCACGAAATTCAGGCTTTGGGGGTTGTATACCGTACTGAAAAATGGTACAATGAACCCAATAATGAATTAACGGAGAGACTATGCGAAAACAATTGTCCGAAAAACTGAAGGAAGCGGTTGCGTCGGTTATTCCGGTAACGCTTATCGTACTTTTGCTTCAAATTATTACCCCAATGCCGACAAATATGCTCATTGCGTTCCTTATCGGTGCAGTGATGCTTGTTTTGGGCATGGGGCTTTTTTCGCTCGGTGCGGATATTGCAATGATGCCGATGGGTGAACGCATCGGTGCGCATATTATAAAGTCAAAGCACTACCTCGTGCTTATTCCTGCGGTGTTCATGATCGGCGCGCTTATTACCGTTGCCGAACCGGATTTGCAGGTTCTTGCGGATCAGTTTGAAACGCTTAATCGATGGGCAGTTATTCTTACGGTTGCGGCAGGCGTCGGCTCGTTCCTTGTGCTTGCACTTGTGAGAATAATCAAAAAAATTCAGCTTACGCAGATTCTGCTTGCACTTTATGTGCTTGTTTTCGCCGTTGCCGGCACAATGGCAATTGATAACGGCACGTTTATCCCTGTTGCTTTCGATTCCGGCGGAGTTACGACAGGGCCGATCACTGTGCCTTTCTTCATGGCTCTCGGCATAGGTTTTGCAACTGTACGCGGCGGCAAGAATGCGCAGGATGACAGCTTCGGCATGGTTGCGCTCTGTTCGATCGGTCCGATTCTCGCCATGCTTATACTCGGGCTTGCAACGGGCGTAAATGAGGTTTCAAGCGGAGTTTCCGCCCTGCCTGAACACGGCGATTTCGGCGCGGTGGCTGCGGCATTCGGTAGAGGCTTGCCCGGCTACATAAAGGAAGTTGCGCTTGCATTGCTGCCGATAGTGCTGCTGTTCGGAATTTTTCAGTTTGTTTTTTTGCATTTGCCCAAGAAAATGCTGATAAGGCTCGGTGCAGGTCTTGTTTATACATTCGTCGGCCTTGTGCTTTTCCTGACGGGCGTAAACGTAGGTTTCATGCCTGCGGGAACATTTTTGGGCGGTGCACTTGCGGGAACGGCCGTTCCGTGGATATTGATACCGATAGGCATGGTGCTTGGCTTCGTTGTTGTTTTGGCGGAGCCTGCGGTGCGTGTTCTCAATAAACAGGTTGAAGAGATAACCGTCGGTGCGATTTCGCAGCGTGCCATGCTGCTCAGTCTTTCCATCGGCGTGGCTGTTTCCGTTGGTATTTCAATGCTGCGTGTTGTGACAGGAATTTCCTTGTGGTATTTTCTTATCCCGGGTTATGCAATTGCGATTGAGCTTTCGTTCTTTGCACCCAAAGTTTTCACGGCTATTGCGTTTGACTCCGGTGGAGTTGCATCCGGTCCCATGACGGCAACATTCATGCTGCCCTTTGCAATGGGCGCATGTATTGCACTCGGCGGAAATGTGTCAACCGATGCGTTCGGACTTGTTGCAATGGTCGCATTAACGCCGCTGATAACGATTCAGGTGCTCGGATGCGTATACAAAATCAAGCTTATGCGTGTTGAACGCAGCAAGAGCGCAAAACAGGTTGATGACGGTGTAACGGTCATTGAATTTGAACCGGAGGGTATATAAATGAAAAACAATGCTGTTGAACCTATAAAACTTATAACCTGCATTGTCAATCGCGGAGACGGTGAAACCGTTACGGAACTGTGTGCCCGCGAAGGAATAAGCTGCAGCGTTGTGCTCCGCGGCAGGGGAACTGCCGACAACGCGATGCTCACAATGCTCGGTCTCGGCGAAAGCGAGAAGGACATTGTGATGCTCACTGTAGGACAGTCGCGGCAGGGCGAAATTATGGAAAAACTTGCGGTGACTCTTCACCTCAACGAGAGAGGCAAGGGGATTGCGTTTTCGATACCTTTTTCCGGGCTTGCTTCACAGCTCGATTCCTATGCTCTGCTGGCCGGAATGAAGGCGAGTGCGAACTTGATTGATTTAAATTGAAGACGCGCGCAAAACGTAATTGTGTTTGGAGGATTGCATGATAAAACATGATTTGATACTTACAATTGTCAACCGCGGCTTTGCGGATGAAGTCATGAGCGCGGCAAAGGCAGCCGGTGCATTTGGAGGCACGGTCGTTAATGCACGCGGGACAGGAACGCACGAACTGCAGCATTTTTTCGGTGCGATTATTCAACCCGAAAAAGAGCTTGTGCTGATTTTGACCGAACGCGAAAAAAGAAATTCAATAATGGAGGCGATTTGCCGCGATGCGGGATTGTCAAAAGAGGGAATGGGAATCTGCTTTTCCCTGCCTGTTGACGGTGTTGCGGGCATTCGTTCCATATCAAACCTTGATGACCGGAAGGAGAAGGAAAAGTCGGATACCCCCGAAGAGGTGTAGATGACGTTTCACATGCAATGCAGGCATGCCCGAACGACAGAATAAACACGTCGTATAATTGCGGGCAGGCTTGGATTGCTTTGTTTAATAAAAGGATGAAAGAATTCAGTGTATTTGATATAATTGGACCGCGTATGGTCGGTCCTTCAAGCTCGCATACGGCGGGTGCGGTTCGTATCGGACTGGTTGCACACCGAATAGCGCGGGGAAAGATTAATAGTGCAGAAATCACGCTTTACGGCTCGTTTGCACAAACGGGTCGCGGACATGGCACGGACAGGGCCGTTATTGCAGGTATACTTGGTGTTGAACCTGATGATGCACGAGTAAAACATTCGGTGCTGCTTGCAAAAAGCGAAAGTGTCGATATAAAAGTTAACTACAGTTCGGAAGAAACGGATCATCCGAACACTGCAAGGATTCATTTTGTTACAGAAGCCGGGCGCGAATTCTCGCTGGTTGGCGTCAGCATCGGCGGGGGGAACATTGAAATCGTTGAAATAAACGGAATGAAAGTTTCGTTTAGCGGGGATTATCCGACCATTATCGCCTTTTATCGCGACATGCCCGGAATCATTTCAAAGGTCACGGCGCTGTTGGCATGGCGAAATATCAATGTTGCGTTCATGAAAGTATTTCGCAATGCAAAACGACAGGACGCATGCATGGTGATTGAAACGGATGCGGTTGTTTCCAACGAAGAACTGAGAGAAATCGCCCGGATGGTAGGGGAAATCAAGGAGATTTGCGCGGTATGAGTTATGCATTTTCAACGGGCAGGGAACTTATTGCCCTTTGCGAAAAAGAAAACCTGACGATTGCGGAGGTTATGATTCGTCGAGAGGCGGAGACAAGCGAAAAAGCCCGTGACGAACTTGTAAACGAAATGTTTGAAAATCTGCTGACAATGCAAAAATCAATTCGATTCGGGTTGGAGGAAAATCAACAGACCGTTACGGGACTTGCGGGCGGAAACGCCGAAAAACTCATGGCTTATGCCGAAAAAGCAAATATGGGCAGGGACATGGCACAAATCTGCGCCGCTGCGCTTGCTGTTGCTGAAGTGAATGCCTCAATGGGGCGGATCGTTGCAGCACCGACGGCGGGTGCAAGCGGTGTGCTGCCTGCTGTGCTTGTTATGTGCAGTGAGAAACACGGATTTACCGACAGAGACCTGGTTAACGGCTTGTTTACGGCGGGCGCCGTCGGCGTAATTATTGCCCGCAATGCAAGCATTTCAGGTGCTGAGGGCGGATGTCAGGCGGAGATAGGTTCTGCGTCTGCAATGGCTGCGGCAGCGCTTGCGGAGCTTTGCGGAGCGTCTCCGGCTGCTTCATTAAGCGCGGCTGCGATGGCTGTTAAAAACATACTCGGACTTGTATGCGATCCCGTTGCAGGGCTTGTGGAATGCCCCTGTATAAAGCGCAATGCAATGGGCGCGGCAAATGCCGTGTTGGCAGCGGACATGGCTCTTGCGGGAATCTCAAGTATTATCCCGTTTGATGAGGTTGTCGGCGCAATGCGCAGTGTCGGCAGACTCATGAACGTTGATCTGCGTGAGACAGCACGCGGCGGTTTGGCAGCAACGGCAACAGCGCTTGAAATTACGAAGAATATAAGCATGGAAAACGAAGATTAGCCTGCTGGCAATATAAAACAAATATTATCAACAGTACAATAAAAGCAGCGGGCTTGATGAAGCCGCGCTGCACAGCGGAGGAGTTTTTTGGCAAAGCGAAACGGAATAATCAAAGCATTGATTCAAATCGGCCTGATACTTGTTGTTTTGGCGTTAATATTTTTTTCGCTGAACAGTGTTCTGCCCGGTTTTATTGATGTGCTTGCAAACGGTCAGCAGAGTGATGTGCAGGAGTATCTGAATTCATTTCATGATTTCAGCGGTTACGCAATAGGTTTTTTGTTGCAGTTCATTCAAATAATTACAATTGCACTTCCCAGTGTTCCGATTCAGGTTGCTGTCGGCGTAATTTTCGGAACTTGGCGCGGGTTTCTCGTTTGCTATCTCGGCTATGTTTCGGCAAATGCTCTGATTTTTATTTCCGTCCGCAAGCTCGGAGCAAAGCTTGAGCAGCTTCTTCCCGGCAAACCTGTTGAAAAAACGGGCAGTAAAAAAAAGAATTTTATTACCGATGCAAAATATCCTGCATTTAGTGTTTTCTTTGCATCCGTTCTTCCCGTTATTCCGAACGGTTTGATTCCGTATGTTGCATCAAAAACGAAAATCGGTTTCCGTTCATATATGCTTGCTGTAATGACGGGCTGCATACCGACGGTGCTGACGCTTTGTGCTGTCGGCGATCAGCTTGTGGAGGGTGATTTCCTCTCCGCTGCACTGTATGTTGCACCCTTACTGCTGTTTGCCGGACTTCTTCTTTGGCAGCGCAAAAATATACTTTCACTGTACGAAAAAATTAAGCAGCGGACAGCGGAACACAAAGCAAAGAAAAAAACACAATGACAGGAGGCTTTATCACGCAAAAATCGAATATGAAATATTGAAAGGGCAAACGCGCTGCGTTGCCCTTTTGTGCTGTTCAACTGTAGTGCGGGTGAAAATAAGGAAACGAATTACAATGACAAACGCACATTCTGCGTCCGGACTCGCTGGATCTTTGCGGTTCGCGGAGCCATGAATCTTGATGCAAACCTTTCGCCGTAAACGGATTGAAGCGTGTCCACTCCGTCTTCATCGGTGACGGCAAGATTGGTTGCAATAATTGTTGCCTTGTCAAGATCCTGACGTTCGCAAACGATGGACAGCAGCGTCTCAATAGTGATATTTCGTATCATAGGCTCTGTTCCGAGATCATCAACTATCAAAAGATCCGGCAGTATGTAATCGGGTCGTTCGGAAGGTTCGTTGCGGAGGTTGTCCAGAGTTAATTGAATCAACTTATAAGCACTGATTTTCAGCACGGAGTAGCCGCGTTCAAGAACTCTTCCGCCGATGCAATTCAAAAGATAAGTTTTGCCGACTCCCGTTTCCCCTTGATAAAGCAGATCACGGCGTTCATTGTTCGGAAATGCGTTTGCATAGGCCTCGGCAGCATCACGAATGCGGCTCATTACATTTCGGTCCTTTGGATTTTTTTGAAGGTTCAAATCAAAATTCCTAAAGTTTTGGGCAGCACTGACACCGGAGCTTTCAAACACGGTGTTGATCGCAAGCTGGACAACGCAGCGGCAAAGTTCCCCACCGGCAACGCGGCCGGTATCATGACACAGCGTACACTCATATTGCGGGTCAAGATAATCGGCGGGAAAACCGGAGGATACAAGCAGTTCTCGACGCTCGCGCTGTTTTTTTTCTATAAGAGCGTTGGCGAGCCCACGAATTTCTTCGGAATTTCCCGTATTCATAAGCTGTCTGCCCATGTCGAATGCGATAGTCGCAAGGTTGTCATCAAGCTTTTTTATTTCGGGGTTGCGTGAATAGACCTCCTGCAGGCGGGAACTCTCAATACGGCGGGTTCTGCGCTTGCGTTCCGAAAGCTCGGTTTCAAGTTTTTTGCAGAAGGCGGCAGATTTAATCTTCATATACATCATCTCCGAGATCAACACCGAGAGCACGGAGCTCTTCGGCACTGTATTGACGCTGTTTGTAATTTAAAGCACGATTAACAGGTTTCCCCTTTGATGCAGCAGCTGCCGGATGTGCGGCATTGCTGCGCTCGGTTTCTTCCCGTGCAGCAGAAACCGATACGATTCCGCGTTCGTGCCAATCCGAAAGCATCCTTTTCATTTCTGCAAACGGAGTACTTTTCTTTGACGCAAGTTCGGCGGCATAAAGAATCAATTCGGAATTCATGCACCAGTCGCTGCACCAGAGTTCAACCTGCTGTCTGTCGGATGATGTTGGCGTGCGCTTAAGTCCGGCTCTGGCAAATGCGCGGCGTGCAAGCTCGGCAAGCATATCCTGCTCGCGCAGCAATTCGCGCATCTTTTCGGGCGAAACACTGCCGTTTTCATGGTATTTTCCGAGAATTGCATCAAGGTATTTGAAGTTCGGTTTATCGATTGCAACAACATCGCGGCAGGCGATTTCAATGGCTTCGTCACTGAAGCCCCATTGAGTTGTCCATTTTTTATACAGTTCAAGTTCGTCTTCGGTCGGAAGGCGGCTGTTGCGCCAGCGCTTTAGAATTGCGGCCGCGCCGCTTGCAAGATCGTTTTCCATTGAGAAGCTTTCCGCCACCGAATCAGCGGTTGTACGGCCCTCGGAAACAAGACGTTTGGCAACCGAATCCATATAGTTGATATGCACCCGTGCGCCCTTTTTTTCTATGCAATGCTGAACGATGAGCAGAGCGGCATCATCCTCAAACCCGAATATTTCCACCCAATCATAAACTTTCTGCAATTCCGCACCGGACATGTTTCTTGTTCCGAGAACAACCTGCAAACGCTGAACAAGCTTTGAGTAATGTGCGTTTTCGCTGTCAACGGGTCGCTTATCGGGAAGAGAGGCAGAAAGATTAAGATACTCTACGGAAAGCAGACTGCCGTCGATAATTCGCACAATACCGCATTTTTCCCAGTAGCGGAAGGCTTCGGCAACCTGTGCATCGCTGAGCTTGAGCGCATCAGAAATTGAAACGGGGCTCGAAACCGCGCCGCCGGCAAGCATAAGCCCGTACAGATACACGCGGACGGCATTTTCGGGCGCATCCGGCACGAGTTCGGAAATAAAACGATTGTCGATGACGGTAGTTCCAAAAAGGTCACGTCCCCTGAGTATTACTGTGTTCTGCATCGATTCCCTCCTGTCCATCCTGCTGCGGCGAAACATCGGGTTGGTTTCGCATTCAAGCTGATTTTAGCATTTTACGGTTCATCTGTCAATCAATTCGGGGTGATAATGCGAAACATGCGGGAAAACAGGCAACGCATTGAAGCAGCATTAATGTACATAACCAAGAAAATATCTGCGTGGTCTTCACAGATTCGGTTTTGATTTCAAACTCCATTGACAGGTGCAAGTTATCCTGAAGCTGAGAATACCCTGAACATAATTGTATATCATGATCTTCCGAAAAAGTAATCGATAAACATTGACGATAGGCGAGGAATATGCTATACTCATAGAACACAATGTTTTGCGGCTGAGGCGGTATCACCCGTGGTTTTTCCGAAGACGGCAATGTATAAAAAGTCAACCGTTGAATGAATTCCGCGGGGTCGCGATGTGACGCAAAGCAAAAAAGAAAAACATTGGAGGAAGAAAATGAACAGATGTTCAAAACGCAGTTTCGGAATGAAGCTCATCGGCCTTATTACGGCAGCAATTATGCTTTCTGCATGCTGCATGCCCGCATTTGCGGCGGAGAGTGAAACACGGACCAACACCGAGAGCTTTCAGCTCCTGTCC
>PPYF01386230.1_pt1 | contig 10879 bp, 7 predicted proteins | sample 1559871 | NCBI WGS metagenome assembly PPYF01 (sample SAMN08240021, study PRJNA423297) | Human gut metagenome, whole genome shotgun sequencing project.
TCAATCTTTGCATAATCCGTTGTATCATACTTATGATTGCTCGGTGACTCGTTTATCGGTGTCAGGTAGATTCCGTTTATTCCAAGCTCCTTTAAGTAATCAAGCTTTTGAATGATTCCTGCGAGGTCTCCGCCGAAGCACTCCTCATTTTTGACCTTTCCCCTGTTTCTCCACGGAACAACATAATCAGGATCTATCGAGTGGTCTCCATTGCAGAATCTATCCGGAAATATCTGATACCATATAGTGTCATTTACCCACTTCGGTGTGACCGGAATATCACACGGATTCATCCACGGGAATACAAAGCACTGGCGGCTTCTGCCCTCAAGTGCCATCTGCTCTGCACTCACGAAGCCATCCTCAAAGTAAAACCATCTCTCATCCTCTGTGATGAGCTCAAAATAATATTTAAGTCTCTTGAATGGTGGCTTTACCGTGGTTGTCCACCATATCTGGTGCTTTAATTTCTTTTTAAATATTATCGGCTGCTTATCGCCATTCCAGGTCTCACCACCGCCTAAGATACCGGCTGCGAACGGGTCACCGAGTATGATATTTACTTCCTTCACATCATAACCGGTCTTTATATTTATGATTAATTCATCCTCATTTAAAGGATAGCAGTAGTTGTCATATGCCTGGTGAAATACCCCGTTAAATTCCATGTTTTCTCCCTCTTTTGCTGTCTTATTGTAGTTGTTTATCATTGTGGCGCTAAGGACGGCACGTAAGTCGCGGTCACCGTGAGCGTCCACGCGCTGCCCTGTTCGCTACGCTGCGCTGTTAAGATTCTGTACGAATTATGCTTATAGATTTTCTCCGGCTGACGAAACCGTCGCTACTCGCCCTCCATGGCTCGATAGCTCCTTGCCCCGGCGTCCCTGCCGGTGCATTTCTGTGTATCGAAGCATAATTCTACAGACTCTAAACAGCTCCGCTATTCGCTCTCAGGGCAGCACGTGTGCGCTCGCGGTAGCCGCGGCTTACGTGCCTTACGTTGTGGCAAAATTGCTACAAATGATGCTGCTTAATTATACTTGCTTAAATTATGCTTCGCCTAATTTGCGCTTTGCATATACAGGCATGCAAGCATGCATCGATGATACCTTTTGACCCTTTAATCACATAATTATATACAAACATAGTTCGAAAGTTACCTAAATAAAATAATATCATAGTTTTCTTGACTATTCAACTTGCTATTAATTATAATGTATTTATTATCGTAACTATTCGAGTCACATTGAAAACCAAAAATGCTGTTTACATGCAAGCATGATGTATCATTTTTTGTTCTCAGAGGTTTAAATAGTTACCCATTATTATAATAAGGAGACCATCATGGCAGGTTCATCATACGGAAATATTTTTAGGGTAACAACATGGGGAGAATCACACGGAAAAGGCTTAGGTGTCGTTGTGGACGGCGTTCCTGCGGGGCTTGAGCTGTGTGAGGAGGATATTCAGATATTCTTAAACAGAAGAAAGCCGGGACAGTCCAAGTTCACTACTCCACGCAAGGAGGATGATGCGGTTGAAATTCTCTCCGGTGTGTTTGAGGGAAAGACTACAGGTACACCTGTTTCTATGGTTGTGTGGAATAAAAACCAGAAATCAAAGGATTACAGTGAGATTGCTTCATACTATCGTCCGGGGCATGCTGACTTTTGCTTTGATGAGAAATACGGCTTCAGAGACTACAGAGGCGGAGGTCGTTCTTCGGGACGCGAGACAATAGGCCGTGTTGCAGCAGGTGCTATCGCTGTAAAGATGCTCTCTGGCCTTGGCATAAAATTTCTTACATACACCAGATCAATAGGTCCTGTTACAATTAATGAGGTTAATTTTGATGCCCATGAAATTTACAACAATTCACTTTATATGCCTGATGCCGATGCAGCGCTAAAAGCTTCCGAATATCTGGAGGAATGCCTTAAATCACTCAATTCCTCAGGCGGTGTGTGTGAATGTGTCATCACAGGTCTTCCTGTCGGGCTCGGTGATCCTGTATTCGAGAAAATTGATGCCAATCTGGCAAAAGCTATTATGTCTATCGGAGCTGTAAAGGGCTTCGAAATCGGCGATGGCTTTGATGCAGCAAAGGCAACCGGACTTACAAACAATGATGCCTTTATTATGAGGGATGGCGCTGTTTCAAAAGAGACAAATCACTCCGGTGGTACTCTCGGCGGCATGACAGACGGCTCACCGCTTATTTTCAGAGCTGCCATAAAGCCTACTCCTTCAATCGCAGCTACACAGCACACCGTAAATAAATCCGGTGAAGATATAGAGATTTCCATCAAGGGACGTCATGACCCGATTATCGTGCCACGTGCTGTTGTTGTTGTTGAAGCTATGGCTGCAATTACTATTGCAGATGCACTGCTTATGAATATGGGGGCACGCATGGACCGCATCACAGATTTTTATAAAAAATTATAACTTTGTCCTATATTAAAAAGCATCTATCCGGTTTTTACGGACAGATGCTTTTTATCTATTTCATTGGAACAATCTGTAATGTTTTTCCTAGTGAATTCAAAATATATTTTAAAATATATTTCCAATGAGCAGCGGATTTAACAACATATACTGCGCATTCGTCACCCCAAAAGCCACAAGCGCCAGTGGCAGCACAATAAAAAGGACGCATGATATAATCACAGACATGCCGCTTCTTAAGTATTTAAACATTGCAAAAACAAACAGGCTGACCAGTAATCCCCCTATAAAGCGCATCAGCATTATGATAAGTATATACTGCCCTACCGATATGTTCTGCGAAATACGCCACAGATGCTCCATACTTGCCGCCGGAGCATTAAGCCCATGCGTGCCATATGCCGAAAGCACATTGCACAGCCGCACAATATATACAAGTGCAAATGCTGTGACAGTGCCCAAAAAGCCAAGTATGCATTTGATTCCCATATGCTGCTTCCTGCCACGGCGGGTAGTCCTTAAAAGCCGGATTTCATGGTTTGCATAATCCGCTCCGCATATACCGCAGGCTATTGCTATTAGGAGAATAACATACACAAAGGCCTGTGCTGTATCACGGTTTTTGAAGTCTGTTCTGTCGGTGAGGATATCATAGCCCTTTTCAAAAAACAGCCAGCCCTCATTTAACGTCTTAAGATAATCCACATGTGCTGTAAGCTTGTTGAATGCCTCCTGTCTGCTCAGTTCATCCTTGTACTTTATATTGATATAGCTTTCACTCTTCCCCTGCTCCATATCGTAAGCAATGTTATCTGACAGCCGGTCGTATTTTACTCTTTCTTCATCCAGAAGCTCATTGGTTTTGGCAGTTAAAGGTCCATAATATTTGTCCATATATTCCTTGTAATACACCTCATCAACCGAGTCATATGAAAGCTTCTCTGCCGGATTCCACCATACCACAAAAAGAGCTGCTGCAATCAAAATAAGTAACACTTTTCCCGGAACAAGTGCCTTATAGCATTCGTGCAAAAATAAAGATGTATGGCAGCCTGTATTTTTACCGCAGGCAAAGCCGGGCAGTAAAAGCAGCTTCTTTTCATGCACCGAATTGAGATAATTTGTAACCGCAAAAATACATACAGCTATACACACAAGCCAGAACAAGCCATACAATACCCCGGTATTAAGCGGATATCCAAACAGATTGATATTGACATAATCAGAAAAAAGTCTGCCTGTCCTGACTCCGTACATGATATTTATGTACTTAAGGAAGGCTAGGAAGCTGGTTCCTGATATCGTTGTGTAGCAGATAGCCTCAATAACCACGGTCACTGCAGAAGCAACGAACACAAATATAATATTGTCAAGCGCTGCGCATATCAGCATAAAAAACAGGCCAAGCAATATAAAGCTTATTATTTTCACAGGAAAATAGCATGCCAGAAATTGTCCTATACTAAGCTTAAACGGACTGCCATAGTACAGATAAACACTTTGAAGCGGACTTTTCAGATTTATCGGATTGTAAAAGCACATGCTTATGACTGCATTGATGCCATACAACAGCAAGGTGATAAGCACGACCGCCATAATCATCACAAATGACTTTGACGCTATAAGCTGCCTTCTGCCCCTTGCAGTTGTTCTAAGCAATGCAAGCTGGTTCTCGCTTTTTTCATAAAAAACAAGGTTGAGCGCAATGATAAAAAGCATAATCACAGCCACATAGTCGGTAAGCTCATTGTCTGTAATATTCAAAAGTCCCGATGCATCAATAACCTCAGGCACTGTACCATTAAGCTTACTGTAAACTCTGCTCGTTTTAGCAGCATTTTTCTCTGCGAAGCCTCCATTGCCGGAAAACTTATTCATAATCGAAATCTCGTCAGCCTTTTCATTGACGGAGTCCAGATACTCATCATAAGACAGACATGCTCCTACTTCCTTGTATACCCTGCTGCACAGACTAATCCTGCCGTAAGCTTCTGCCGTCATCTGCCTTTGTTCAATTTCCGACAAAACCTCCTCACGACTGTAATTGCTTATTTCGCCATACAGCGCACTGTAATCCTTACCTGTATACCCATCATCATTTACGGTATTCATGGTATACAGTCCAAGAACAGGATTAAGAACAAGCAAAAACAAAAGAATAAGCACTGTTCTTTTAGTCAATAGTTTACATATTTCGTTTTTTACTATATCCATTTTCAGTCCCCATTAAGATACAAATACAAGTCCTCAAGATTTGGCCGCACAGCCTCCTTCTGCCATCTGCCATCATACGAATCGGCAATAATGCGGGCTATGACACCGTCTGCATCCCTTGAAATATTGCTCACCTTGTATCCGGTGTTTACCTCATCTATCTCATTATCCGATAAAAAGATATTCCATACCTTTCCATCCAGCTCCTTAAGCAGCTTTGACGGAGAACCACTCCTTATTATTTTACCGTTGCTTAACATAACTATCTCTTTGGCGATAAACTCAACATCCGTAACCACATGAGTCGCAATAATAACAATCTTGTCCTTTGCAACCTCTGATATCAGATTGCGGATTCTGATTCTCTCCTTCGGGTCAAGCCCTGCCGTTGGCTCATCCAGTATAAGGATGCCGGGATTGCCTATGAGTGCCTGTGCTATCAGTGCTCTCTGCTTCATTCCACCCGAAAAAGCGCCAAGCTTTTTTCCAAGGACATCATCAAGCTTTACCATGCGCACATAGTGATCTATAGCTTCCCCGGCTTCACTCTTTTTTAACCCTTTCAGGGATGCCATAAAGTAAAGAAAGCGCCTAAGACTAAGCTCCGGATATATATTCTGCTGCTGCGGCATATATCCGAGAAGCTTCCTGTATTCACTTCCAAGCTCGTCTATGCCCCTTCCGTCAAGCAGCACACGGCCTTTTGATGGAGTCAGATTGTCAGAAATGAGATTCATCATAGTTGATTTACCGGCTCCATTAGGTCCCAAAAGCCCATATATGCCGGGTGTAAATGAAAAAGACACATCATCCAGCGCAGTTTTATCCTTATAAACTTTTGTAAGCCCCTCCAATTCAAGTGTCATTGCTTATATTCCTCCCACTGGTTTCTTACACTGTCAAGATAGCTGTCCATTCCATCTGCTGTAAGCTTTTCCTTTGCACCTTCTATACTCTCCTCAACCGACTTACCATTTAAGCCATTCATGAAATCCGAAAGATCATTTGAGATATTGTTCAAATTCTCCGTATCAGGCTCAAAACCGATAAACGGAGATACTCCGGCATTGTCATAAAGGGCAAAAAACTCATCTTTTCGATTTTCCATGTATCTTTCACCTGTTACCGGATATACATTTATAAACAGATCCAGACAGAGCTTACTTAAATAGTCATCCTCCAGATCAGTACCATCCGTATTGCATGCAACACCGTCTACGACCTTGTAATCCGTGCCTTCCTGTCCATACAGGAGAATATCTGCGTACTTTCCGTTTCCATATAACAGACCTAAAAACTCTACCACAGCATCGACATCCTTAGTGTTTTTCGCTATACCAATGGATGCGTTTACCCTTGATGTCAGATAATGCTCTACTGTTTTTACCGCTATATTATCTTTTTGGAAATTCTCGTCTATCTCTCCGGAACACAAAGCTACAACAAAATTGCCGGACTTAACATTTTGTAATATTTCCTCATTATTTAATCCGATATTATTAAGGTATGTTATCTCACCGGTCTCATCGTCCTTCAGGTATCCGTCTTTTTTCATCTTATCGAGCCCCTTAAGATATTCCGTAAACTTTTGCGATTCCAGTGGATTTTCGACTGACATCGTATCATAATCGAAGCAAAGTCCGTTTCTTATCTCACAGCCGATCATATCTCCAAATACATATTCGTTTATGAGATATTGAAATCCCGGAGCTTTGCTGTTATCCCACTCTGAAGCCTTGAGTATCTGATAAATTCCATCTATGCTTCCATCCCACGAATTTATGACATCATCTGAGATATAATCCCTGTTAAATGCAGCATAAACTCCATTATCATCTGCAAGTGCCGATGGTATGGAATAAATATGTCCGTCACATTTTGCCATCTCCCAAAGATTCTTTGGGAAAGCATCATAAAGTGTCTTTCCCTGATCTTTCGACAAAACATCATCGAGATTTAAGACAAGATCCGAACTTATAAGGTCATATACCGGATTATTTCCATTCTCATCGCCTAAACCTAAAAATGCAACATCTGTTTCCCCGGCAGCAAAGGCACTTTCAAGCTTCTGGCTGTATTCATCATACTCCAGATATTTTATATTCAGCTCATAGTTGTAGCCATCACTCATAAGTGCAGCATTAAACTGCTTAAGGTTATTCTCATCAATCCTGCAAATATCGGGTACAGCAAATGTTATGACCTTTGTATCCGACTTTTTGACTGTTGTCTCGGTCTGTCCCTCTTTAAGTTTTCCTGAATCGCCTGCTTTTTTATTAATACATACCGCTGCTACTGCCGCCACGATCAGGGCAATCACTACAACTGCTATTAAAACACCCTTTTTCTTATTCTTCATTATAGCACCTCAATTTTCTCGGATTAAAATTGCCTTTATTCAGATTATCAAGACTTATAACTCCAAGTGAAAATTCGCCTTCATCATCAGTATAGTTGACATATACCGACTGACCGCATATGTTTTCAATACCAAATGCCTTTTCAGTAGACAGCTTCATCAGTTCTTCACTCTTATCATCCTTCAAGCGGTAATATGTCACTTCATCACTGTTTTCTTCAGAAAGGGCATAATATAGAAAATCTCCGCTCTTTTTTAATGGTCCATATTGTGTTTTTCCATCCGCATCTATCGGAAGCTGTCTTGTCTGTCTGCTTTCGGTGTCAAACACAAAATATCCATCCTTTGACGAATAATAACCATCGCCATCTAACAGCCTAAGATTGTTAATATGGTCTATTTCCGTCAGACATGTTGTCTTTTCATCTGCTATATCATATTGATATATTCCATTAAGCATATTATCGTAGGCAAAAGACTCTGCATCAGCTGTCGCCCCCTCCTCTATCATCAGCTCTGTAACATCATCTCCAAACCGCACAGTCGAATAGTACACTGCACCGTCTTCATAATATATGCCCATAATATTTGCCTGTTCGCTTGTTATCTTATCACTCATATACACCTTGTAATTATCAAGATCTATAACAAAAATACCGGCTTCAGGCTTATCATCATTTATAATCTGTCCTTCATCATTAAGCTCCACACTGTTGCTGTAAGCTCCTATAACATAATTATCCCTGTACAAAACAGCCTTAACATGTTGAACATTCTCTAATTTAGCTGTTTTTTTTCGATTCTCACCATTAGAATCCATCACATACAGATACTGTATTGTCATGTCTTCATCTGACATATTTCCTATAAAATAGAGATGATCATTGTAAATTACCGCTCCAGCTTTTGACGATCCATAAAAAGCTGCAGGGCATGAAGGATTCTGATTTGTGCGTGAGTATCCTTCATGTGTGCAGTTTGGCTTGTCACAATAGACAATGTCCTTGCCGGATACTGTATCAATAAGATGCAATATTCCCGAGTCATCAAAATAGAATACATTATCCTCAGAGTAGTTATATTCCGGATTTACATTGGAATATGTGTACATTGTATTGGATGTACTGCGGTTTCTATTCTTTATTATAAAAACCGCAGCCACAATACAGATGATAAGTATGAAGATGATTGATGCGATTAATATGCGTTTTTTCTTCATAGTGCCCCTCCCTTTTTGATAATATTATACATAAAACAAATTACCCCGAATACAAAAGGCGAAATTAGTACTTTTCAAGGTGAATTTATTAAATTTTCATCAATATTTTCACGGTGAACCGTTCATCTGAACACTCAAAATCCAGTGTGCTTATATATTTATCAAGCACTTTCTTTACATTCTTTAATCCATAACCATGTTCTATTACAGATTGTTTTGTCGTAACCGGCAATCCCCCTTTAAATATCACTTTTTGTAAACACCTGTTACTAATCTCAACAACAAGTGAATCCATTAAATAATTAATTTCCAAATCTATGCTTGGATTTTTTACATCTTTTTGTGCCTCTATCGCATTCTCCAAAAGGTTTCCAAAAATAATATTCATATCATATGCCGATAATTTTAAATCACTCGGAACCACAACTTTTACATTCACCTGAATTTTCTTATCTAAAGCACGCTGAAGCATATAATTTAAAACTGTATCAAGTCCCGTATTTCCCGAATCAACCAGCCGCCTTGATTCTACAAGATTATTCTCCATAGCTGACACATAATTTTTTATCTGTCCTATTTCGCCTGTTGAAGCAAGCACCGAAATCTCTGCAAAATGACGTTTCATATCATGGCGAAACGATCTTAATGCCTCCATATTTTCATTCTGAAGCATAATCTCTCTTTCATAAGAACTAACCTGATCTCTAAGTGCCTGATTTTCCAAAGCCTTCTGAGAAGACTTAACAAGATCATCCATCAGATATGAAATAATAATATTCACAAGTAGAAAGGCTCCGCACACTAACGAAAGAGAAAATGATGACACGGTTTTATCCATAAATATTACTATCGATGATATAATACATACTAATAAAGACGCAATAATAAACAACCAATAACGATTATTTAGTTCTATGCCTAAATTATTTCCAAAAAATTTTTCTGTAATCAACTGTGCAGCATGCAATAATAAAAGAGCAAATATACTTACAAAAGCTGAATATCCATCATATCCAAATGGTTTTATCAAAAATGCACTTACCACTAAATCTATGATACAGCTTACTGCCAAAATATAAAAAACAAATATGCATTTTCTTTTTATCGTCCCATTATATGATAAAGCAATTGCTGACAGCCCTAAGAAAATACTAAGGAAATTAAATATCGGTTTATAAAAAAACAAGTTTACGAATATTGCTATAAAAACACTAAATGAATATGCAAATATCTTTCGCGCTCTGTTTCCATCATTATCAAAAAAAGTATGAGTAAATCTTTCTGCAATAACAGTCTGAGCTGCCTTTGTAAACAAAATAACCATTGCTCTTTCAAAAGTCATATCACGTCCTTACTCCTTCCATAGTTAAAAATTGCTTGCTTAAATGAAGCCCTTTTAGACTGTGCTATACTTATTTCCATACCATTTTTCAGTAAAACAGCATCACTTTTCCATGATTTAATACATTTTATATTGACTATATATGACTTGCTTATGCAGACAAACTGAAACGGAAGATTTGATACAATATCACTAAGTTTTCCATAATAAGATACACTTTCACCATCGGTTTTGCATATAGTAATAGTTTTATTTCTACTGGAAAACAACATAATTTCACCATATGGAATAGAATATCCTGTCTTATTATATGTATATCTGAATTCTTTTTTCTGCACATCTTCAAGTTGTAATATTTTAGTCATGGTATCATACAAAACATTATCATCTATCGGTTTTATAAGAAAATCATATGGATGAATTTGAAAAAGCTCCATAGCATAGCTTGTTTTATGAGAAATAAACACAATATTCATCCTGTCATTATGAAGCGTTTCCCTTATATATTTTCCTGCATAAACCCCATTATCACCCGGTAACTCAATATCCAGAAAAAGTATCTGCGGATTGAATTCTTTTATGTCTCTGCATAATGACATAGAATCATACCATACTTCAACCTCGCATTTTTCAGCTCTGTTATTAAAATATTCAATAATTATTTTTTCGAGTACAGCGCACTGATTAATCTCGTCATCACATATTGCCACTTTATAAATCATTGATAGCTTTTCTTTCTATTATTTTTTCTTGTATTTTTCCTATTATCAATAATACAGCAGTAGTTACTTCTGCCATTACAATTATCTTATACCATTTTTTTTAAATAAATAAAGAATATAAATATTAAACCTTCAATATAGCAAACAAGCCTTGCACGCCGTCCATATACTTTTTTCTCCATGTTATCCAAATAATGATTCTTATTACAAACTGGTGAGAGTATAGATATAATTATTATAGAACTAATTAATAGAATCACATTTACTCCAACATTCAATTCAACGTATTTTAAATAGAAAATCATTAATACTAAAATGATATATGAGAAAATAGAGCATTTCCATATCTTTTGCATATGATAGCCACCTGCATTCTGACGTAATGGTAAAAGGCAAGCTATATACAGAATGGTTTGACTTATTTCATGTAATAACATTCCTGTAATTATAACCAATATACAGGTAATCAAAATCACCTTTAGTCTCTTAAGACCAAAATATACTATTTCTTTTTCTTCATTATTATCGCTAATTATATTGGCTATTTGTTCTATCATTTAACCTGTTCCTTATAT